>Ga0302257_1000054_pt1 | contig 15818 bp, 15 predicted proteins | sample I_Fen_N1_4_FD_194566 | JGI IMG/M metagenome (GOLD analysis project Ga0302257, IMG submission 194566) | Peat permafrost microbial communities from Stordalen Mire near Abisko, Sweden - I_Fen_N1_4 | ecosystem: Environmental > Terrestrial > Soil > Wetlands > Permafrost | place: Sweden: Abisko...
TGCAAAGACGGCTCGATCAACCTGTTCCGCCCGGACCAGAACGCCGCGCGCATGCAACGCAGCTGCGCCCGCCTGCTGATGCCGCATGTGTCCACCGAGCAGTTCATCGAAGCGTGCAAGGAAGTGGTCCGCGCCAACGAGCGTTTCATTCCGCCTTACGGCACCGGCGGCGCGCTGTACCTGCGTCCGTTCGTGATCGGCGTTGGCGACAACATCGGCGTGCGTACCGCACCCGAGTTCATCTTCTCGATCTTCTGCATTCCGGTAGGCGCCTACTTCAAGGGTGGCCTGACCCCGCATAACTTCCTGATCTCCAGCTACGACCGCGCCGCCCCGCAAGGTACCGGCGCAGCCAAGGTCGGTGGCAACTACGCGGCCAGCCTGATGCCAGGCTCCCAGGCCAAGAAAGCGCACTTTGCCGACGCGATCTACCTGGACCCGATGACCCACAAAAAGATCGAGGAAGTCGGTTCGGCCAACTTCTTCGGGATCACCCACGACAACAAGTTCGTGACCCCGAACTCGCCATCCGTGCTGCCGGGCATCACCCGTCTGTCGCTGATCGAACTGGCGAAAACCCGCCTGGGCCTGGAAGTGGTCGAAGGCGACGTGTTCATCGACAAGCTGTCGGACTTCAAGGAAGCCGGTGCTTGCGGCACTGCCGCCGTGATCACGCCGATCGGCGGCATCAGCTACAACGACCACCTGCACGTGTTCCACAGTGAAACCGAAGTCGGCCCGATCACCCAGAAGCTCTACAAAGAGCTGACCGGCGTGCAAACCGGCGACGTCGAAGCGCCAGCAGGCTGGATCGTCAAGGTTTGACCTGACGCCTGATGCACAAAAGCCCCCCATCGGCCTGCCGATGGGGGGCTTTGTTTTAAGTGCGTTTTGCGTCTTTCGTAGGGTGACGTCTGTGGGAGCCAGCCTGCTGGCGATGGCTGTCAACGATAACGCGTGAAACCTGGTTAAACGTTGCGCAGTTCGACCGTCAGGTGTGACAGTTCATGGACCGGCGCCAGGCGTTCGCGGATGGTATCGGCGCTGATGTTCGCCGCCGCCACGACACTGACGATGGCCGCCCGTGCCTGCGGGCCGACCTGCCACACATGCAGATCGCTGATCCGCACATCGTCGGACGATTCGAGCAGCTCGCGAATTTCCTCTGCCACGTGTTCGTCCGTGGTGTCCAGCAGCACAGCGGCGCTATCGCGCATCAATCCCACGGCCCATTTTGCGATTACGATGGCGCCGACGATCCCCATCGCCGGGTCCAGCCAGACCCATCCCAGATAGCGCCCGGACAGCAATGCGGCAATCGCCAGGATCGAGGTCAGGGCGTCGGCCAGTACATGCAGGTAAGCCGAGCGCAGGTTGTTGTCGTGATGGTGATGATGGTCATGGCCGTGATCGTGGTGACCGTGATGGCTGTGATCGCCCGCCAGCAGGAAGGCACTGAGAATGTTCACCGCCAGCCCTATCACGGCAATCACTGTTGCCTCGGTGAAGGCCACGGTCGTCGGCTGGAACAGGCGCAGGATGGATTCGCCAGCGATGCCGATCGATACCAGCCCCAGCACCATGGCCGAGGCAAACCCGGCCAGATCCCCCACCTTGCCGGTGCCGAAGCTGTAACGCGCATTGTTGGCGTTGCGGCGGGCGAAACCGTAAGCCGCCGCGGCGATGCCCAAGGCTCCGGCATGGGTTGCCATGTGAAAGCCATCGGCCAGCAACGCCATCGAACCGGTCATGTACCCAGCGGCAATTTCGCCGATCATCATCACAAACGTCAGTGCCACCACCCATAAGGTGCGGCGGGCGTTTTCGTCGTGGGAGGCGCCCAAAAACACATGGTCATGGGAAAAACGTGAGGCCTGCGGTGTCAGTGTCATGGTTCCAGACCTCTATTTCGAGTAACGGCGGATGGCTTGCAACAAGTCTTCCAGGCCTTCGGCGCGAGCTTCGTCGCTGAGCCCCGGATGCGCGACATGCTCACGGGCATGAGCATCGATGAACTGTTCCAGCAACCCATTGACCGCCCCGCGGATGGCCGCGACCAAATGTAAGGTCTTGGCGCAATCGGCATCCGATTCCAGCGCGCGCTCCACTGCCTGAACCTGACCGGCAATACGCCGGACCCGTTTGAGCAAGTCGTCTTTGTGTTCGTGAATGTGTGACATACCTATACCCCCTACCCCTATCCGGCGCGCATAGTCGCCGATAGCCCGGGGGTTGGCAAGGCGTTGACTGGATTTATTCAGAGGGGGGCATTGGTGCTGTGACGAGCCGGCGGGTGCCACCGGCTGCATCGGTCAATCATCACGCGTCAGCACTTCCAGCAATTCAATCTCGAAAATCAGGTTCGAGTTCGGCGGGATCTTACCCATGGTGCGTTCGCCATAGGCCAGGTGCGCCGGCACCGAAAGTTTGCGCTTGCCGCCGACCTGCATGCCCATCAGGCCCTGATCCCAGCCCTTGATCACGCGACCGGTGCCGATCACGCACTGGAAAGGCTTGCCACGGCTGTAGGAGGAATCGAATTCCGTACCGTCTTCCAGCCAGCCGCGGTACTGGGTGGTGATCAGTGCGCCTTTGACGGCTGCTTTGCCGTCGCCCGGTTGGAGGTCAATCACCTGAAGCTCGTCATTCATTGAATTCACTCGTATGCTTTCTCGCCCGAAAAGGGCCTGACCGGCGCCGTTTTCCCAGATCTGCACTCGATTGGCAACCCTTCCTGCCGTCAGGCGCGGCGTCGAAAGCTGTTTGCCGAAGTGTCCTGAACTAAGATAACCCAACCTCCCCGGACGGTTCACATCGCCATGGTGGCCACCCCAGAATGATTTTGCTCTCAACCCACACTGCCCTTGGCTTGGTAATACTCGCGCTGATCATCGTGCTGCTCTGGCGCGAGCGCACGTTCCGCAAGCAACTGACCGAATGCCGCACACTGATCGACAACCTCTGCAAAGGACAAAACATCCACCAGAACGGCGACGCGGAGCGTTTCAAACGCAGCCAGTACTTTGCCCGCATCGGCACCTGGGACTGGGAGGTCGATACCGACAGGCTCTACTGGTCGGACGCGATCTACGGCATGTTCGGGTTCAAAATCGGCGAAGTGATCCCTTCGTACGCCTTGTTTTGCGCCTGCGTGCACCCGGATGACCGGTCCAGGGTCCGGGCCGGCGAGTTGCGTTGCCTGGAAACCGGTGAGAATCACGACGAGGAATATCGAGTGGTCTGGCCCGACGGCACCATTCGCTGGTTGCGCGAGACCGGCAACGTGGTGAAGAACGAGCACGACGAAACGATCAAGATGATGGGCGTGGTGCGCGACATCACCGAAGAAAAGGCTTCCGCCAGTTACCTGCGCCACCTGGCGCACTTTGACCCACTGACGGGATTGCCCAACCGGCTGGTGCTCGAAGAACGCCTGGCCGAAGCGCTGGAACAGGCGCGCGTCAACGATACGCGGGTGGCGCTGGTGTTCGTCGACCTCAATGGCTTCAAGGCCATCAACGACCACTATGGACACGCCGCCGGCGACCGCGTACTGATGACCACCGCGACCCGCCTCCAGAAGATCCTGCGTGCGACCGACACCGTTGCCCGCATCGGCGGCGATGAATTCGTGATCATTCTTCAGGGATTGCCTCAGGGCCGCAGCCTGCAAGACGAAGCCCGCAGCATCTGTCAGAAAATCTTCGTCGAACTCTCCCCGCCCATCACCATCGGCAACGACCAGCGCCACATCGGCACCAGCCTGGGCGTGGCCGTGTTCCCCGACCATGCGCCGAGCATGGACCGGCTGATCCACATTGCCGACCTGGCGATGTATGCGGCCAAGCGCAGCGGGAATAATCAGTACCGATTGGGCGATCAGGCGTTGAGCCACAGCCGGGTGGAATGAGTGCCTGGAAGCATTGATCCGTCCCGCGCATCAATGCATGCCAAAAACGCACTTATCATATCAATCACCCTGTTCCACTATCCGCCCCAATAAGAACCGTGCACCGCCTTCAGGCAATGCACGTCATAAAAGCGGTGGAGTACTTATCGATGACAGCCTCAATCCCGCGCGGACGCTCCCGCGCCAGTGCCATTTTCCGGGTCACCTCGGGCAATTTCCTCGAACAGTTCGATTTTTTCCTTTTCGGTTTCTATGCCACGCAGATTGCTGCCGTGTTCTTCCCGGCCAGCAGCGAGTTTGCTTCTTTGATGATGACCTTTGCCGTGTTCGGCGCGGGCTTTTTGATGCGTCCGCTGGGTGCGGTGCTGCTGGGTGCGTACATTGATGATGTGGGTCGGCGCAAAGGGCTGATCGTCACCTTGTCGATCATGGCCAGCGGCACGATCTTGATTGTGCTGGTGCCCGGCTATGAAACCATCGGTTTGTTCGCGCCCGCCCTCGTCCTGATCGGGCGGTTGCTGCAAGGGTTTTCGGCCGGCGCGGAACTGGGCGGTGTCTCGGTGTATCTCTCGGAAATCGCCACGCCCGGCAACAAGGGTTTTTTCACCAGTTGGCAGTCAGCCAGTCAGCAAGTGGCAATCGTGGTCGCCGCTGCACTGGGCTACGGCTTGAACCAATGGATGGCGCCCACGATGGTCGCCGACTGGGGCTGGCGGATTCCGTTTTTTGTCGGCTGCATGATCGTGCCGTTCATATTCATTCTGCGCCGTAACCTGGAAGAAACCGAAGAGTTCGCCGCCCGTAAACATCGCCCGGGCATGGGCGAAGTCTTCCGTACGCTGGCACAGAACTGGGTGATCGTATTCGCCGGCATGATGATGGTCGCCTTGACCACCACCGCGTTCTACCTGATCACCGTGTACGCGCCGACCTTTGGCAAAACCGTTCTGCACCTGAGTACCTCCGATGCGCTGCTGGTGACGTTGCTGGTCGGCGTGTCGAACTTCTTCTGGCTGCCGATTGGCGGCGCGCTGTCCGACCGTATTGGCCGACGCCCGGTGCTGATCGCCATGGCCCTGTTGGCACTGGCCACCACCTATCCGGCGCTGACGTACCTGGTACAGGCGCCAAGTTTCCTCAACATGTTGCTGGTACTGCTGTGGTTGTCGTTCATTTATGGCTTGTACAACGGCGCAATGATTGCGGCGCTGACGGAAATCATGCCGGTGCACGTGCGGGTCGCGGGGTTCTCCCTGGCGTATAGCCTGGCCACCGCCGTGTTTGGCGGGTTCACCCCGGCGATCTCGACCCTGCTGATTCAGTACACCGGCGACAAGGCGGCGCCCGGCTACTGGATGAGTTTCGCCGCGCTCTGTGCGTTGTGTGCGACGTTGTATCTGTATCGCCGCGCCAGCGGTCGCCTGCAACCCGCCCTTTCCTGAGCCTTTTCGAGACCACACCCGATGAAGAAGCTATTCAACGTTGCGGCCCTGAGCCTGCTGCTCAGCCTGGGGCTGAGTACCGTGGCCCAGGCTGAAGAGATCCGCGTGATGACCTCCGGCGGTTTCACCGCTGCCTACAAGATCCTCGGCCCGAAATTCGCCGCGGCCACCGGCAACACCCTCCATACCGAGCTTGGCCCATCGATGGGCAAAGCCCCGGAAGCGATCCCCAATCGCCTGGCTCGCGGTGAACAGGCCGATGTCGTGATCATGGTCGGCTACGCGCTCGACGATCTGATCAAGCAAGGCAAGGTCGACCCGGCTTCACGGGTCGAACTGGCCGACTCGCGAATCGGCCTGGTGGTGCGCGAAGGGGCACCAAAGCCGGACATCAGTTCCATCGACGGTCTGAAAGAGACCTTGCTTGACGCCAAATCGGTGGCCTATTCCGACAGCGCCAGCGGCGTCTACATTGAACAGCAGCTGTTCAAGCGCCTGGGCATTGAAGACCAGCTCAAGCCCAAGTCGACCATGGTCGCGAAAATACCCGTGGCCTCGGTGGTCGCCACCGGGGACTATCAACTGGGCTTTCAGCAGGTGAGCGAATTGTTGCCGGTGCCTGGGGTGAGCTTTGTCGCGAAGATTCCGGAGTCGGTGCAATCGGTGACCCGTTTCGCTGCCGGCATTCCGCAGGGGGCGCAACACCCGGCCGAAGCCAAGGCACTGCTGGCCTATCTGGCATCAGCCCAGGCACAGCCGGATGTGAAAGCCACCGGACTGGACTCGGTCAGCCACTGACAGACGGCAGCTGGACTTTCATTTCCACCACCAGGCGTTCCAGTTCCAGTGCGGCCGGGGTCAGGGTTCGACCCCGGCGCTTGATCAAACCGACGCTGCGCATCACCTGTGGATCGGTCAGCGGCACCTGCGTCAGAATCGGGTGATCCGCTGCCGGCATTGCCATCAGCGGCACCGCCGCCACGCCGAGCCCCGCCTCCACCAGGCCGATCATGGTCGTCACATGCCGGGTTTCGCAGATGCTCGGCCGCTGCGGCACCACCCGGGTCAATGCCTGATCCAGTAAAAAACGGTTACCCGAGGTTTTATCCAGCGAGATGTAATCCTGCTGATAGAACTCATTCCACGTCACGCTGCTGCGTCCGGCCAATGGATGGTCGCGGCGACAAGCCACCACATAGCTTTCTTGCACCAGTGGCTCGAAATCCACTTCGGCCTCCAGCGTGCCCATGAAGCTCAGGCCGAAATCCGCTTCGCCGTTGACGACCGCACTCAGCACTTCATGGGCGCTGGAATCCAGCACTTTGACTTTGATACGCGGAAATTGCCGATGGTAATGAGCGACGACCCGCGGCATGAAGTAGTACGCCGCCGACGGCACGCACGCGACGGTGACATGGCCCAGGCGCGTCGAGGCGACTTCGCTGATGCCCAGCAACGCGACGTCCAGATCGTCCAGCAGGCGCTCCACGCTCGGCATGAACCCGCGTCCGGCCTGGGTCAGGCTGACCTTGCGAGTGGTGCGTTCGAACAGCCTTACGCCCAGCGCATCCTCAAGTTTTTCAATGCGCCGACTCAGCGCGGGCTGGGAAATGCGCACCGTGTCGGCCGCCTTGCGAAAGCTGCCCTGCTCAACCACGGCACGAAAGGCTTGCAGGTCGTTGAGGTCGAAATTGATGGCCATGGTCCGCACTCGCAGAAGAATCAGATTGATTCACTTATTCTATGAATGTAACCAATTAATGCAAAATGTAACAACTGAGTTCCAACCCGTGGCTGACTCAGCCAGGCCCAGCCTTTATCCTTACCCCCCCACCGTACCGAGAATGGAGTTTTCTCATGCCCCATGAAGGCAATCTGCTGCAAGCCGCTGTCGTGTTTCTGCTCGCGGCGGTGCTCACCGTGCCGCTGGCCAAGCGGCTGCAACTGGGGGCGGTGCTGGGTTATCTGTTTGCCGGGGTGATCATCGGGCCTTCGGTGCTGGGGCTGATCGGCAATCCGCAGAGTGTCAGTCATATCTCGGAACTCGGCGTGGTGTTGCTGCTGTTCATCATCGGCCTGGAATTGTCGCCACGACGCTTGTGGGTGATGCGCAAGTCGGTGTTTGGCGTCGGGCTGGCGCAGGTCCTGTTGACCGGCTCGGTGATCGGTGTGGTGGCGCTGCTGGTGTTCGGTCAGCCGCTGAACAGCGCGATCGTACTGGGCCTGGGCCTGGCGCTGTCCTCCACGGCGTTTGGCTTGCAGAGCCTGGCCGAACGCAAGGAACTGACCAGCCCCCACGGACGCCTGGCGTTTGCCATTCTGCTGTTCCAGGACATCGCCGCGATCCCGCTGATCGCCATGGTGCCGTTGCTGGCCGGCGTCGATCACAACACCAGTGCCGCCGACGATGTGAATCACGGCTTGCGGGTGCTGGGCAGCATAGCCGTCGTCGTGATCGGCGGACGCTACCTGTTGCGTCCGGTGTTCCGGGTGGTGGCCAAAACCCGCTTGCCCGAGGTGTCCACGGCCACGGCGCTGCTGGTGGTCATCGGTACGGCATGGTTGATGGATCTGGTCGGTGTGTCGATGGCCCTTGGCGCCTTCCTTGCCGGCCTGCTGCTGGCGGACTCCGAGTACCGCCATGAACTGGAAGCGCAGATAGAACCGTTCAAGGGCCTGCTGCTGGGGCTGTTTTTCATCAGTGTCGGCATGGGCGCGAACCTGAGCCTGTTGCTGAGTGCGCCCGCCCTGGTGCTGGGCCTGACCCTGTTGCTCATCGCCTGCAAGCTGCCATTGCTGTTTGTCGTCGGTCGACTGGCCGGAGGCCTGGACAAGGTCAACGCCGTTCGCCTCGGCATCGTCCTGGCGGCGGGCGGTGAGTTTGCCTTTGTGGTGTTCAAGATCGGTCGCGATCAGGGGCTGTTCGAACCGCATCTGTACGACTTGCTGGTGTTGACCATCACCCTGTCCATGGCGCTGACGCCGTTGTTGCTGCTGGTGTGCGACCGTCTGTTCAGGCCCAAGGTGCAACCGGTGGAGGTGCCTGAGCAATTTCGCGAGATCGACACTGAAGCGCCCCGGGTGGTCATCGCCGGCATGGGCCGCATGGGGCAGATCGTCGCGCGTATCCTGCGGGCGCAGAACATTAAGTTCGTCGCCCTCGATACCTCGGTGGAAACCATCGAGCTGTCCCGCAGCTTCGGCGGTGTGCCGGTGTTCTACGGCGACCCGATGCGTCCGGAAATCCTCAAGGCCGCGAAAGTCGGCGAAGCGGAGTTTTTCGTGATTGCCACCGATGACCCGGACACCAACATCAAGACCGCCGAGCTGGTGCGCAAGCTCTACCCGGAGATGAAAATCATCGCCCGCGCACGCAACCGTCAGCATGTTCATCGCTTGATGGACGTGGACGCCGTGGCGGTGCGCGAGACCTTTTATTCCAGCCTGGAAATGAGCCGGCAGACCTTGATCGGCCTGGGATTGACCCATGCCCAGGCGGATGCGCGGATCAAGCGCTTCAAACATCACGATGAGCAGGTGCTTGAAGCCCAGCATGCGGTGTACGACGATGCGGTGAAAGTCATGCAGACGGCGCAGGAAGCACGGGCGGAACTGGCGCGGCTGTTTGAGTCGGATCAGCTGGAAGAGCAAGCCGCCAGGGAATGATGCGTTGGCACGGGCCTCATCGCGGGCAAGCCCGCTCCCACAATGATTTCGGATGAGCTGAAATTTTGCCTGCCCCACGATCCTGTGGGAGCGGGCTTGCCCGCGATGAACATTCACGCGTTGTATCGGATGCATAACGACTGCAAAGGAATCCACAATGGCTGCTGACTCATCCTCCCCCGCCCTCAAGGAAATCTTCAACACCGAACGCCTCCAGCACATTGCCACCGAGATGACCGCGGTCCATCCCGGGTTCGACGCCAAGGCGTTCCTGAAACTGGCCAGAACCGGTCTGGCGGAGCTGTCGGTGATGCAACGCATGGCCCGCGTCAGCGAATGCCTGCACGCGGTGCTGGCGCTGGATTTCGAGGCCTCCCTGCCGGTGTTGCGCGCCCTCGCACCGCGCCTGAACAGCGGCTTTGTCAGCATGTGCCTGCCGCACTACGTCGCGACTTATGGCGCCGAGCGATTCGAACTGTCGATGGAGGCGCTCAAGTACTTCACCGCCTTCGGTTCTTCGGAATTCGCCATCCGTCACTTCCTGCGTCGTGATCTGGAGCGTTCCCTCAAGCGGATGCATGAATGGTCGCGGGACGACAACGAACACGTCCGGCGCCTGGCCAGTGAGGGCTGCCGACCACGGTTGCCGTGGTCGTTTCGCCTGGAGGCGATCCAGGCCGAGCCACGCCTGGCCGCCGCCATACTCGACAACCTCAAGGCCGACCCCAGCCTGTATGTCCGCAAGTCCGTGGCCAATCACCTCAACGACATCACCAAGGACCATCCCGCGTGGGTACTGGACCTGATCGAAAGCTGGTCACTGGATAACAAACACACGGCCTGGATCGCCAGGCACGCGCTGCGCAGCCTGATCAAACAAGGCGATCAAAGGGCACTGGCCATCATCGGCGCCAGCGGCAAGCCTGAAGTCGAGATCATCGACCTGCAGGTCAATCCGCCGGTGATTGACCTGGGGGAAAAAATCACCCTGTCCTTTGCCGTCAAATCCACGGCAGAGGTCAGCCAGCGCCTGGTGATCGACTACGCCGTCGACTACGTCAAGGCCAACGGCAGCACGTCGGCGAAGGTGTTCAAGCTCAAGGCCCTGACATTGCCTGGCAACGCCACCGAATCCATCGCCCGCCGCCAGCACATCAAGGAACTGACGACCCGTCGCCACTATGCGGGCCGACATGCGGTGCATGTGTTGATCAATGGCGAACGGGTGGCGAGTTCAGCCTTCGAGATCAGGGTTGACGCTGGTTGAGCGAATCCCGTGAGCGGCCTGGCAGCATGCGCGTCAGGGTGTTGTCCTGGACCCAATAGTGATGGAACAAGCCTGCCGCCGCATGCAGGCCGATCAGCCAGTAGCCGGCATTTCCGAGCAGCTCGTGCCAGTGCTTGAACTGTTTGGCCAGGTCGGGATCGACAGACACCAGTGCCGGCAGGGCAAATTCAAAATAGGGCATCGGTTTGTCGCCTGCTGACAGCATCAGCCAGGCCAGTAACGGCGTGGCAATCATCAGCACATACAGCGCCAGATGCATCAGGTGCGAAACACCGGTCTGCCAGGTGGGCGGCGCCGGCGTGATGGGTGGGCGCGGGGTCAGCCGTCCGAGCAGACGGATCCAGACCAGGGCAAAAATACTCAAGCCGAACACACCGTGCAGCCCGAGAAAAAAACTCCTCCCCGTACTGCCACGGGGCAGCAACCCCTTGATTTCGATGCAGGCGTATACGCCGACAAACAGCGCCAGCATCAGCCAGTGCAGCGTGATAGACAGTTTTCCGTAACGTTGTGCCGTTGAATCGCGGGTCATGGTGGGCCTCGTGAGTGTCAGTCCAGGCTGGCGACTCATTCGCACAACCTGATCGAGCGCCACCCTGCCAGCGCAATCTTAAGCGAACCTGAAGACGACGTGATTTAACTTTTTTCTCACCTTCAGACTCCGTTAAGAAATGCTTCCGATACTCCTCCCAATCTTCCCCGGGAGGCGTCTTTCAATGCCCCATTCCTACTGGAACATCCCTTTGCCTCTGCAGTTCGGCCAAGCGGAAACACCGCAGATGAGCCTGGCCAGAGCGTTGCCGGATGACCCCCAGCGCACATCGTTCGAAACCTATATCCAGCAACGTTTCCGCAAGGCCCACGGCGCCGACATCCGCCATTTCATGCCGGAGCTGTTCGGCATGAGCAATGACGCGGGTGAGCTCTGCGCAGTGGCCGGTGTGCGCCTGGCCAATGAAGGAGAGCTGTTTCTGGAGCGTTACCTGGACGAACCGATCGACCCGCTGATCAGCGCCGCGGCTGATCGCCCGGTGGAACGGGCCGGTATCGTCGAAGTGGGCAATCTGGCGGCCAGTGACACCGGCAGCGCACGAATGAGCATCATCGCCATCACCTACCTGCTGGCCATGGGTGGCCTGGAATGGGTGGCGTTTACCGGCAACATTGGCCTGGTCAACAGCTTCCACCGGCTCGGTCTGAAGCCAGTGACCCTGTGCGCCGCCGACCCGGCGCGACTGGGCGAGGATCGGCACAGTTGGGGCAGCTATTACGAGAGCAAGCCTTGGGTACACGTTGGCAATATCCGCGCCGGATTCATTCATTTGCGCAATATCGGACTGTTCGGTCGCCTGGGTTTGCCGACGTCCATGGAGGGGTTCAACCATGTCGCCTGAAATGCAACGATTCGACCGGACCCTGCGCCGCCACGCCGAAGAAAAACCCCTTGGCATCGCCTTGTGGGGCGATCAGTCGAAGCTGGACTACGCCACCCTCTACACCGAAGTGACAAGCCACCGACAGCGCCTGCGCGATGAGAACGTCAAGGTGGTCGCCTTGGCGCTGGACAATGGCGTCGAAGCGATGCTCTGGGACCTGGCCGCACTGTTTGAAGGCCTGACGTGCCTGACGTTGCCACCGTTCTTCAGCCCCGCCCAACGCAACCATTGTCTGGAGCAGAGCCAGGCCGAACTTGTGATCGCCGGGCCGGAGCTGGACAGCGACCTGCGAGCGAGCGGATATGAGCGCACCGGCGAGTTCTGGCGCCGCACCTTCAAGGGGCCCGACCGGATGCCCGAAGGCACCGCCAAGCTGACCTTCACGTCCGGCACCACCGGCACACCGAAAGGCGTCTGCCTGAGTGCCGAGAGTATTCTGCAAGTGGCCCGCGAACTGGAACTGGCCAGCCGGCCCAGCCAGCCGCAGCACCACCTGGCCCTGCTGCCGCTGGCCATCCTGCTGGAAAATATCGGTTGTTATGCGGCGCTGTACGCGGGGGCGACCTTGAGCCTGCCCAGCCAGAAAACCCTGGGCATTCAGGGCGCCAGCGGCGTGGATGTACCGCGCTTGCTGGGGTGTCTGGCCGCCCGTGCACCGCAGAGTCTGATTCTGGTGCCGCAATTGCTGTTGATGCTGGTCAGCGCCGCCGAGCAGAAAGGCTTCGACCCACAACACCTGCGTTTAGCCGCGGTGGGCGGTGCGCGGGTCGCCACAGAGTTACTGCAGCGGGCGCAACGCGTGGGCATACCGGTCTACGAAGGCTACGGTCTGTCGGAGTGCGCGTCAGTGGTCTGCCTCAATCGGCCACAGGCATGCCGTCCCGGAAGCGTCGGCCGGCCCCTGCCCCACGTGCAGATTCGCCTGGCCGACGACGGTGAAGTGCTGATCAAGGGGTCGACGCTGCTCGGCTACCTGGGGGACGCACCGCACACCGATCAATGGTGGTCCAGCGGCGATCTCGGCGAATTCGACGCCGAGGGCTTCCTTTACCTCAAGGGGCGCAAGAAGCATCAGTTCGTCACCAGCTTCGGCCGTAACGTGAACCCCGAGTGGGTCGAGGCCGAATTGACCCAACGTCGTCATATCGCCCAGGCGTTCGTCTACGGCGAAGCCATGCCCCACAACCATGCGTTGCTCTGGCCCCATCGCCCCGACTGCCCGGACGAGCAACTGGCCGCCGCCGTGGCCGAGGCCAACGCGGACTTGCCCGACTACGCCCAGGTCCATCACTGGACCCGCCTGGATCAACCCTTCACCCCGGCCAATGGCCTGCTGACCGCCAATGGCCGCCCCCGCCGCGACGCCATTGTCGAGCGATACCGGGCACAACTGACCGAATCTGCGTTTTCAGAGGACACCGCATCATGAGTTTTTTTGACGCACTGCAAGAAGCCACCCACCAGGAACGCCATGAACTGTTCAACCTACCGGTCATTCGCGATGCCCTGGAGGGCAAGGTCAGCCTGGAAAGCTACCGGGCGTTCCTGACGCAAGCCTACTACCACGTTCGCCACACGGTGCCACTGATGATGGCCTGTGGCGCGCGCCTGCCCTCACGCCTGGAATGGCTGCGGCAAGCGGTGTGCGAGTACATCGAGGACGAATACGGCCACGAACAGTGGATCCTCAACGACATCGAAGCCTGCGGTGGCGACAAATCCGCCGTCCGCGACGGGCGCCCTTCGCTCCCCATCGAATTGATGGTGAGCTTTCTCTACGACCTGATTGCCCGGGGCAACCCGGTGGGTCTGTTCGGCATGGTCAACGTGCTGGAAGGCACCAGCATCGCCCTGGCCACCCACGCGGCCGGCAGTATTCGCGAGCGCCTGGACTTGCCGGAAAGCGCCTTCAGCTACCTCAGTTCCCACGGTTCACTGGATATCGAGCACATGCAGACCTACCGTCGCTTGATGAACACGCTGGACGACCCGGACGATCAGGCCGCCGTCATTCACGCCTCCAAAGTGGTGTACAAGCTCTACGCCGACATGTTCCGCGGTTTGCCACGTGACGAGGAGAACGCCCATGCGCCTGTCTGAAGCTCGTGTGGTATTGACCGGTGCCAGCGGCGGCATAGGCCTGGCCATCGCCACGGCCTTGTGCGACAGCGGCGCCCGGGTATTGGCCGTGGCCCGGCATCGACAACCGTTGGAACCGTTGCTCGAGCGTTACCCCAATAACCTGTGCTGGATCGCGGCTGACCTGACGTCGCTCGCGGACCGCAACGAAGTTCTGGCCGAGGCCGAAAGCATCGGTGGCATCAACCTGTTGATCAATGCCGCCGGGGTCAATCATTTCGCCATGCTCGAACAACTGGATGACAGCGAGATCAACGCGATGCTCGCGCTGAATGTCGGTGCACCGATCTGCCTGACGAAAACCCTCTTGCCACTGCTCAAGCAGGCAACCAGCGCCATGGTGGTCAACGTCGGGTCAACCTACGGTTCCATCGGCTATCCCGGCTATGCCAGCTATTGCGCCACCAAGTTTGCGTTGCGCGGGTTTTCCGAAGCCCTGCGCCGGGAGCTGGCGGACACCCGGGTCAGTGTGCTCTACGTCGCCCCGCGTGCCACCCGCACCAGCATGAACAGCCCGGCGGCGCAGGCGCTCAACGATGCCCTGAAGTCCAACGTCGACGACCCGCAAACCGTGGCCGCCGCCGTGATTCACGCCATTGCCGGTGACCGTCGCGATCTGTACCTGGGCTGGCCGGAACGTTTTTTCGTGCGCCTCAACAGCTTGCTGCCCAATCTGGTGGACCGAGGCCTGCGCAAGCAATTACCACTGATCCGTAGCTTGAGTCAGAAGTCCGACAAGGAGAATCTCAAACCATGAACAAAATCGCCGCTTACCTGCTGCTGGGCGCCTTGAGCCAAAGTGCCTGGGCACTGGATGCCGCCGACGAGCAACGCCTGCTGGGTATTCAGCAAAACTGGGCACACATTCAGTACGAACTGCCCGAGGGCCAGCGAACCGCGGCTTTCGAAAAGCTTGCCGCCCAGGCCTCGACCTTCACCCAGGAGCGCCAGAGCGTTGCGGAAGCCTGGATCTGGTCCGGGATCGTCACCAGCAGTTGGGCCGGCGCCCAGGGCGGGCTTGGCGCGCTGAGCAAGGTCAAGGAGGCCAAAGTCGATCTGGAAAAAGCCCTGGCCCTGGACCCCAAGGCGCTGCAAGGCTCGGCCTACACCAGCCTTGCCGCGCTGTATGATCGCGTACCCGGCTGGCCGATCGGCTTCGGCGACGCGGACAAAGCCGAGCAGTTGCTCAAAACAGCGTTGCAACTGAACCCCAATGGCATCGACAGCCTGTACTTCTGGGGCGATCACCTTTACCGTCAAAAGCGTTACACCGAAGCCAAGGCAGCCTTGCAAAAAGCCCTGCAAGCGGCGCCCAGACCGGGCCGCGAAACCGCTGATGCCGGTCGTCGCAAGGAAATCGAGGCATTGCTGGTGGACGTGAATAAAAAACTCGGCTGACAGGAGTCCGTGTGCGCTTACTACTGGTTGAAGATGACGTGGCTCTGGGCGAAGGCATCCATCAGGCCCTGAGCCGTGAGGGCTACACGGTCGATTGGTTGCAGGACGGCAACAGCGCCTTGCATGCGTTGCTCAGTGAATCCTTCGATCTGGCGGTCCTCGACCTTGGCCTGCCGCGCATGGACGGCCTCGACGTGCTGCGACGGCTGCGGGACAGCGGCTCCAACCTGCCGGTGCTGATCCTCACGGCCCGCGATGCCACCGAGGACCGCATCGCCGGGCTGGATGCCGGGGCCGACGATTACCTGATCAAACCCTTCGACCTGGCCGAGCTCAAGGCCCGCCTTCGGGCCTTGTTGCGGCGCAGCGCCGGCCGCGCGCAGATGCTGATCGAACACGCCGGCATCAGCCTGAACCCCGGCACCCAGCAAGTCAGCTATAACGGCGAGCCGGTCGCCCTGACGCCCAAGGAATATCAACTGCTGCACGAACTGCTCTCGCCACCCGGCCGGGTGATCACCCGCGATCATCTGATGCAA
>Ga0302257_1000059_pt1 | contig 15431 bp, 9 predicted proteins | sample I_Fen_N1_4_FD_194566 | JGI IMG/M metagenome (GOLD analysis project Ga0302257, IMG submission 194566) | Peat permafrost microbial communities from Stordalen Mire near Abisko, Sweden - I_Fen_N1_4 | ecosystem: Environmental > Terrestrial > Soil > Wetlands > Permafrost | place: Sweden: Abisko...
ACGATCCGGAACGCGGTGTCTACGTGAACCAGGAAGTCCTCGACCCCTCGTGCATGATGGCCTGTCGCAGCGCACCGGACCCGGCCCTGTAATGGGCAGCTTCAAGCTTCAAGCCTCAAGCCTCAAGCCTCAAGCCTCAAGCCTCAAGCCTCAAGCTTGGAGCTTGAAGCTTGAAGCTGCCCCCTTGAAGCTGCCCCCCTACCTACTACCACTGACGCTTGTCCGGGCGAGCGAGGCCGAGTTTTTCGATCCGGTAACGCAGCATGTCGCGGCTCAGGCCCAACAGGCGCGCGGACTTGGTGACGTTCCAGTCGGTCTTGTCGAGCATTTTGCGCACCATGTCACGCTCCACTTCCGGCAAGTTCATCGACTCGGTGCCGTTATAGGACGGACGTGGCTCGCTGGGGGGCGGCTCGTGCTGAAACATCGGCGGCTCGTCCATCAGGCTCAGGCAGACATTCAGCTGATGGGCGGCGATGGTGTCGCTCTGGGCCAGCAACACGGTTTGCTCGAGCATGTTGCGCAACTCGCGCACGTTGCCGGGCCAGCTGTAATTGAGCATCAATTCTTCGGCCTGATCACTGAAATGCAGGTGTGGCTTGCCATAGCGTTTGCCATGAGTCGCCAGAAAGTGGCGGGCCAGCAACAGAATGTCTTCCCCCCTGGCATACAGGCGCGGCACCTTGATCGAGATGATACGCAGACGGAAAAACAGGTCGCGGCGGAACTTGCCCTGCTGGACCATTTGTTCAAGGTTGCAGTTGGTGGCGCTGATCACCCGCAGATCGACTTTGCGCTCCTTGACCGAACCGACCCGGCGAATCGTCCGGTCCTCCAGCAGCTTCAGCAGCTTGGCCTGCAGCAGCAGGTCCATTTCACCGATCTCATCGAGAAACAGCGTGCCGCCATCGGCCGCTTCGACCAGACCGAGGCGACGATCCTTGGCGTCGGTGAACGCGCCCTTCTCGTGACCGAACAACTCCGACTCCACCAGGTTGGACGGAATCGAGGCGCAGTTGAATTCGATGAACGGACCTTTGGCCCGCGGACCGTCGAAATGCAGGGCCCGGGCCACCAGCTCCTTGCCGGTGCCGGTTTCGCCTTCCACCAGTACCGGTGGCAGATCGGAGTTGGTCATGCGGCGTTCGGCGTCGAGCAACTGGCTGATGGTGCCCTTGAGGTAAGCCATCGGTGCCGATTCACCGATCAGTGCCTGCACCCCTGATTTCTGCGCTTCGCGTTCCTGGTAGAACGACAGCGTGCGCTCCATCCGATCGGTGGCCAGGGCCTTGTCCAGCAGCAGCTTGAGCTCTGGCAAGGCCACCGGTTTGGTCACGTAATGGAATGCGCCTTCTTTCATCGCCACCACGGCGTCTTCGACATTGCCGTAGCCCGTCATCATGATCACTTTCAGATCCGGCGCGCTGATGCGCAATCTCTGGATCAGGTCGTGACCGCTCATGCCCGGCAAGGAGTTGTCGGTCAGCACGACGTCGGGAACGAAGGTTCCCAGTTGCTCCAGCGCGTCTTCCGCCGAGTGGCAGACAGTCACCTCGAAGTCCTTGCGCTCCAGGTAGGTCTGAATATTCTCGGCGAGGAGTTCATCATCCTCGACCAGCAATATGCTGTGCTCCATATTCCCCTCCCGTTGCCACTTTAAAATTGAGACGGACGCGGGTTCCTTCCTGCTCCTGGCTGGTCAGTTCGACCGAGCCTTCAAAGCGCTCCATGATTCTTTTGACCAGGGCAAGGCCAACGCCCAGTCCCCCTTGTTTGGTCGTGAAGAACGGCTTGAAGACCAATTGTTGTTGTTGCCGGGTCATGCCCTTGCCGGTGTCATTGATCATCAGACTCACCTGCCCGGGCGACGTCGATTCGACATCGATGCTCAACACGCCGCCCTTGGGCATGGCTTCCAGCGCATTGGCGAACAGGCTATTGAGAATTTGCGTCAGCAGCACCTGTTGGCTGACGACCGGTGGAACACTCTTGGGCGTGAAGCGCACTTCGACATTCGAGCGTTTGATCAAGGGGTCGAAGGCGCTCAGGGCGTCGTCGACGGCCAACACCAGATCGACGTTTTCATCGTCGTCATTCACCGGGCGCAACGACACCAGCAACTCGCGGACCCAGCGTGACATGCGATCGACCTGGCTGATGATGTCGCCGATGTTTTTCTGCGCGGTCTGGCTGGCGATTTCCTGGGCCAGCTCCGCGCTGGAGCGGATGTTCGCCAGCGGGTTACGCAAACTGTGGGCGACCGCCGAGGACATTTCCCCCAGGGCGACAAACGTCTCGTTGGCGATCAGTTGTTTCTGCTGACTCTGCAGCAGCATGGCCGCCCGCCGCACGATCCAGAACAGCCCCAGGTAAATGGCCGCGCCACCGAGCAGGGTCGCCAGCCAGATCGCCTTGAATCCACGCTGGATGCGCGCCACCAGATCGACCGGCTCCTTGTAGATTTCCACCATGGCAATCACTTTGCTTTTGTCGGCGTTGAACATCGGGATGTAGTTCTCGACGAACAAATACTCGGGTTCGCGCAGCAGTTTTTGCTCGGGACGCTCCTCATCGATTTCGTGGTAGCTGGTGGACACCGTCTCCTTCATTTCGAAGGACTCGTCCAGCTCCTCGTCGCCTTCGACGCGCATGCCGATCATTTCCGGGTTGGTCGACCAGACCACGGTGCGATCCAGTGCATACACCACCGCCAACAGACAGTCCGGCAGGTGCTCGACATGGTCGAGAAACTCTATGCGGGCAGCGGCCCGAGAACCGGGACTGACGTCGGGGTAGGCGTTGTCCAGCCGCGGGTCGAGCATTTCGCCCATGGTCCTGGTCGTGGTGATCCCGGCATGGCGAATTTCTGCGTCACCAATGGCCTGAATGAATTGGGCGGTGAGCATCGAATCGCGCTCGATGCTCTCTTCGACCACGAAGCGCGTGGACACATAACCCAGCCCCAGGGCCACCGCAGCAATGATGAAAAAGCTGGCCAGGGAAAACCAGCGCACCAGATTGAAGGCCGGACGCCAGCCCTTGCCGGGTGCGGCCGGTGTATCAGGCGCAGGTGTTTTTTGTTGTTCTAGTATCTGCATGGAACTGTCCTGGATACTTGAAACAAGTCTTCTTAGCCATGTTCCGAATCAGTGTAGGTGGCATTGATCGAGATAGGCTGCCCAATGAAAGTATTTCGCCACTATTGCGCCAGGGTCTTATCGGGTGCCTTGCCGGGCAGCGCGATGGCGTGACGATGTTCCGGCTCTTCTGCGCGGGTAGCCAACGACGTCGCGACCGGATGCTGACGGTCGGTTTCTTCCTGGAGGAAGTCGATGATGGACTGCGCCGAATGCTCGTCCATGCGCAGGTTGGGCATCGGTATCTTGTCGAAGCGTTCGAACAGCTCCAGGGCGATGGGGTCTTTTTCCGCGAGCATGCGGTCCGGCTCGCGAATCCAGCGGTTGAGCCAGGCCGGATCACGTTGTCGGGTCACACCGACCAGATCGGGGCCAATGCTGCGCATGCCGATGCCCTGACCGTCCAGCGGGCCAAGGCTGTGACACGACGCGCAGCGGGTGCGAAACAGTTCTTCGCCATTGCTCGGCGGCCGGATGGGCGGGGCGTCGGCGTAGCTCTGCTCAATGCTCGGTTGCTTCCAGTTCTGCAAGGTGTTGGCCAGTTGATCGGCCAGAATCCACGGGTTTTCGAACGGCGACGCTTTCATCCAGCGCCCGGTTTGCTGGTTGCCGACAATCAGGCTCAGGTTGTGATCCTTGCTGCGCCCGTTATCGACACCTTCGATGAACAACCCCAGTTTTTGCCGCAACTCGGTGACATCGGCGAATTCCCCGGTGAGGAACTGCCACCCCGGCCCGACCTGGAAGCGTCGCGCATAAGCCTTGAGCACGGCGGGTGTATCGCTCAGGGGATCAATGCTGATGGAATAGAAAAAAACGTCCTTGCCGACCCGGTCGCCGAGCAATTTCTGCACCTGGCGCAAACGCGCGGTTTCCAGCGGACACGAGTCGCTGCAGGAGGTGAAGATGAAGTTGATCACCACCACTTTGCCCTTGATCAGGTCATCGAAAAAACGCACCTGCCGACCGTCCTGGTTGGTCAGCAGGGTGTTGGGGAAATAGTCGCCACCCCAGGGAGTGGCGGAGTCGGCGACCGCCGTGTCAGCCGCTGTCGGCAGGGGGGCGGGTGTCGACGGCGACTGGCCGGCGACCAGCAACTGGCTGGCCAGCACGCAGGTCGCCAATACCAGCACCAGGTGCATGCCCCAGTCTCGTGAGCGTGGTGTTTGCCACTTCATGTCGACACCCTCCCGGTTCATGGTTTAACGGTCACTTGTGGGCCCAAGCCATCGCCCGTGCGGAAGGTTGGCAACGCGGCGGAGTTCACGTAGCGCACGCCGTCCCAGCTGGGCAGCGGTGTCGGCATCAGCTGGAATTGCCCCGGCTTCTCAATGTCCCAACGCAGCAGCATCGAGTTGTCCTCATGCTGGGTGTTGTGACAGTGCTCCATGTAGGTCCCGGCGAATTCGCGGAAGTTGATCGCCATTTCCACGTTGTCCAGGCCATCCTTTTCCGAGCCGATGCGGTACACGTCCTTGCGTGCCCATTTCTCCCATTCCGGTGGCGCCTTGCCGCCGCGACTGAGGATGATCCCTTCCTCGAAATGCACGTGCACCGGGTGACTCCAGCCTGTACCGCCGGCCTTGATGTTCCACACTTCCAGGGTGCCGAAACCGGCTGCCCCGGCATCGGTGGGGCCGCTGGCCAACTGGGTCGATGCGTTCAAGCGACGAGGGTCCATGTGGAAGCCGAAACCGCCATCGGTCTTGACCGTCCACGGTGCTTCATCAGTGCCATCGGACCGACCGAAGACGAAGGTGCGGTGACGGGCCTTGGCCAGCAACGCCTTGTCGGCAGCGTTGTCGCGGTGGATCTTCAGCGGGATCATCACCAGGCCTTCAGCCTTGCCCGGTTTGGCCGGCTCGTACAGCGCCGGGTCCATCGCCAGGTCCTGACCGGTGTAGGGTTTGACGTTGAGTTGCAACACCTTGCCCACCGCCGGATCGCCCTTGTCCCACTGCGGTCCCTTGCTGGTTTGCTTGATCACCGCCAGGTATTTCTCGGACAACACGTCAGCCAGGGAGGCCGGTTCTTTCGGGCCTTTGCCATCGTCGTGCACCAGCAGGTTGACGAAGAAAATCTTGTCCCCTGGCTTGATGCCGTTTTTCGCGAAGTTGACGATGATGTCGAAGCGCTCGGCAATGCCCTGAGTGGGCAGGATTGCGTTGTGGTTCTGTTTATCGCCGTCGGCGTCGAGGTCCATGGTGCCGTCGAAAGGCACGCTGTGCTCCATGATGTTGCCGTCGTTGGCAATCATGTGGAACGGCACGCGGGCATAGGACACACCCGACCCCTTGGGCCCCTGGAACTCGCCGCTGGTGCCCTTGATTTCACGCACCAGCGCAAACTTGTAGTAACGCGATACCGAGCCGTTGAGCATGCGGAAGCGGTAGCTGCGGGCACGCACATCCAGGCTTGGTTTCCATTGCCAGTTGACCAGCACCTGGTCACCGATAAAGCCGTCGGTGTTGAACGGGTTGAACCACAGCTGACCGTTCTGATCCCAGGCCTTGTCGGCGAACACCAGGTTGACGTCGTAGTCGCGGTTACCCCACGGCAAGGCGCTGCCGCTGGGGAATCGCAGGTTGACGCCGTCGTTCACCGACTCGTTCCCACGGTCCAGGGCGCTGTAGTAGTTCATCATCGCCGCGTTGCCCTTGTAGACGTTCTGCGCGGTGAAATCGAGCATGTGGTCGTGGAACCAGTGGGTGCTCATGGTTTCGCGCCAGTCGCCACGGATCTTGATCGTGCCGTTTTCGCAAGTCTTGCGGCTGGGATTGACGTCGTTGGTCCACAGGGTTTCACCCGGTGCGCAGGGGAATGCCGCGCGTGGGTCATGGGCGTCGGTGTTGATGCTGTCATAGCCTGCCAGCTGGATCGGCCAGCGATAGTCGTAATACTGACCCGGGAAGAAAAACGCGTTGGCATAGCCGTCGCTTTCCGCCGGCGCGTGACCGTTGTGTTCGTGGGTGCTGATGGTGTGCAGGCCAAACCCCATGTTCGCCGACGGGTCGATGGGCAAGCCGTTGTAGTGGCGCATCAGCACCGGTTGGCCGTAACGCACCATCAACAATTTGGGCGGCAGGGTGCCGTCGAAGGTCCACACCGAGTTGTGGTTCTGCACGGGCATGGCCGGGTGAAAGCGCGCATCGACGCCCTTGGCGGTGCCATCCGTTGCCGGCACACCGGCGACGTTGTGATAGAGGCCACCGGGGCCGAACTCACCGACGGCATAGCCGTGCATCTGACGACTGTCACGCCAGCCGCTGTTGACCCGCGCACCGGTCTGCACGGTCTTGTAGGCCATCTGCGGGTAGAACTCGTTCCAGCGCTGATGCGACCAGCCCTTTCCTGGCGGCCGACCTTCAGCCGACGAACCGATGCGACGGTTGAGGAAATACTCGATCTGCGCCTGCCATGGGTTGCGGTCCACCACGTTGGCGTACTGACTGGGAAACGGCGTCAACCCCGGTTGGCGCATGAAGGCATCGAGCGCCGCGCTGGGTGGCGCACTGCGGGCCGCATTGGTGGGGTCTTGTTGCGGCAACGGGCCAATGGCCGCCGGTGGAAACGGCAAGGGCGCCGCAGGCGTGGTGGGGTCGAGTTTTTCCGGACCGAATTCCTCGAACAGCACCAGTTGCTGCGTGAACGGTTGGGCACCAAACAACGGGCTCGGCTTGCCATTGGTGGGGTAGTTGAAACTGGTCTGCACCGTGGGCGGCAGAATGTTTTCTACCCGCGTGGAGTCACGCGTGCCTTTGACCCCGTCGGGCAAATCGAAGGAGTCTTTGTTGGCCTCCGGCATGGTGAGGATGGCGTTCAACGCGGCCGGCTCATCCGTCGGTTCATCGTAATAAGCAGAAGGGTCAGTCGGTTCGGGCTGTCGCTCGTCGTCTATGGGGCTAGCGCGCAGCGTCCCTGTGCTGAGTGTCATTGAGAGGAGGACGCTCAAGGGCGCCAGGCCAAACCACTTGAAGGGATACCGCGCTTTTCTGTCCATCACCAGCCGCCTCGTATGCGTGAAGGGGGTGATGGGGGTTTTGCAAATAGCTCGCCAAATTTGTAACAGCGTTATACAAAAGGATTAATACTCAATGAAACAATGGCTTACCAACATCATTTCGCCATGACTTGAAAAACGACTGGGGAATGACACCCGCTAGCGGGGAAAGTTCGCCCCCATTTTCAGGGAATCAACTTGAACGACAGACGGACACGCGTACCCTCGCCTTCGCGACTGTCCAGCGCCACAGCCCCGCCAAAACGCTCCATGATGCGCTTGACCAACACCAGCCCGACGCCAAGCCCGCCGCGCTTGGTGGTGAAGAACGGTCGGAAGGCCATGGCGCGCTGTTCTTCGTTCATGCCTTTACCGGTATCGCTGATCACCACACAAACGCTACGGGAGTCGATCGGCTCCAGGGTGATGGTCAGCGTACCGCCCTCGTCCATGGCTTCCAGGGCATTGGCCAGCAAACTGTTGAGGATCTGCGTCAGCTGTATCGGTTGGCTCAACACCATCGGCGTGTCCTTGGGCTCGAACACGACATTGACCCGGGCCTTGGCGATCTGCTGTTCATAAGCGCCGAGCGTGTCATGCAGCGTGGCCACCAGGTTCACCGGCTCGGCCTCGTCACTCAGCGGTCGCAAGGATTGCAGCAACTCGCGCACCCACTTCGACATCCGGTCGACCTGACCGATGATGTCATTGATGTTCTTGTGCGCAGGCCCACTGTCGAACTCAAGGGCCAACTCGGCGCTTGAGCGAATGGTCGCCAGCGGGTTGCGCAAACTGTGGGCGACCGCCGACGACATCTCGCCCAGGGCGACAAAGGTTTCGTTGGTGATCAACTGCTTTTGCTGCTGCGCCAGCAGAATCGCCGCGCGCCGCACAATCCAGTACAACCCCAGGTAAATAATGCCGCCGCCCAGGGCCGTGGCCAGCCAGATCAGCACCAGGCCGCGCATCATGCGATTGATCAGGTCCTGGGGCTCTTTATAGATCTCGACCATCGCGGTGACCTTGTCGCCATCGGCATCGAACAGCGGAATGTAGTTCTCGATGAAGATGTATTCCGGTGGCGTCACGAACTTCTGTTCCATGCGGGTATTGTCCACATCGTGATAGCTGGCCGATACCGGAATCATTGAGTCGAAGGCCCGATCCAGGTCTTCATCGGCATGAATGGTGGTGCCCATCAACGCCGGGTTGGTCGACCAGATCACCATGCGGTCGGGGGCATAGACGTTGGCCAGGATCACGTCGGGCAAGTGCGAAATGTGGTCGAGGAATTCACCGCGGGCATTGGCCCGGGCCATCGGGTCGACATCGGGAAAGTCGCGGTCTTTGCGCGGGTCGAGCAATTCGCCCATGGTCCGCACGTTGGGGATCGACACATGGCGCACCTCAGCCGAGGCAATCGCGGTCAGGAACTGCGAGGTCAATAACGCATCGCGCTGCACGCTTTCGGTAATCACGAACCTGGTCGATACCGACCCCAACGCCACTGCCACCGTGCCGATCACCACCAGGCTGATGAACGAAAACCAGCGCAGCAGATTGAACGGCTGCTTGCGCCTGCTCAAGCGGATGTCGCCCTTCTCGGACGCCAGTGTTTTTGCCTGCGTGGTCATGGACGTTTTTCCGACAAAACCCCTACAGGATTTATAGCCCACTAATGGCAGTTTGCCCGACATTGGGCTTGATTCACCCCCGCCCCTTCCCCACCCATGCCGCTATCCCCACCTACCCCCAATGCTGGGGAAAGAGGCCCGTTCCCGAGATCGGGTCAGCGCCCTCGCTTGCACCGCGCAAGCCTTTGGCTCGGGCTTCTGAGGGGCATTTCCAGCGGTTGGTATGGAAGTTGCCGAAGCCCTGTCAACTGACCCATCCCCAAGGGGCAGGTACTCTGATAGAGGGAATACACATGCACCCTTTACTGTCCAAAACCGCGACCGCCCTGGTTGTGACCGCCCTGGCCCAGGGCATCGCCCAGGCAGCGCTGTTTGCCGTAGACCCCGGGCCCTACTTACCGGCCATCGGCTCCTTCGCCTCCTGGTACCAGGACACCCATGGCCGGACGCTCGATTTGTGCCTGTCCAAGGCTGTCAGTTCGCGAGTACCGAGTGCGCCCGGAGCTCCCACCTACATGTGCAGTCTGCTGCCGGCTCCCGGGATCTTCGACGATGCGCAACCGGTGGTCTTCCCGAGCAACTTCCCCGATGAAGCGTTCTGGTTCACCGGTGACGGCTCAATCGTCGATGCCGCTCGCGGCGTCAACCTGACGTACGTCAGTGCCGTCGAAGCTGCCTTCAGTGGTGGCGACCCGGTCGAAGGGGACCAGATCAGCTTTGCCCGCATCCGCATTCGCGTCGACGTGCCCACCGCGGGCACCTACGTCATCACCCACCCCTATGGCGTCGAAGTCTTCAACGTCGACACCCCCGGCCGCCGGGCGATCAACATGACCCGGGACATCGGGATCGGCGCGCCGAAGACCTACGACGGCGCGCTCAAAGGTGACGTCGGGCCGTTCCTGCGCAGCGTCAATGGTCCCTACACCGAAACCAACCCGGTCACCGGTTCCGCCGAGCAATTCGTCGGCGACCCGAACCTGGTGGAAGCCTTCACCGGCAGCCCGTTCAATACCAACTACATCCGCATTGAAGGCCCCAACGGGCTGGATCTGCGCACGACAGTGATGGCCATCTCCGGCAAGTTGTCGACGGTGGTCCGGCCGACCCCGATGATCGCCCAGCGCAGCACCTACTCGCGCACGGCCGGCGCCAGCGCGCCCGTGGCCCAGCAGGACGTTTTCGTGCTGGCCCCGCCGCCGCCCGCCAAGGTGACCCTGGACAGCAACAACCCGGTGCTCAACCTGACCGAGGCCGACACCACCGGCAGTTGGTACGCCCAGTCCGCAACCAACCCGACGTTGCCCAGCACCCTGCAGGTGACCGCCGACAATCACTTGGCCATCCCCAGCAGTACACCGACCACATTGCCCATCCCCCTGACTGACCTGGTGGTGATTTCACGCGCCGAGTACAGCCTGAGCACCGGGCAAATCACCGTGGTCGCCTCCACCAGCGATGAAACATCGCCGCCCGTACTCACCGCCACATCCGCAGGCGGTGCAACCATCGGGGCCTTGAGTGGCGACGGTGCAGTGAAAACCCTGTCCACCGGGATCTCACCGATTCCGCCGGCCAAGGTTCAGGTGACGTCATCCAATGGCGGCAGCGATACCGAAGAAGTGGTCATCGTGCAATGAACGCTCACATGGCCAGATCCTCATCAGGAGGCATCATGAACAAATTGCCACGCCTGGCGCTCAATGCCCTGGGACTGACTCTATCGCTGTCCGGCAGCGCTTTCGCGCAACTCGCCGCCGTTGACCCCGGCCCTTATACCTTTGCCACGGGGAAATTCCCGATCTGGTATCAGGACAACAACCTGCTGTCGATGGAACTGTGCCAGTCCCGGGCCGTGAGCTCGCGGGTGGCGGCCGCCACACCACCGGCCTACATGTGCACCCTGCTGCCGACACCCGGTATTTTCGACGACACCCTGCCGATGGTGTTCCCGGACAACTGGCCAGACGAAGCGTTCTGGTTCCTCGCCGACGCCACCATTCCCAACAACGCCGCAGGCTATGGGATGGATGCGTACGTGGCGGGCATAGAAGCGGCATTCGCCGGTGGCAGCCCGCTCGATGGCGATCAAATCAGCTTTGCGCGGATCCGCATGCGGATTAACGTGCCTGTGGCCGGCACCTACACCATCACCCATCCCTATGGTGTCGAAACGGTCAATGTCACCACGCCCGGTCGGCGCGCCATCAACATCACCCGGGACATCGGCGTCGGGGCACCGGGGGTTTTCAACGGGGCATTGAACGGCGCGATCGGACCCTTCCTGCGCAGCGTCAACGGCCCTTACACCGAAGTGAACCCGGACACCGGGACCGTCGAGACCTTCGTCGGCGACCCTAACCTCACCGAACAAGTCACCGGCAGCCCCAACAACACCAACTTCGTGCGCATCCAGGGCCCCGCCGGGACCATCGAGACCAACCTCTTCACCGTGTCCGGCAAGGTCCTCGATAACCGGGCGCAAACAGCGGTGGAACTCAACCGCGCCACTTACCGCCGAACCTCGTCGGGCACCGGCACCAGCACCCGGGTCGAAGTCTTCGGCAAGGCCGACAACAGCTCCACGCTGTGCTTTCGCGAAACCGTCGCCCTGGTACCTGGCCCACCGCCAACCCCCTGCCTGACCAACCTGACCGGCGACGGTACGGGTCTGTTCTTCGGCCATCGTCTGTTCAACGGCCCCGTGCCTGCGGTGGTGGTGCTGACCGCCACCGATCCAACCGGCACCACTCGCCCGACCGCCGTATCGAGCAAGCTCAATGACCTGGTGAAAATCCAGACCGCTCGCTACAACTGGAGCAATCACAGCCTGCTGATCGAGGCGACATCCTCTGACGAAGTGGCGGTGCCGGACATGGTCGCTCAAGGCTATGGCCGCCTGTCGAAGTCCGGCACCCTGCAACGCCTGACGGTGGCGGATCTGCCGCAACCACCCGCCAGGGTCACCATCAAATCCGCCGCCGGCGGCAGCGACACCGAACCTGTTGTGGTGGTCGGCACCGCACCGGACAGTGGCGAGAACCAGGCGCCGATCGCCGTGGCCGACAGCGCGAGCACCAGCTTCGGCGTGCCGATCACCCTCAACCTGCTGGCCAACGACAACGACCCGGATGGCAACGTACCACTGAGCATCACTGCGCTCACTCAACCGGCCGCCGGCCAGGGCACGGTGGCGCAGAGCGGATCGACTGCCGTCACCTACACCCCGCCAGCCGTGGTCAATGCACCACTGACCACGACCTTCACCTACAAGGCGCAAGACGTCAAAGGCCTGGCCTCGGCCAATCCTGCGACAGTGACCATTACCGTGGCGCCCAACCAGCCTCCGGTAGCCGTCGCCGACAGCGTCGCAACCCTGGGTGTGGCGATCCCGATCAGCGTGCTGGCCAACGACACCGATCCGGAAGGCAACGTGCCGCTCGCCGTCGCCAGTTTCACCCAACCACCGACAGGTCGCGGCACCGTCACCAGTAATGGCACGGTCCTGACCTACACCCCACCGGCCACAGTCACCACGGCCTTCACCACGACCTTCAGCTACTTCGCCCGGGACAGCTTCGGTGCTGTGTCGACGACACCGGCCACGGTCACGGTGCAAGTCTCGCCACGGCCTGCCGCGGAAACCTTCACGGTGACCACGGCCACGGTATCCGCCCGTTCCAATAACCGCTTCACCTGGGACTTCGCGGGTACCTCATCGGTGACCACCGGCAACACCATCACCATTCAGGTCAGCACCCCGACCGGGCTGCAAACCCTGGGCACTACCACTGTGCCGGTGACCGGTCGCTGGAGGCTGACGGTGAACAACACCACCACGGTGATTCCGTCGGCGAACCCGACAGCCACCATCACCTCGTCCCAAGGCACCGTGCGCACCGTGTCAGTGATCTCGAACTGAGCCCTCGCCCCATCGACTCCCGAGTCGATGGGGCTGGCCTCCTCCCACAGGACAACGCCATGAATGCGTCGACCGCCACCCTGCTCTGCCTGCTTCTGCTTTGTAGCAGCGCAGGCGTGCGCGCCGACGACTTGATGGAAAACGAGGACCTCGCCCCTGCCGCCGATCTCGGCGAGCTGCCACCGCTAATTGGCCAGCACGCACTGATCGACCAGAACGGCCAGGCCAACATCGCGCTGTTGCAGCAGAACGGTCAGTCGCTGCTCGGCCAGATCGTGCAGTCGGGCAGCAATCAGGAAGCCTGGATCCTGCAACAAGGCAGCGACCTGATGGCCTTGATCACCCAGCAAGGTTCTGGCAACGCCGCTTCGATCATCCAGAGCGGCAGCCACAACCGCGCGCAGATCACCCAGAACGGCAACAACAACGACGCCAGCATCGAACAGGCCGGCTCGGGACAGCAAAGCGCCGTCACCCAGGCCGGCAACGGCATGAGCGTATCGGTCAAACAATATCGCTAAAGCACTGCACCACTTGGAGGTTTCACCATGTTCAAACTGACGCCCCTCACCGCCGCCATCCTGGTCATTGTCAGTGCCCAGGCCTTGGCCGACGACAGCCTGTCCACGCAAACCCAGTACGGTACCGCCAACATCGCCGATGTGAAGCAGACCGCGGCTCCGCTCAGCACCGCCACCCAGCAGCAAACGGGCCAGGGCAACGATGCCGCCGCCGTGCAAGACACGGCCACCGGGACCATCAGCCAAACCCAAATCGGCGACTACAACGCCGGCTACGCCGAGCAATTGTTCGAGGACAACAGCACCATCACCCAGAACCAGGCCGGCAGCTCCAACATCAGCCATGCCAGCCAGTCGATCGGTGTCGGCGGCGGCGAAGCCCTGCAGCAACAGGAGGGCACCGGCAACTTCTCGTTCATCTACCAGGACAGCCAGGAGGGCACGACCGCCAAGACCTACCAGTACGGCGATGGCAACGAAGCCAACATCGAACAGATTCAACTGGGCACGGGCAACAACGCCGTGATCATCCAGTACGGCACCACCAACTACGCGACGGCCGAACAGATCGGCCACATGGGTGGCCAGATCGACATCAACCAGGCCGGCAGCACCAACTATGCCTATGGCGACCAGCGCAACGGCACCGGCGGCAACCTGAGCATCAACCAGTCCGGCGACGCCAACGGCACCGAAATCTGGCAAGACACCCAGATCGGCGCCAAGGCCACCGTCTCCCAATACGGGCAGACCAACGAAACCGTGATCGACCAGAGCTTCGGCGAAAACAACGTGGCCCAGGTGGTGCAAGTCGGCGACCTCAACGCGATCTACGCCGACCAGTTCGAGTCCATGGGCTCGACCCTGGCGCTCTATCAAACCGGCTCGAGCAACGTGCATTTCACCTACCAGAGCGGCGATAACCATACGCTCAACGCCACGTCGGTGGGTACCGGCAACAAGGTCTACGCCAGCAACTGGAAAGGCCCGGAAAAAGGTGGTCAGTTCGGTAGCAACCAGCGCGCGACCGTCAATCAGAACGGCACCAACAACGTCGCCAACTTCACCCAGAAAGGCGCCGGCCACATCATGACCACCTACCAGACCGGCTCCGGCAACAAAACCACCGTGACCCAGGCCGATTCCTACAACGAGCTGTACTTCGACCAGAACGGCAGCGACAACATCCTCATCGCCGACCAGCGCGGCACCAATAACCTGGCCCAAGGCAGCAGCAACGGCAGCGGCAACAGCACCGAGTTCAACCAGGAAGGCACCGGCAACCAGGCGTTCACCACGCAGCTGTATGGCGACGACAACGTCATCACCATCAAACAGGCTGACACCATGAACGTCGCCTACGTCACCCAAGGCGGCACCGCCAACATTGCCAGCGTCAATCAGAGCGGCGTGGCGCAGACCGCCAACGTGCAGCAGTTCGGTACGGCCAACTCGGCGACTGTTTTGCAGAAGTAATTGTGTGGTGTGAAAAACCGCGGCCCTTTGTGGGGGCGCGGTTTTTTTATGCCGCGCAAAACATCTGTGGCGAGCTCGCCACTGTGGATCGGTGCACCTGCGGGTGATGGGCCGGCTGTCAGGCCGATATCGTCCACGATGACGCGGGCTGCCTGAATGCCCGCGTTGACCGGACGTTCATCGCGAGCAGGCTCGCTCCTACAGTGGATCGGGTGCACCTGCGGGTGATTGGTCGGCTATAAGGCCGCCATCGCTGCGATGCGGCGCCCCGACAAGCCAGTTCCCACAGTGGATCGGGTGCACCTGCGGGTGATTGGTCGGCTATAAGGCCGCCATCGCTGCGATGCGGAGCCCCGACAAGCCAGCTCCCACAGTGGATCGGGCTACACCTGCGGGTGAGTGATCGGCCTATAAGGCCGCCATCGCTGCGATGCGGCGCCCCGACAGGCCAGCTCCCACAGAAAAGCACGACCGCGTACACCCACCTGCTCCTCACCACTCATCAGGCCGAGCGTTAGCTCGCCTGCAGCTCTTGATCTTGATCCACCCGCCCCTTCGGGAGGCTGAGTGGAGGTGTTCATCCGGGGAGTGGCGCGCAGCGCCGTTCGACGCAGTCGAACACGCTGCATGTAGGTTGAAGCGAAGCCAACCGGAGGGCAGTGTCCCCGGATGGATACCGTAGCGAAGGAACGCCGAGCCCAAGCGAGGGGCCGGACGCTCGGGGCGAGCCTTTTTTTGCTT
>Ga0302257_1000061_pt1 | contig 15203 bp, 9 predicted proteins | sample I_Fen_N1_4_FD_194566 | JGI IMG/M metagenome (GOLD analysis project Ga0302257, IMG submission 194566) | Peat permafrost microbial communities from Stordalen Mire near Abisko, Sweden - I_Fen_N1_4 | ecosystem: Environmental > Terrestrial > Soil > Wetlands > Permafrost | place: Sweden: Abisko...
ACAACGCCGCTCAGGTCTGGAACCACACCTTCTACTGGAACTGCCTGGCGCCAAACGCCGGCGGTCAACCTACCGGCGCGCTGGCTGAAGCCATCAACGCTTCGTTCGGTTCGTTCGACAAGTTCAAAGAAGAATTCAGCAAAACCTCCATCGGCACCTTCGGTTCCGGTTGGGGCTGGCTGGTGAAAAAGGCTGACGGTTCCCTGGCCCTGGCCAGCACCATCGGCGCCGGCAACCCGCTGACCAACGGCGACACCCCGCTGCTGACCTGCGACGTCTGGGAGCACGCTTACTACATCGACTACCGCAACCTGCGTCCGAAGTACGTCGAAGCGTTCTGGAACCTGGTCAACTGGAAATTCGTAGCTGAGCAGTTCGAAGGCAAAACCTTCACCGCTTAAGCTCGATACCCGTCAAAAAAACCCGGCCTTCCAGCCGGGTTTTTTTTACGTGATGGGTTGAGTCGATCAGTAATCGTCAGCTGGCTGGCCGCCTTCGCGGGCAAACCTGACGCCTGCAGGCGCATCGCGCAATCCAATAAAACCAGACCCTGTCCCCACGACGAACCCTCCTTCAGCCTCTTGCCCCCACGCTACAGCCGTCTAACATCAATTAAGAAGGAAAATATCTATACATCCCCTCAAGTTGAAGGACTCGACAACCGACACAGTACTAATCGCACAATTAATCCAGTCAACAACCTATTGGCCAAACTGCAGGAAAAAGCCCCTACAGATGATTGTCCCTTTGACTGCGATCACGGGATTGCCAATACTCATGGCAACTTGATGCTACCCGCACGGAACAAGGAATAGCCCTTTGAAGCTGGAACTCAAGAACAGCTTGTCGGTGAAGTTGCTCCGGGTCGTGCTCCTGTCGGCATTGGTCGTCGGCGTAGTCTTGAGCTGCGCACAGATCGTTTTCGATGCCTATAAAACACGCCAGGCCGTCGCCAATGATGCCGAACGCATCCTCGATATGTTCCGCGACCCTTCGACCCAGGCCGTCTACAGCCTGGACCGGGAAATGGGCATGCAGGTCATCGAAGGCCTGTTTCAGGACGACGCTGTGCGCCAAGCCTCCATTGGTCATCCCAATGAAGCCATGCTCGCGCAAAAATCCCGTGAGTTGCAGCATTCCAAAAGTCGTTGGCTGACTGATCTGATCCTGGGCAAGGAACGCACCTTCACCACCCAACTGGTGGGTCGCGGCCCTTACAGCGAGTATTACGGCGACCTGAGCATCACCCTCGACACCGCCACCTATGGGCAAGGCTTTATCGTCAGTTCGGTGATCATTTTCATTTCGGGTGTGTTGCGGGCCCTGGCGATGGGATTGGTGCTCTACCTGGTTTATCACTGGCTGCTGACCAAACCCCTGTCGCGGATTATCGAGCACCTGACCGAAATCAATCCGGACCGTCCCAGCGAACACAAGATTCCTCAACTCAAGGGCCACGAGAAAAACGAGCTGGGTATCTGGATCAACACCGCCAACCAGTTGCTGGAGTCCATCGAGCGCAACACCCATCTGCGCCACGAAGCGGAAAACAGCCTGCTGCGCATGGCTCAATATGATTTCCTCACTGGCCTGCCGAATCGCCAGCAATTGCAAACGCAGCTGGACAAGATCCTCGTCGACGCCGGTAAATTGCAGCGCCGGGTCGCCGTGCTTTGCGTCGGTCTCGATGACTTCAAGGGTATCAACGAGCAGTTCAGCTACCAGACCGGCGACCAGTTGCTGCTGGCCCTGGCCGATCGTCTGCGCGGGCACAGTGGTCGCCTGGGCGCCCTGGCCCGTCTGGGTGGTGACCAGTTCGCCCTGGTTCAGGCCGATATCGAACAACCCTACGAAGCCGCTGAACTGGCGCAAAGCATTCTCGATGACCTGGAAGCGACGTTTGCCCTCGATCATCAGGAAATTCGCCTGCGGGCCACTATCGGTATCACCCTGTTCCCGGAGGACGGAGACAGTACCGAGAAGCTGCTGCAAAAAGCCGAGCAGACCATGACCCTGGCCAAGACTCGATCGCGTAACCGCTATCAGTTCTATATCGCCAGCGTCGACACTGAAATGCGTCGCCGTCGCGAACTGGAGAAAGACCTGCGCGACGCCTTGGTCCGCGACCAGTTCTACCTCGTCTATCAACCGCAAATCAGCTACCGCGATCATCGCGTGGTGGGCGTCGAGGCGTTGATCCGCTGGCAACATCCCGAGCACGGACTGGTTCCGCCAGACTTGTTCATCCCACTGGCCGAGCAGAACGGCACCATCATCGCCATCGGCGAGTGGGTGCTGGATCAGGCCTGCAAGCAGCTGCGCGAATGGCATGACCAGGGCTTCAGCGACTTGCGCATGGCGGTGAACCTGTCCACGGTGCAATTGCACCACGCCGAGCTGCCGCGGGTGGTCAACAACCTGCTGCAGATGTACCGCCTGCCACCGCGCAGTCTGGAACTGGAAGTCACCGAAACCGGCCTGATGGAAGACATCAGCACCGCCGCCCAGCACCTGCTCAGCCTGCGTCGTTCCGGCGCGCTGATTGCCATCGATGACTTCGGAACCGGTTATTCATCGCTGAGCTACCTGAAAAGCCTGCCTCTGGACAAGATCAAGATCGACAAGAGCTTCGTTCAGGACCTGCTCGATGACGACGACGATGCAACCATCGTTCGCGCCATCATCCAATTGGGCAAGAGCCTGGGCATGCAGGTGATCGCCGAAGGCGTGGAAACTGCCGAACAGGAAACGTACATCATCTCCGAAGGCTGCCACGAAGGTCAGGGCTACTTCTACAGCAAGCCACTGCCGGCGCGCGAGTTGGGCGCTTACTTGAAGCAAGCCCAGCGCAGCAACGCCGCTATTTTGTGATCGGGTATCCGTCGCGCCTCGCTCCTGCAGGGTGGATTGCGCCCTTGTGCGAATAAGAAATATTTTCAAGAACAGTCTTTACACATAATGCGAAAGATTTGCATTATGTCGCAGTTTTGCGCGCCCGCCGCGCCATACCACCTCCCTTTCGAAGCAGGATGTTCGCCATGATTCGTATGCCTCTGGCTACCGCCAGTCTGTTGGCCATCGCAATTTCCCTCGCCGGTTGCGGTGAGGGCAAAGACAAGGAAAAGACGGCCGCCCCTGCGCCGGCCGCCAGCACTGCCGCTGCCCCGACTGCTGCCGGCAAAGTCGATGAAGCCGCCGCCAAAGCCGTTGTCGCGCACTACGCCGACATGGTTTTCGCTGTTTACAGCGATGCCGAATCCACCGCGAAAACCCTGCAAACCGCCATCGACGCCTTCCTCGCCAAGCCGAACGCCGACACCCTGAAAGCGGCCAAGGCCGCCTGGGTCGCTGCCCGCGTTCCTTATCTGCAGAGCGAAGTGTTCCGCTTCGGCAATACCATCATCGACGACTGGGAAGGTCAGGTGAACGCCTGGCCACTGGACGAAGGCCTGATCGACTACGTCGACAAATCCTACGAGCACGCACTGGGTAACCCTGGCGCCACCGCCAACATCATCGCCAACGCTGAAGTTCAGATCGGTGAAGACAAGGTCGACGTGAAAGACATCACCCCGGAAAAACTCGCCAGCCTGAACGAGCTGGGCGGTTCCGAGGCGAACGTCGCCACTGGCTACCACGCCATCGAATTCCTGCTCTGGGGCCAGGATCTGAACGGTACCGGCCCTGGCGCCGGCAATCGTCCTGCCTCGGACTACCTGGAAGGTGCCGGCGCCACTGGCGGCCACAACGATCGTCGTCGCGCTTACCTGAAAGCCGTGACCCAACTGCTGGTCAGCGACCTGGAAGAAATGGTCGGTAACTGGAAGCCGAACGTGGCCGACAACTACCGCGCCACCCTGGAAGCGGAACCGGCTGAAACCGGCCTGCGCAAAATGCTGTTCGGCATGGGCAGCCTGTCCCTGGGCGAACTGGCGGGCGAGCGCATGAAGGTTTCCCTGGAAGCCAACTCCCCTGAAGACGAGCAGGACTGCTTCAGCGACAACACCCACAACTCGCACTTCTACGATGCCAAAGGCATTCGTAACGTGTACCTGGGCGAGTACACCCGCGCCGACGGCAGCAAAATGACCGGTGCCAGCCTGTCGTCCCTGGTGGCCAAGGCCGACCCGGCCGCCGACGCCGCGCTGAAAGCCGACCTGGCCGCGACCGAAGCCAAGATCCAGATCATGGTTGATCACGCCAACAAGGGCGAGCACTACGACCAGTTGATCGCAGCCGGCAACACCGCAGGCAACCAGATCGTCCGTGACGCCATTGCATCCCTGGTCAAACAGACCGGTTCGATCGAGACCGCCGCTGGCAAACTGGGTATCAACGACCTGAACCCGGACAACGCTGATCACGAGTTCTGATCAACGCTGGCTGCACAGGAAGGCGACCTGCGGGTCGCCTTTTTCATGCCCGCCAAACCACCACTGCGACAGGGGATTGTGTTTACCGGATAATTCCTGCTCCAAATCAAGTAAACGATAATTCCTCTTATTCAAATTCCCATCCCCTGTTAGACTTTGCGCCCTTGTTTTGCTCGTCTCGCAGGATGTCTGATGCCCCCGCTGCCTCTTCGCTTGTTCGCACTGTTTCTGGCCCTGGGCCTGAGTGCCTGCGATGACGCCCCGCGTTTTACCAAGGCCGAACCCGGTGAAGCCCGCTCGGGGGGCAGCGCAACCGTACGCAAGACCGATCAGAACGCCTTCTCCCTGCCCTCCGCCAACCTGCCACCCTCGCGGCGCGTGGACTTCAGTGTCGGCAACAGTTTCTTCCGCAGCCCCTGGGTGATCGCCCCGTCCACCACCACCGCCCGCGATGGCCTTGGCCCGTTGTTCAACACCAATGCCTGCCAGGGTTGCCACATCAAGGACGGCCGCGGCCACCCGCCGGGGCCCGAGGCGCCGAATGCCGTGTCGATGCTGGTACGCCTGTCGATTCCCGATGCCCCGGCCTACGCCAAAATCATCGAACAGCAGGGTGTCGTGCCGGAACCGGTCTATGGCGGGCAGTTCCAGGACATGGCCGTTCCCGGCGTTACCCCGGAAGGCAAGGTGCGTGTCGATTACACGCCAGTGCCGGTTCGCTTCAAGGACGGTACCGAAATCGAGTTGCGAAAACCGAGCCTGAGCATCACTCAACTGGGTTACGGTCCGATGCACCCTGACACCCGATTCTCGGCCCGGGTTGCGCCGCCGATGATTGGCCTGGGCTTGCTGGAAGCGATTCCCGAAGACGCCATCCTGGCCAACGCCGCCGCTCAGGCCAGGGATAACAAGGGCATCGCCGGACGCCCGAACCGGGTATGGGATGACGCGCAACAGAAAACCGTCCTCGGGCGATTTGGCTGGAAGGCCGGGCAGCCGAATCTCAACCAGCAGAACGTTCACGCGTTTTCGGGGGACATGGGCCTCACGACCAGCCTGAGGCCCTTTGATGACTGCACCGACGCGCAAACGGCCTGCAAACAGGCGCCCCGTGGCAATGGTCCCGATGGCGAGCCGGAAGTCAGCGACAACATCCTGCGCCTGGTGCTGTTCTACACCCGCAACCTTGCCGTACCGGCCCGCCGTGATGTCAGTGCGCCAGAAGTGCTGGCGGGCAAGAACCTGTTTTTCCAGGCCGGCTGCCAGTCTTGCCACACACCGAAATACACCACCGCCGCAAACGCCGCAGAACCTGAGCTGGCCAATCAGGTGATTCGTCCTTACAGCGATCTTTTGCTGCATGACATGGGCGACGGCCTGGCCGACAACCGCAGTGAATTCCAGGCCGGTGGCCGCGACTGGCGCACGCCGCCGTTATGGGGCATCGGCCTGACGCAAGCGGTCAGTGGCCACACCCAGTTCCTGCACGACGGCCGTGCCCGCAATCTGCTTGAAGCCGTGCTCTGGCATGGCGGCGAAGCCAAGGCGGCGCAGCAACAGGTTTTGACTTTCAATGCCGAGCAGCGCGCGGCGTTGCTGGCGTTTCTGAATTCTCTTTAATACGCATTCTTCCAGCGGGAGCCCGACATGTTCCGTCCCAAATTGTTGTTCACCAGCCTTGCCGCGCTAGCCCTCGGCGCTTGTTCGCCACAGGACCCGCAGGCCGTCACCTCGGCAGCCATCGCCAAATCGGTGATCCTGCCGACCTATACCCGCTGGGTCGAAGCGGACCGGCAACTGGCCGTCAGCGCCCTCGCCTACTGCGAAGGCAAGGAGTCCCTGGACACCGCCCGCGCCGACTTCCTGCACGCACAAAAAGCCTGGGCCGAACTGCAACCGCTTTTGATCGGCCCTTTGGCCGAGGGCAACCGTTCGTGGCAAGTGCAATTCTGGCCGGACAAGAAAAACCTGGTCGGCCGTCAGGTCGAGCAACTGGTCACTGCACAGCCACAGATCGACGCCGCCGACCTGGCCAAGTCCAGCGTCGTGGTGCAAGGTTTGTCGGCCTACGAATACATTCTGTTCGACAGCAAACCGGACGTGGCCGACCCGGCACAGAAAGCCAAGTACTGCCCGCTGCTGATCGCGATTGGCGAGCGTCAGAAGCAACTGGCCGAAGAAATTCTGAAGAGCTGGAACAACACCGACGGCATGCTCGCGCAGATGAGCAAATTCCCGAACCAGCGCTATGCAGACTCCCATGAAGCCATTGCCGACCTGCTGCGGGTACAAGTCACCGCCATCGACACCCTGAAGAAAAAGCTCGGCACGCCGATGGGCCGCCAGAGCAAAGGCGTTCCGCAACCCTTCCAGGCGGATGCATGGCGTAGCCAGTCTTCCCTGACCGGCCTCGAAGCCAGCCTTGCCGCCGCCAAGACCGTTTGGGAAGGTGTCGATAACAAAGGTCTGCGTAGCCTGCTGCCGAGCGAGCAAAAGCCGTTGGCCGACAAGATCGACGCTGCCTACGCCGCGTCGCTGAAACTGTTCGCCAGCACCCAGCGTTCGCTGACCGAAATGCTCGCTGACGATGCCGGTCGCCAGCAACTCAACGATCTCTACGACAGCCTCAACACCGTCCACCGCCTGCACGAAGGCGAGTTGGCCAAGGCGCTGGGCATCCAACTCGGCTTCAACGCCAACGACGGTGACTGATGAGGGCGAGTGCCATGCTGCGACGTCAGGCTCTGACTTTGGGTAGTTTGCTGCTGGGAGCAGTGACACTGGGCGGCTGGACGCTGTTCAGGCAAAAGGACAAAAGCCCGCTGCTGCTGTCCGCACGGGACGATACCGATGGCAAGCACTACGCCGTCGGTTATCGGCTCGATGGCACCCGGGTGTTTGCCACCCAGGTTGGCCAGCGCTGCCACGACATCATCAATCACCCGACGCTGCCGATGGCGCTGTTCGTCGCCCGGCGTCCGGGCACCGAGAGCTACCTGATCGACTTGCGTGATGGCACGCTGCTGCAAACGGTGGCATCGCAGCCGAACCGGCACTTCTACGGTCACGCCGTGATTCACAAGAGTGGCGACTGGCTCTACGCCACCGAAAACGACACGACCGATCCCGGTCGCGGTTTGCTCGGTGTGTATCAGTTCGAAGGCGAGCGGCTGGTGCATACCGGCGAGATATCCACCCATGGCCTGGGCCCGCATCAGGTGTCGTGGATGCCCGACGGTGAAACCCTGGTGGTGGCCAACGGCGGAATTCGTACCGAGGCCGAAAGTCGCGTCGACATGAACCTCGACGCCATGGAGCCCAGCCTGGTCCTGATGCAACGCGACGGCACCCTGCTGAGCAAGGAAACCCTGGCCCAGCCAATGAACAGTGTGCGTCACCTGGGGATTGCCAGCGACGGCACCATCGTGGCCGGCCAGCAATTCATGGGGCCTGCCCACGAGTCCTCGGAGCTGCTGGCGATCAAGCGTCCGGGCCAGCCGTTCGTGGCGTTCCCGGTGCCTGAGCATCAACTGCAGGCCATGGGGCATTACACCGCCAGCGTTGCGGTGCACAGTGATTTGCGGCTGGTGGCCTTGACTGCGCCAAGGGGCAACCGCTTTTTCATCTGGGACCTGGACAGCGGCGAAGTGCGCCTGGACGCACCTCTGCCCGATTGCGCAGGGGTCGGTGCGGTGGCCGATGGTTTTGTCGTGACCTCGGGCCAGGGTCGATGCCGGTACTACGATTGCCGCCAGACAGACCTGGTTGCAAAACCGCTGGATCTGCCTGCCGGGCTCTGGGACAACCATCTGCATCTGATTTGAACACGCCCTGCCTTTGCAGGAGCCGAGCATGTTCGCAATGGCGGCTGTGCATTCCACATTGCAGTGACTGACGCACCGCTATCGCGAGCAAGCTCGACTCCCACCGGTTTTGCGCTCGCCTGGAAAAAGTGGCAGTTGGATTCACGCTCCCACTCGCGGTAATGTGCGCCACTGTCTCACCTGATTTTCTCCAAGGAACTGGAAATATGCTGCGTCGCCGCATGCTGATCATGTTGGGTGTTGTTCTGTTGGTCGTGCTGGCCCTGGCCGGTTACAAAGCCTTCTCCATCTACACGATGATCCAAGACTTTGCTGCGCCAAAACCGCCGATCAGTGTCGCCGTGGCCACGGCCACCGAACAGCCATGGCAGGCCCGGCTGCCGACCGTCGGCACACTCAAGGCATTACAGGGCGTGGACCTGAGCCTCGAGACCGACGGCACTGTCGTCGATTTGCAGTTCGAGTCAGGGCAGAAGGTCAAGGCCGGCCAACCCCTGCTGCGACTCGACAGCGCGGTGGAAAGCGCCCTGCTCGAAACCGCCCAGGCCGACCTCGGGCTGGCCCAACTCGATTATGGTCGCGGCAGCCAACTGGTGGGCAGCCAGGCCATTTCCAAAGGCGAGTTCGATCGACTCTCGGCAGTCCTGAAAAAGAGCAAGGCGTCGGTCAATCAGCTCAAGGCTGCGCTCGGCAAGAAAAGCATCGTGGCACCGTTCAGCGGAACCATCGGCATTCGTCAGGTCGACGTCGGCGACTACGTGGCCAGCGGCACCATGATCGCCACCTTGCAGGACCTCAGCAGCCTGTATGTCGATTTTTTCGTGCCCGAGCAGTCCGTGCCGAAAATCGCCATCGGCCAGCCGGTTGAAGTCATTGTCGCGGCCTACCCGGGCCAGACCTTCCCCGGCACGATCAGTGCGATCAACCCTAAACTGGAGAACAGCACGCGCAACATGCAAGTCCGCGCGACCCTGGCCAACCCGAACGGCAAGTTGCTGCCCGGGATGTTCGCCAGTCTGCAGGTGATGCTGCCTGACCCGCAGTCGCGCATCGTCGTACCGGAAAGTGCGATCACCTACACGCTCTATGGCAATTCGCTGTATGTCGTGGCAGAGAAAAAGGCCGAAGACGGCAGCCTGGAAAAAGACGACAAGGGCCAGCCGATCCTGATCGCCGAACGGCGTTTCATCGAAACCGGCGAGCGCCGCGACGGGCTGGTGATGATTACCAAAGGCGTGCAGAACGGCGAAAAAGTGGTAACGGCCGGCCAGATCAAACTGGACAACGGTGCGCACATCGCTATCAGCGACGACAAGACCCTAGCCGAGAAGAACAGTCAGCCGCGCGCTGACTGATCAAGGAACCCCCATGGCTTTTACCGATCCGTTCATCCGCCGCCCGGTGCTCGCCACCGTGGTCAGCCTGTTGATCGTACTGCTGGGCTTTCAGGCCTGGAGCAAGCTGCCGTTGCGCCAGTACCCGCAAATGGAAAATGCCCTGATTACCGTCACCACGGCCTATCCAGGGGCTAACGCCGAGACCATCCAGGGCTACATCACCCAACCGATGCAACAGAGCCTGGCCAGCGCCGAGGGCATCGACTACATGACGTCGGTCAGTCGCCAGAACTTCTCGGTGGTCTCGATTTACGCGCGCATCGGCTCGAACAGCGATCGCCTGTTCACCGAACTGCTGGCCAAGGCCAATGAGGTCAAGAACCGCTTGCCCCAGGATGCCGAAGACCCGGTCCTGAGCAAGGAGGCGGCTGACGCCTCGGCCTTGATGTACATCAGTTTCTATAGCAAGGAGCTGAGCAACCCGCAGATTACCGACTATCTGTCGCGGGTCATCCAGCCGAAACTGGCGACCCTGCCGGGCATGGCCGAAGCAGAGATACTCGGCAACCAGGTATTCGCCATGCGCCTGTGGCTGGACCCGCTGAAGCTCGCCGGTTACGGTCTGAGCGCCAGCGACGTGACCGATGCGGTGCGCAAGTACAACTTTCTCTCCGCCGCCGGTGAAGTGAAAGGCGAGTACGTGGTCACCAGCATCAACGCCAACACCGAACTCAAATCCGCCGAGGCATTCGCCGCGATCCCGCTCAAGGTCGAAGGCGACAGCCGTGTGCTGTTGCGGGATGTGGCGCGGGTCGAGATGGGCGCGGAAAACTACGACAGCATCAGCTCTTTCGGTGGTACGCCCTCGGTGTACATCGGCATCAAGGCGACACCCGGCGCCAACCCGCTCGACGTGATCAAGGAAGTGCGCAAGATCATGCCGGACCTGGAAGCCCAACTGCCCCCCAACCTCAAGGGTGAAATTGCCTACGACGCCACACTGTTCATTCAGGCCTCAATCAATGAGGTGATCAAAACCCTGTTCGAAGCCGTGCTCATCGTGATCGTGGTCGTGTTCCTGTTCCTCGGCGCGCTGCGTACCGTGGTGATCCCGGTCGTCACCATCCCGCTGTCGATGATCGGCGTCATGTTCTTCATGCAGATGATGGGGTACTCGATCAACCTGCTGACCTTGCTGGCCATGGTATTGGCCATCGGCCTGGTGGTGGACGACGCCATCGTTGTGGTGGAAAACATTCACCGTCATATCGAGGAAGGCAAGACGCCGCTCGACGCGGCCATCGAGGGCGCCCGGGAGATCGCCATGCCGGTGGTCTCGATGACCATTACCCTGGCGGCGGTGTATGCGCCGATCGGCTTCCTGACCGGTCTCACCGGAGCATTGTTCAAGGAATTCGCCCTGACCCTGGCCGGCGCGGTGGTCATTTCCGGCATCGTTGCCCTGACGCTGTCACCGATGATGTGCGCCCTCCTGCTGCGCCACGACGAAAACCCCAGCGGCCTGGCCCATCGTCTGGATCTGATTTTCGAAGGCCTGAAGCGCCGCTATCAAAAAATGCTGCATGGCACGCTCAACACCCGCCCCGTAGTGCTGGTGTTCGCCGTGATCGTGCTGTGCCTGATTCCGGTGCTGATCAAGTTCACCAAATCGGAACTGGCTCCGGATGAAGACCAGGGCATCATTTTCATGCTGGCCAACGCCCCGCAACCGACCAACCTTGATTACCTGAGCGCTTATACCGACGAGTTCATCACGATCTTCAAGGCGTTTCCCGAGTACTACTCTTCGTTCCAGATCAACGGTTTCAACGGTGTGCAATCGGGGGTCGGCGGCTTCCTGCTCAAACCATGGAACGAGCGTAGTCGCACCCAGATGCAAATTTTGCCCGAGGTTCAGGCGAAACTGGCGGGCATTGCCGGACTGCAGGTTTTCGGATTCAACCTGCCGTCCCTCCCAGGCACTGGCGAGGGCCTGCCCTTCCAGTTCGTCATCAACACCGCCAGCGATTACGAGTTGTTGCTACAAGTGATGGACCGGGTGAAAAAGCGAGCGATGGAGTCCGGCAAGTTCGCTTTCGTCGATGTCGACCTGGCCTTCGACAAGCCGGAGGTCGTCGTGGATATCGATCGTGCCAAGGCGGCCCAGATGGGCGTATCGATGCAGGACCTCGGCGGCACACTGGCCACCTTGCTGGGTGAGGCGGAAATCAACCGGTTCACCATCGAGGGTCGTAGTTACAAAGTCATTGCCCAGGTCGAACGCCCCTTCCGTGATAACCCTGACTGGCTGAACCATTACTACGTCAAGAACAGTAAGGGCGAGCTGCTGGCCCTGTCGACACTGATCTCTGTGTCTGACCGGGCGCGGCCTCGGCAATTGAACCAGTTCCAGCAACTCAATTCGGCCATTCTTTCCGGGGTGCCGCTGGTCAGCATGGGCGAGGCCATCGATGCCGTACGCCAGATAGCCCGAGAAGAAGCCCCGGCGGGATTTGCCGTCGACTATGCCGGCGCATCGCGGCAATACGTGCAGGAAGGCAGTGCGCTGTGGGTCACCTTTGCCTTGGCACTGGCCATCATTTTCCTGGTGCTGGCCGCTCAGTTCGAAAGCTTCCGCGACCCGCTGGTGATTCTGGTCACCGTGCCGCTGTCGATCTGTGGCGCGTTGCTTCCGCTGTTCCTTGGCTGGTCGAGCATGAACATCTACACCCAGGTCGGCCTGGTGACATTGATCGGTCTGATCAGCAAGCACGGGATCCTGATCGTCGAGTTCGCCAACCAGTTGCGCAAGGAAAAAGGCCTGACGCCACGCGAGGCCGTAGAGGAAGCCGCAGCCATTCGTCTGCGCCCGGTGTTGATGACGACCGCTGCCATGGTCTTCGGCATGGTGCCATTGATCATCGCCACGGGGGCCGGTGCCGTTAGCCGCTTTGATATCGGTACCGTCATCGCAACGGGAATGTCGATCGGGACGCTGTTCACATTGTTTGTATTGCCCTGCGTATACACACTGCTGGCTAAACCCGACAAACCTTGAATGATACCGATCGCTCAGTGTCAGTGAGCGTTGAGCAATCAGGCACAAAAAAAGGCCTCGCATTAGCGAGGCCTTTTATTTGGGCTTCATTCTGTTCAACTTTGCGGTTTCAATCCTTGAGTGAGCCCGAACATAAACAACAACAAATCATGATCGGGCTGGGTTGCTACGGACGCCTTGGCGACCCGTGGCAATGGGCAGTGCGCGTCACCGTGCGCTGAACTGAGAACTTGCGTGCGGGGCTCCTCCCAGGCCGCCACCGCCAGTGAAGCAACCGCCAAGGCCCCTGCCAGAAACAAACCTCGCGCGACTTCGAGTTTCATTGCTATAAACCTTTGATAGCGCTGCCAAACGCCGTCTTGTAAAAGTAGACGAGTTTGTTCCAGTCCGTCGCGTTGAACGACGAATGGCGGCGCAACTGCTTCATGTCATGGATCGCCGCGCGCTGGGCGCTGAGGCGTTGGCGGCATTTCTCCAGGTCAATGAGGGCGACCTCGACCTTGGCTGCATCCCCCTCGCCTGTCACGCGTACGAACACATGCTTGATATAGATACAGCTGTGCTGCCAGCGGCCTTTGTGCATACGGGCCAGGTTCTCGGCCAGATCCTTGAGCACGCGATCATGAACCGCCTCGCCGTAACGCTCACGGCCACCGCCTGCGTACCATTGTTCGATTTCTTCAAAGCCATCCAGTGATTTGGTAACCAGCAGCGCGCGCCATTTGTGCACAGGATCGCGCTGTGCGCCGCAGAAAATGATTTCAGGAACACGAACGCCGAGTTCACGAACACCGATGAGCGCATCACGCTCGCGCAACACCGTCGGCCGACCGAAAGGGTGCAACCAAGTGCGATGGATATGCCCGGTCTGCCGTTTGACGTACAGCAACTGACCATCGCTGCCCACGACCCGTTGCACACCGCTTTCACCACCGCGACGGACGTTGGGTTCTTCTACCCATTCACCACGCTGGTTCCAGAAATAGTCGAAGCGGTCCTGGGGAGCGACTTCCGTTTCTGCTGCACATTGCACTGCCATTCAATTACCTCTTGCGTAATATGTAGACCCGCCACATCGCATAGAGCGGTAAAAAGTCCAGTTGTTCCTGAATGCGGAAACCCGCCTGTTCAAATTCTTTTTCTACTGTAGCTGCCGGTAATACAAATCGGTTTTGGTAACCTTCTTGCCCGCGGTTTTTCTCCGCGCGCTTGCGTTTCCAGGCTTTGAAATTGCCGTCCACCCACAATGAAAGAATCACACTGTCACGGGTGACGCGTTCGAATTCACGCAAGATGGTCAGTCGATGCTCGGCTTCACCGATGTGATGGAGCAACCGCATGCAGAAAATGCTGTCGACGGCGTTATCAGGCAAAGCGATGTCGAATGCAGATGTATGCAGGGTTTGCACCCGCTTCACCACATCGGCCGGTTGCGCCTGCGTCGCAATCTTCAACATGGACTCGGAGTTATCGGCGCCGATGATCACGCGATTGGGCTTTTCTGCCAGCAACGGCCAGAAACGCCCCGCGCCGCACGGTAAATCAAGGACCAGCCCCGGCTCACCAACCAGCGCCAGTGCTTTACGCGCCAATTGTTCATCCCGCCAGTGGGACAGCCGGCGGCCAAGTCCGTCCTTGTGCTTGCGCAGGTACCGTTGGGCGTGTTGGTCGTCGTACTTTTCGGAAAAATCCAGTTTGATCGGGCCATCTGCCATCATCAAAGTCTCCTGAGCTTCTGATACCGACCACCTTAGGCAGCGAATTGTCAGTGTCAGGTTACGCCTTTGTGAAAAAAAAGTTATGTACAAGCCAAAACTTTTTCAAGATTTTACAAAGCTGTGACAGGGGCAAGAATTGGCCGACTTCAGGCTAATCAGTTCACATTGGATGTATACAGCTGGACCTCAAAACGACAACCGTTGGGTTCCATGGTTGTCAGGCTGACGCTCCAGCCCTGGTTTTCACAAATTCGTTGTACCAGCGACAGCCCAAGGCCCAACCCCTCACCGCGTTTTTCGGTACCACGGACGAAAGGTTCGAACATCGCTTCGCGCTTTTCTTCGGGGATGCCCACTCCACTGTCTTCGACCAGGAACCCATTGCCCGTAAGGGTCAAGCGGATGAATCCATGCTCAGTGTAATGAAGCGCGTTACGCAGCAGGTTGCCCATCACCGCGTGCAGCAGGGTCGCGTTATAAGAGGTGGATTGCGGGCTACCCGGTTCGAAGATCAACCTCAGTCCTTTCGCCTCGATCGGCTCTCGCCAAAGATTCAGTAGCCCATCGGCCACCTGACGAACGGATTGCTGCGGCGCCATACTGGCGTCTTCGCGTTGAGCGCGGGCCAGCATCAAGAAGGTCTGAACCAGCTCGCGCATCTCCTCACAGGCACGAGCGATTCGCTCGACCTGAGCGCGGCCGCGCTGATCGATCGCCGGGTTTTCCAACAGCAATTCGCAGGAACTGGCCAGCACCATCAAAGGCGTGCGCAGTTCGTGGCTGACGTCACTGGTAAACAGTCGCTCCCGGGACAATGCCTGACGCAAGCGTCCGAGGGTGGCGTCGAAAGCCACGGCCAGCTCGCCCACTTCATCGGCGGCATAATCAGGCGC
>Ga0302257_1000063_pt1 | contig 14925 bp, 13 predicted proteins | sample I_Fen_N1_4_FD_194566 | JGI IMG/M metagenome (GOLD analysis project Ga0302257, IMG submission 194566) | Peat permafrost microbial communities from Stordalen Mire near Abisko, Sweden - I_Fen_N1_4 | ecosystem: Environmental > Terrestrial > Soil > Wetlands > Permafrost | place: Sweden: Abisko...
TTTCGAAGGTGGCAGTATGAGTTCCGAGCTGCAGCCCAACCTCGTTGCCCTCAATACCATCGTTTACCGTGAGGTCCGGCGTTTCACCCGGATCTGGCCGCAGACGCTGCTGCCGCCGGCCATCACCATGGTTTTGTATTTCGTGATCTTCGGCAATCTGATCGGCAAGCAGATTGGTGGCATGGGTGGCTTCACCTACATGGAGTACATCGTGCCGGGGCTGATCATGATGTCGGTGATCACCAACTCCTACGGCAACGTGGTGTCGAGTTTCTTCGGCAGCAAGTTTCAGCGCTCCATCGAAGAACTGATGGTGTCGCCAGTGTCCCCGCATACGATTCTGATCGGCTACACCCTGGGCGGCGTGCTGCGCGGGCTGATGGTCGGGATCATCGTGACGATGCTGTCGCTGTTCTTCACTGATTTGCAGGTGCATCACCTGGGCGTGACCATTCTGGTGGTGGTGCTGACGGCGACGATTTTCTCGCTGCTGGGCTTCATCAACGCCGTGTTTGCGCGCAACTTCGATGATATCTCGATCATCCCGACCTTCGTGCTGACACCGCTGACTTACCTGGGCGGGGTGTTTTACTCGATCTCCCTGTTGCCACCATTCTGGCAGACCGTATCGCTGGCGAACCCGGTGTTGCACATGGTCAACGCCTTCCGATACGGCATCCTTGGGGTTTCGGACATCAAGATCAGCATCGCGATCACCTTCATGCTGGTGGCGACGATTGTGTTGTATGTCGGTTGTGCGCGGTTGCTGGTGAGTGGGCGCGGGATGCGTACCTGATTCAAGACCGCGTCGCCTCCTTCGCGAGCAAGCACAAACACCGCATAAAAAAACGGCCTCCACACTGGAGGCCGTTTTGCATTCCTACATCCGGTTTTTCTTGCGCCGTTTCCACTGCCGCGCCACCCACCAGCGCCAGTACATCATGGTCAGGAAGTAGCCGAGCGCCCCCAGCACCAGCCCCGTCACCACCGAACCCAGCAAAAACGGCTGCCATAACGTCGACAATTCGCCACTGACCCATTCCCAGGACAATGACTCTGGCAACTGACGAGTAGGCACATCCAGCAGCCACGCCCCGGTCTGGTACGTGCAGAAAAACACTGCCGGCATGGTAATCGGGTTGGTCAGCCAGACCAGGCTCACGGCAATTGGCATGTTGCCCCGCACCATGATCGCCAGCACGGCAGCCAAAAGCATTTGCATGGGGATCGGCAAAAACGCCGCGAACAGGCCGACCGCCATCGCCCGGGCAACGGAGTGGCGGTTGAGGTGCCAGAGGTTGGGGTCATGCAGCAGGGTGCCGAGGAAGCGTAAGGATTTGTGTTCCCTGATGCTGGTCGGGTCTGGCATGTAGCGTTTGAATAAGCGCCGGGGCATAAGGCTTCTCGGTCGGTTAAGGCGGCAAGTATGTCTGGATTCTACGAACCGCCCATTCAGACTTTGTGACAATTGATAACGGCGCTGGTGCGGTTGACCAGCTATGCCTAGGTGGGGACTCTCAAGGATGAGTGTATGCGCACTGGGATGTTGGCGCTGGCGCTGGGTCTGTTGACCCTGCGTTTTTTACCGGTTTTACCGCCGGTCTGGTTATGGATGTTGCTGCCACTGTCGGCTTTGATGCTGTTGCCGTTTCGGACATCTCCGTTGGCGTTTTTCCTGTTCGGCTTCAGTTGGGCGTGCGCGAATGCGCAGTGGGCGCTGGATGATCGGCTGTTGCAAAAACTCGACGGCGAAACCCGTTGGGTTGAAGGGCGGGTAACGGGGTTGCCGCAAAATGCCGACGGTGTGGTGCGATTCGAACTGACGGACAGTCAATCAAGACGGACGATGCTGCCCAGGCGATTGCGCCTGGCCTGGTATGGCGGACCTCCCGTCAGCAGCGGCGAACGCTGGCGACTGGCGGTCAAGTTGAAGCGTCCTGCCGGGCTGCTCAATCCGCATGCCTTCGATTACGACGCCTGGCTGCTGGCTCAACACATCGGCGCGACCGGTACGGTCAAGGACGGCGAGCGACTCTCCGAGGCCCGATGGGCCTGGCGCGACGGCATCCGCCAGCGTTTACTCGCGGTCGACGCCCAGGATCGAACCGCCGCGTTGACCGCACTGGTACTGGGCGATGGCGCCGGGCTGAGCCGTGAGGAGTGGCAAGTGCTGCAAGACACCGGCACTGTGCATCTGCTGGTGATTTCCGGGCAGCACATCGGCATGTTGGCAGGGCTGGTCTACTTGCTGATCGCCGGGTTGGCGCGTTTTGGCCTGTGGCCAGGCCGTTTACCGTGGCTGCCATGGGCCTGCGGGCTGGCGTTCTCGGCGGCGCTAACTTACGGGCTGCTGGCCGGCTTCGACGTTCCGGTGCAACGCGCCTGCGTGATGATCGGTCTGGTGCTGCTGTGGCGGCTGCGTTTTCGTCACCTCGGCGCCTGGTGGCCGCTGTTGCTGGCGCTCAACGGCGTTTTGCTGCTGGATCCGTTGGCCAGTCTGCAACCGGGTTTTTGGTTGTCCTTCGCCGCCGTCGCGGTGTTGATCTTCACCTTTGGCGGGCGGCTAGGCCCCTGGCGGTGGTGGCAAACCTGGACTCGGGCTCAATGGCTGATCGCGATCGGCCTCTGCCCGTTGTTGCTGGTGCTCGGGTTGCCGATCAGCCTCAGTGGGCCGGTGGTCAATCTGCTGGCAGTGCCCTGGATCAGCCTGGTGGTGTTGCCGCCGGCCTTGCTCGGGACATTGTTGTTGGCTGTGCCTTATGCGGGCGAAGGTTTGCTGTGGCTGGCGGGCGGTTTGATCGACGGAATGTTCAAGGCGCTGACAATGATTGCAGGGCAATTGCCCGCGTGGGTGCCGGTGGCGGTTCCGTGGTGGAGTTGGACGCTGGGCACGTTGGGCGCCTTCCTGCTGTTGTTGCCGCGAGGTGTGCCTCTGCGCCCATTGGGGTGGCCGCTGCTGTTGTTGCTGGTGTTTGCGCCTCGACCGCTGTTGCCGGCAGGCGTGGCCGATGTCTGGCAACTGGACGTGGGCCAAGGCTTGGCCATCCTGGTGCGGACCCGCCATCACACGCTGTTGTATGACGCCGGGCCGCGTTTCGGCGATATGGACATGGGGGAGCGGGTGGTGCTGCCGTCGTTGCGCAAACTCGGGGTAAGGGGCCTCGACCTGATGCTGATCAGTCACGCCGATGCCGATCATGCCGGCGGTGCACGAGCCGTGAGCAATGGCCTGCCGGTCAAACAGATACTCACTGGCGATCCCGAGGGTTTACCGGCCGAACTGCATGCCCAAGGCTGTGAAAGCGGCCGGCAATGGACCTGGGATGGTGTGAAATTCCGATTGTGGCAATGGACGTCAGCCCATGACAGCAACCAGAAATCCTGCGTCCTGCAAATAGAAGCCCGCGGCGAGCGACTGTTGCTGACCGGTGATATCGACGCCGCTGCCGAGCGGGCCTTGTTGGAGAGTCCGCTGGCAGTGACCACTGATTGGTTGCAGTCACCGCATCATGGCAGCCGCAGTTCCTCGTCAATGGCCCTGTTGAGTGCGTTGCAACCCAAGGCCGTGTTGATCTCCCGTGGTCAGGGCAATTCCTTTGGTCATCCGCACCCTACAGTCATGGCCCGCTATCAAAAACGCGGCATGGCGATTTACGACAGCGCGGAGCACGGTGCCATTCATCTGCAACTGGGGCGTTTCCAGCCACCGTGGACGATGCGTCTGGACCGGCGTTTCTGGCGTGATCCACCGCCCGTCAATAAATAGCCGAGAGTTATTAAAGCCCGACCGGATGCGACATGACGGTCTTCGGTGCGCCGACCCCCTATGTTAGAGTGGCGCACTTTTTCGAGGGGACTGTCACTGTGTGGGAATTGGTCAAATCCGGCGGCTGGATGATGCTGCCGATCATTCTGAGTTCCATCGCGGCCATGGCGATCGTTGCCGAACGTCTGTGGACCCTGCGCGCCAGCCGTGTGACCCCGGAACATTTGCTCGGGCAGGTGTGGGTCTGGATCAAAGACAAACAACTGAATAAAGAAAAACTCAAGGAACTGCGCGCCAACTCTCCGTTGGGCGAGATCCTGGCGGCGGGCCTGGCCAACTCCAGGCATGGTCGCGAGATCATGAAAGAGTGCATCGAAGAGGCCGCCTCTCGGGTCATCCATGAACTGGAGCGCTACATCAGCGCCCTGGGCACCATTGCCGCCATGGCGCCGTTGCTCGGGTTGCTCGGCACGGTGCTGGGCATGATCGATATCTTCAGTTCGTTCATGGGCACGGGAATGACCACCAACGCCGCCGTACTGGCCGGCGGTATTTCCAAAGCCCTGATCACCACGGCGTCGGGCCTGATCGTCGGTATCCCGTCGGTCTTCTTCCACCGGTTCCTGCAACGGCGCATCGATGAGCTGGTGGTGGGGATGGAGCAGGAAGCGATCAAACTGGTTGAAGTGGTGCAGGGTGACCGTGACGTGGACCTGTCCGAGGGCAAAAAAGCGTGAAATTCCGCCGCAAGCAACGGGAGAACGTGGACATCAATCTCGTGTCGCTGATCGACGTGGTGTTTGTCCTGCTGCTGTTTTTCGTTGTGACCACCACCTTTACCCGTGAAACCCAGTTGCGCGTCGAACTGCCGGAAGCGGTCAGCGGCGCGCCGTCTGAAGATAAACAGGCCAAGCAACTGGACATCACGATCAACGCCGAAGGCGTGTTCTCGGTGAACAATCAGATCCTGCCCAAGAGCGACCTGGCGACCGTGATGGACGCGCTGCAAAAAGAATCCAACGGCGACACCAACCTGCCGCTGTCCATCAGCGCTGACGGCAAGACTCAGCATCAGTCGGTCATTACCGCCATGGACGCCGCCGGCAAGCTCGGTTTCAGCCACTTGCGCATGACCACTGTCGAGGCGGCGCCCGCGCCCTGATGACCATGTCCGATCGCTTGCTCGCCGCGTGGTACGAAGGTCATCCGGCCCTGAAGCTGTTGCAGCCACTGGAGTGGTTGTATCGGCGGGTGGTCATGAACAAGCGCAAGCGATTCCTGGCGGGTGAGGGCGAGATCTATCAACCGCCCGTGCCGTTGATCGTGGTCGGCAATATCACGGTGGGGGGCACTGGCAAGACGCCATTGATCCTGTGGATGATCCAGCACTGTCAGCGCAGTGGCTTGCGGGTGGGGGTGGTCAGTCGTGGTTACGGCGCCAAGCCACCGCAGCTTCCGTGGAGGGTCGAAGCCGACCAACGCGCCGACGTGGCGGGCGACGAACCGTTGTTGATCGTCCAGCGTACCGGCGTGCCGTTGATGATCGACCCGGACCGCAGCAGCGCGGTGAAAGCGCTGTTGGCGAGCGAGCCGCTGGACCTGATCCTCTCCGATGACGGTATGCAGCATTACCGCCTGGCCCGCGACCTCGAATTGGTATTGATCGACGCCGCCCGAGGCCTGGGTAACCAGCGTTGCCTGCCGGCCGGGCCGTTGCGCGAGCCAGTCGAACGCCTGCAAAGCGTCGATGCGGTGCTCTACAACGGCGCCGCGCAGGATCGCGACGGCGGGTTCGCGTTCCAGCTGCAACCGACCGCCCTGATCAATTTGCTGAGCGGTGAACGGCGTCCCCTCGACCACTTTCCCGCAGGTCAGGCGGTGCACGCCGTGGCCGGGATCGGCAATCCGCAGCGTTTCTTCACCACCCTTGAAACGCTACACTGCAAACCTGTTCCGCATGCGTTTGCCGACCACGCCGAATACAGCGTGCAGGCCTTGAATTTCACACCGTCATTGCCGTTGGTGATGACTGAAAAGGACGCGGTGAAGTGCCGTGCCTTCGCCGCCGCCGATTGGTGGTACCTGGCGGTCGATGCTGTGCCATCGCCGGCCTTCGTGGCCTGGTTCGATACGCAGCTGATGCGCCTGTTGCCGGCTCGTCTTTTGCCTTAACTCCGTTTTTATCCAGGGAATGCTCATGGACACCAAATTGCTCGACATCCTCGCTTGCCCGGTCTGCAAAGGCCCACTCAAGCTCAGCGCCGACAAGACCGAGCTGATCAGCAAGGGCGCCGGCCTCGCGTACCCGATTCGCGACGGCATCCCGGTGATGCTCGAAACCGAAGCGCGCACCCTGACCACCGACGAGCGTCTGGATAAATGACCACAGCCTTTACCGTTGTCATTCCATCGCGCCATGCCTCGACCCGTTTGCCGGGCAAACCGCTGCTGCTGATCGCCGGCAAGCCGATGATCCAGCACGTTTGGGAACAGGCGAGCAAAAGCAGCGCCCAGCGCGTGGTGGTTGCCACTGACGATGCGCGCATCGTCGAGGCGTGCAACGGCTTCGGCGCTGAAGTGGTGCTGACCCGCGAAGACCACAATTCAGGCACCGACCGTCTCGCCGAAGTCGCCGCGAAGCTGGGCCTGGCGCCCGACGCCATCGTGGTCAACGTCCAGGGTGACGAACCCTTGATCCCGCCGAGCGTGATCGATCAGGTCGCGGCTAACCTCGCGGCCCACACCGAAGCGCGCATGGCCACCCTGGCCGAGCCGATCGAAGACGTGGAAACCCTGTTCAACCCCAACGTGGTCAAGGTCGTCAGCGACCTTAATGGTCTGGCGCTGACCTTCAGTCGCTCGACCTTGCCGTGGGCCCGGGACGCGTTCTCCAAAAGCCGCGAACAGTTGCCGGAAGGCGTGCCGTATCGTCGCCACATCGGCATTTATGCCTACCGCGCCGGTTTCCTGCATGACTTCGTCAGCTGGGGCCCGTGCTGGCTGGAAAACACCGAATCCCTGGAACAACTGCGTGCCCTGTGGCACGGCGTGCGGATTCACGTCGCCGACGCGTTGATCGCACCGCCTACCGGGGTCGACACCGTTGAAGACCTTGAGCGCGTTCGTCGCCTGCTGGAGGCCTGATGCGCGTTCTGTTCGTGTGCCTGGGCAATATCTGCCGTTCCCCAACGGCCGAAGGCGTGCTGCGGCACAAACTGCGCGAAGCGGGGCTGGCCGATCAGATTGAAGTCGCCTCCGCCGGCACCGGTGACTGGCACGTCGGCAAGGCGCCGGACAAACGCAGCCAGGCCGCGGCCAAACTGCGCGGCTACGACCTGTCCGCCCAGCGCGCCCAGCAAGTCACCCGCGCCGATTTCGCCACCTACGACCTGATCCTGGCGATGGACAACAGCAACCTGCGTCACCTCAAGGCCTTGCAACCGGCCAGGGGCAAGGCCGAGCTGGACCTGTTCCTGCGCCGCTTCCAGTCGGAACTCGATGAAGTGCCGGACCCGTACTACGACGGCGACCAGGGCTTCGAGCAGGTGCTGGACCTGATCGAGCGCGCCAGTGATTTGCTGGTGATCGAATTGAAGGGACGGCTATGAGTTTGCAGGTTCAAACACAGGTTTCACTCAAACCGTTCAACAGCTTTGGTGTCGACGTTCAGGCTCGCCTGTTCGCCGAGGCGCATAGCGATGCCGACGTGCGTGAGGCCTTGGCCTACGCCGCACAGCATGATGTTCCGTTGTTGGTGATTGGCGGCGGCAGCAACCTGCTGCTGACCGCCGATATCCAGTCGCTGGTGCTGCGCATGGCCACGCGCGGGATTCGCATCCTCAGTGATGACGGCAGCAACGTCGTGATCGAAGCCGAGGCCGGTGAGCCGTGGCATCCGTTCGTGCAACACACCTTGGCGCACGGTTTGTCGGGCCTGGAAAACCTCAGCCTGATCCCCGGCACCGTCGGTGCGGCCCCGATGCAGAACATCGGTGCGTACGGGGTCGAGATCAAGGACGTGTTCGCCGGTCTGACCGCTCTGGATCGCCAGACCGGTGAGCTGCGGGACTTCACCTTGGCTGAGTGCAACTTTGCTTACCGCGACAGCCTGTTCAAGCAGGAACCGGGACGCTGGGTGATCCTGCGCGTTCGTTTCACCCTCGACCGTGCCGCGCACCTGCACCTGGAATACGGCCCGGTGCGCCAGCGCCTGACCGAGCAAGGCATCGAGCACCCGACGGCGACGGATGTCAGCCAGGCGATTTGCAGTATCCGCAATGAAAAGCTCCCGGACCCGGCCGTGTTGGGCAATGCCGGCAGCTTCTTCAAAAACCCGTTGGTGCCGGCGGCGCTGGTCGCGCAACTCAAGGGCGAATACCCGGATCTGGTGGCGTTTGCGCAACCCGACGGGCAAATGAAACTGGCGGCGGGCTGGTTGATCGAGCGGGCAGGGTGGAAAGGTTTCCGTGACGCGGATGCCGGCGTGCATAAGTTACAGGCGCTGGTGCTGGTCAACTATGGCAGTGCCACGGGCCTGCAATTGCTCAGCCTGGCTCAGCGAATCCAGAAAGACATTTCGGAACGTTTCCATGTCGATCTGGAAATGGAGCCCAATCAGTATTGAAGCTAAGCTTTCAGGACTGATCTCAAAGCCCTGCACACTTCCACTGTGCAGGGCTTTTTTGTTAATGCTGGGTTAACTTAGCCACCTAACGATGCAAGCATTTGCTCCATCAAAGGCCCGGTGCAGACGTTCCCGTCGCACAAGAGAGCCTCTTTAGCCTGAGTTGATCTGCGTAACACGAACCGAGATCCCACGGCAGATTGCTCGACCCCATAACCGATACACCTATGCGGGCGTGCCCATGATTACCCTGAAACTCAACGGTCAAGATCATCAACTGGATGTCACCGAGGACATGCCGCTGCTCTGGGCCATTCGCGATGTGGCCGGTTACAACGGCACCAAATTCGGCTGCGGCATGGGCTTGTGCGGCGCCTGCACGATTCACATCGATGGATCACCGGCGCGCAGTTGCATCACGCCGATTGGTTCGGTGGTCGGGCAGAACGTCACCACCATCGACAACCTGCACGCCGATCCGGTCGGGCAAGTGGTCCAGCAAGCCTGGCTCGATACCGCCGTGGCCCAGTGTGGTTTTTGCCAGGGCGGGCAGATCATGTCGGCGACGGCACTGCTCAAGACCAACCCCAATCCTACGGACGCGCAGATCGAAGAGGCGATGGTCGGCAACATTTGCCGCTGCGGGACCTACAACCGCATCAAGACGGCCATCCGCCAGGCTTCCACTCACTTGAAGGAGGCCAAGGCATGAGCCAATTACCGAATGATTTTGCCCTGAGCAACCTCAGTAACCTCAGCCGGCGCGGTTTCCTCAAAGGGGTCGGTGCGACCAGTGCCTTGGTGCTAGCGGCCAGTTGGGGCTGGCAGGACGTTTTCGCTGAAGAGGCCTCGAAGAAATTCGGCGCCGATGGCATGCCCCACGGCGCGATTGATGATCCCAAGGTCTATGTCAGCATCGCCGCCGATGGCACGGTGACTGTGATCTGCAACCGTTCGGAAATGGGCCAGGGCGTACGCACCAGCCTGACGATGGTGGTGGCCGATGAACTGGACGCCGACTGGGCGATGGTGAAGGTGCAACAGGCGCCGGGCGACGAAGTGCGTTTCGGCAACCAGGACACCGACGGTTCGCGCAGCATGCGTCACTGGTACGAGCCGATGCGCCGCTGCGGTGCCGCCGCGCGAACCATGCTGGAGCAGGCCGCTGCCGAGCAGTGGAAAGTGCCTGTCGCCGAGTGCCATGCGCAACTGCACAAAGTCATCCATTCACCGTCCGGTCGTGAATTGGGCTACGGCGCATTGGCCGTGGCAGCCAGTGCGCTGGCGGTGCCGGCGCGTGACAGCGTTCGTCTCAAGGACCCGTCGCAGTTTCGCTACATCGGCAAGGAAGGCACCAAGGCCATCGACGGTGCCGACATCGTCAACGGCCGCGCCGTTTATGGGGCCGACGTGCATTTCGACGGCATGCTCTACGCGACCATTGCGCGTCCGGCGGTGTATGGCGGCAAGGTCAAATCCGTCGACTCCAGCGCCGCGCTGAAAGTCCCGGGTGTGATCAAGGTCCTGCAGATCGAAGGCAGCCCGCTGCCCTCCGAATTTCAACCATTGGGCGGCGTGGCCGTAGTGGCCAGCAACACCTGGGCGGCGATCAAGGGCCGCGAGGCGCTGAAGATCGAATGGGATGATGGCCCGAACGCCAGTTACGATTCGATTGCCTATCGCAAGGAGCTGGAAGCCGCGTCCCTCAAACCCGGCAAAGTGGTGCGCAATACCGGCAGCATCGACGAAGCGATGAAGAGCGCCGACAGCACCCTCGAAGCGTCCTATTACTTGCCGCACCTGGCGCAGGCTCCAATGGAACCGATGGTTGCCATTGCCCGCTTCAAGGACGGCGTCTGTGAAGCCTGGGGACCAAGTCAGGCGCCGCAGGTCACCCGTACACGAATCGGCGAGCGCCTCGGCGTTCCGTTCGATAACGTCACGTTCAACGTCACGTTGCTGGGTGGTGGCTTTGGTCGCAAATCCAAACCTGACTTCATCATCGAAGCGGCCATCCTCGCCAAAGAGTTTCCCGGCAAGGCGGTACGGGTGCAATGGACCCGTGAAGACGACCTCCACTGTTCCTATTTCCACACCGTGTCGGTCGAGTACGTCAAAGCCGCCGTGAACCAGGACGGCCTGCCGTCCGGTTGGCTGCACCGCACCGTGGCGCCCAGCATCACTGCATTGTTTGCACCGGGCATGAACCATGAGGCGGCGTTTGAGCTGGGCATGGGGTTCACCAACATGGCCTACGCGATTCCCAACGTGCGCCTGGAAAACCCGGAGGCGACGGTGCATACCCGCGTCGGCTGGTATCGATCGGTGTCGAACATCCCGCACGGCTTTGCGATTCAGAGCTTTGTCGATGAGCTGGCACACAAGGCCGGTCAGGATCCGCTGAAGTACCAGATCAAGTTGCTCGGTCCGGACCGTCAGATCGACCCGCGCACGTTGAGTGAAGAGTGGAACTACGGCGAATCCCCCGAGCGCTATCCGATCGATACCGGCCGTCTGCGCACGGTGCTGGAAACGGCCGCCAAAGCCGCGGGTTGGGGGCGTGAAATGCCCAAGGGCCGAGGCCTGGGGCTGGCGGTACATTACAGTTTCGTCACCTATGTGGCTGCGGTGATCGAAGTCGAAGTCAAAGACGACGGCACGTTGATCGTGCACAAGGCTGACATCGCTGTGGATTGCGGGCCGCAGATCAACCCTGAGCGTATCCGCTCGCAGTTCGAGGGCGCCTGCGTCATGGGCCTGGGCAATGCGGTGCTGGGGGAAATCAGCTTCAAGGACGGCAAGGTCCAGCAGGACAACTTCCACATGTATGAGGTGGCACGCATGTCGCTGGCGCCCAAGGAAGTCGCGGTGCATCTGGTCACTCCGCCAGGCGTTGTGCCCTTGGGCGGTGTCGGTGAGCCGGGCGTGCCGCCGATTGCGCCGGCGCTGTGCAACGCGATCTTCGCCGCCACCGGCCAGCGCATCCGTAATCTGCCGGTTCGCTTTCAGTTGCAAGGTTGGCAGAAGGCGCAAGCCTGATGGACAGCGTCGATCTGAATGTCCTGCGCAGCGTGCTCGAATGGCGCCGCGCCGGTCAGCGGGTGGTGCTGTACAGCGTGGTCCAGACTTGGGGCACCGCGCCCCGGGCACCTGGCGCCATGCTGGCCTTGCGTGAAGATGGCGTGGTGATTGGTTCGGTGTCGGGCGGTTGTGTCGAGGATGACCTGATTGCCCGGCTGCACGACGGGCGTATCCCGGCGGATGGGCCGCCGGTCCAGTTGATCACCTACGGCGTCACTCGCGAGGAGGCCGCACGGTTTGGTTTGCCCTGCGGCGGTACGTTGCGCCTGACCGAGGAGCGGGTCGGTGAACCGCAGTGGGTCGCCGAATTGCTGGCGCGCTGCGAGGCTCATGAAATTGTCGCTCGGTCGCTGGATATTGCGACCGGTGAAGTGGTTGTGCAGTCAGCGAGCAAATCCGATGTGTTGAGTTTTGACGGCACCACGTTGCGTGCGATTTATGGTCCGCGTTGGCGCTTGTTGCTCATCGGCGCGGGGCAATTGTCACGTTACGTCGCCGAGATGGCGCGGCTGCTGGATTTCGAAGTGCTGATCTGCGATCCACGCACCGAGTTTGTGTACGGGTGGGAAGAGCAGCACGGTCGTTTTGTCTCGGGCATGCCGGATGAGGCGGTGCTGAACATTCAGACTGACGAACGCACGGCCATCGTCGCCCTGACTCATGATCCTCGCCTGGATGACATGGCGCTGCTCACGGCGCTGGACTCCAAGGCCTTTTATGTCGGCGCGCTGGGTTCGCGGGTCAACAGCCTGAAGCGCCGGGAAAACCTCGCCGAACTGGGCTTGTCGCCAGACGCTATCGAGCGTCTGCATGGCCCGGTCGGGTTGCACATAGGCAGCCACAGTCCGGCGGAAATCGCCTTGTCACTGATGGCCGAAATTGTCGCGATCAAGAACGGCGTCGAACTCAAGCAAAAGAAGCCGCTTCAGGAGGTGGTATGAGTGAATCCATCGGCGTCATCGTACTGGCGGCGGGGCAGGGCAGTCGTTTTCGTCAGGTGGCGGGGGCTGAGAAAGACAAGTTGTTGGCAGACTGCACGTGGCGCGACGGTGCGGTTCGTTCGGTGATCGAGCAGGTGTTGGTGAGTCTGCCCGCGACGATAGAGAGGCGCGTGCTGGTGACGACCGAGGATCGTCCGCAGGTAATGCGCATGGCTCAAGCGTATGGCTGCGAGATTGTGTTGATCGACTCGACGGGCATGGGCGACAGCATTGCGGCGGGTGTGGCGGCGTGTCCGCAGTGCAGTGGCTGGTTGATTGTGCTGGGGGATATGCCGTTTATCCTGCCTTCGACGGTTGAGAGCGTGCTGGCGGGTGTGGCTGATGACGCGATCAGCGTGCCGGTGTTGGAGGGTGAGTTTGGGCATCCAGTGGGGTTTGGTCGCAGCTTTGGACCGGGGTTGATGGGGTTGTCGGGTGATCGAGGGGCGAAGCCGCTGTTTGCGCAGGGCAGGGTGGTTGAGGTGGTGGTGGATGATCCCGGAGTGCTGTGGGATGTCGATGTGCCTGATCGGTTGGTATTCAAGCAGGCGTGACGCAAATCCCCTGTAGGAGCTGAGCTTGCTCGCGATGGCGTCCGTACAGCCAACATCAACGTTGAATGTCAGGACGCCATCGCGAGCAAGCTCAGCTCCTACAGGGGATTTGTGGTGTTTGGAGATATAAAAAAGCCCCGCCTGGGTAACCAGGCGGGGCTTTTCAATGGCCTAGGAATCAGACGAGAGGTTTAGGCTCGTGCTCTTTTTCCTGGGCCTGTTCGTGTTGCTCTACGGCTTCCTGAACGGAGCGCGGTGCTTCTTCGATGACCGACTCGGCAACAGGTGCCGCTTCGACCACTTCAGCAACAACCGGAGCCGGTTCGGCAGCAGGCGCTTCAACCGGTGCAGCAGCGGCAGCCAGTTCGGCTTCCTTCTGCAGACGCTCGGCTTCACGCTTGCGACGACGCACTTCACGTGGATCGTTCGGCGCACGGCCGTTTTCGGTCAGGGCGCTGACAGGGGCGGCTTCGACAACCGGTGCAGCCACTTCGGCAACAACCGGAGCCGGTGCTTCAACGACTGGAGCAGGTTCGGCAGCCACAACCACTGGCTCGGAAACCATGGCTTCAGCTTCAGCCACCGGTGCAGGCGCTTCAACAGCAACCGGCTCGGCAACCCAGTTGAACGCGGTTTGTTCTTCACGAACTTCGCGGACAGCTTCGGTCACGGTTTCAGTGACGGTTTCGGCAGCAGGCTCGGTAGCAACCACTGGCTCGGCGACGACAGCCGCTTCAGCCACCGATTGGACTTCTTCACGAACGAACGCTTCACGAACAGACGCTTCGCGAACCGGAGCCACTTCGATTTCCGGCGCGGCGGTTGCTTCGACCGGAGTCGTTGCTTCAACCACTGGCGCTTCAACCGGAGCCGTTTCCTCAACAGACGCCGTGGCGCGTTCAGCTTGCTCGTGAGCTTGTGCTTCAGCCGGTGCGCTGATCACGGTGCTGGCAACGGCTGCGGTAACAGCCAGGCCGGCGGCCAGATCAGAAGTGCTTGGCGCTTCGTTGCTTTCGCCCGCTTCGTTACCTTCGGATTCTTCCGAACCTTCGATCACGTTGCCGTTGGCATCGCGTTGACGCTCGCGACGGTTGCTGCGACGACGCTGGCCACGGGAGCGGCGGCGTGGACGATCGCCTTCGGCGCCTTCCTGGCCGTCTTCCTGCAATTGCTCTTCGTTGGAGGTCAGCTCTTCTTCAGCAACGGCGGCAGCAGCTTGTTCAGCTCGTGGCTGACGTTCTTCACGCGGTGGGCGTGGAGCGCGTTCTTCACGTGGCTGGCGAGCCGGACGCTCTTCAGCGGTGGCAGTCGCGGCAGCAGCGGCCGGAGCAGCATCCAGAGGCTCGCGCAGTTCACGAACCGGACGCTCTTCACGATCGCCACGTGGCTTGCGGTCTTCGCGTGGAGCGCGTGGTGCACGTTCTTCACGAGGTGCGCGAGGTGCGCGCTCTTCGCGTGGAGCACGTTCTTCGCGGGCTACGGCCGGGGTTTCTTCGCGGGCTTCGCGTGGCTCACGGGGTGCGCGCTCTTCACGCGGTGCACGTTCCTCACGAGGCTTGCGTTCTTCATCGCGGCGACCATTACGGTTGCGGCTCTGCTGACGACCGTTGCGACGCTCTTCGTTACGAGGCGGACGCTCGGTGGTCGCTGGTTTTTCAACCACAACCGGAGCAGCAGGCTCTTCCTTGGTCGCAAACAGGCTGACCAGCGACTTCACCAGACCTTTGAACAGGCTTGGCTCAGGCGCGGCAACCGGTGCGGCCACTGGTGCAGCAGCGACGACTTCGGTCGGAACCGGAGCGTTGGCACGGGCCGGGGCAGTCTTGACCGCGGCTTCCTGGCGAACCAGGGTGCGGGTCGCAGCGGCTGGCTGGACTTCTTCGACTTCGGCAGCGGCAGCAGCGATTTCGTAGCTGGACT
>Ga0302257_1000067_pt1 | contig 14850 bp, 9 predicted proteins | sample I_Fen_N1_4_FD_194566 | JGI IMG/M metagenome (GOLD analysis project Ga0302257, IMG submission 194566) | Peat permafrost microbial communities from Stordalen Mire near Abisko, Sweden - I_Fen_N1_4 | ecosystem: Environmental > Terrestrial > Soil > Wetlands > Permafrost | place: Sweden: Abisko...
GATCCGCCCAGCACCACGCCACCACGGGAAGAACCGCCTAAGACCATGCCGCCGGTGATTGTGAATCCTGAGTGATGACAGCCGTTCGTTGAGGTCAATCGATCCCAAGCCTCGCCTGGGGTCGATTGAACTGGAAAAAGGAATGACCATTCCTAAAAGCCTGTAGTCCCGATCCTAAAGCGACGTTTGCGCCAGGCTTATCCCTTACCAATACTCGATGCATCCGTTTAGATAGCCATCTCCCCGGCCGCCATGAGTGTCATCAGCCATGAACATCGTAGTTTTCAGCGTAAACCGCTTCATTAAAAGTGCGAGCGCGCGAGCAAAGGCGTTCAACCATGGACGACTGAATGATGGCTGGCCAGATGTTGAAATTATGCAAATACGATCTTCTTTATCCTCAAAGTGAGTGCGACCTTCGAGAAAAAACCGATAGAAGCTCAATCATCAGAGAGCTTGAAATGTGCTCACTTCACCAGAGTATCGACTTTGGCCAACACGAGCTGTTGGGGAGCAAGAGTGACGAGTACGATTCAAGCCTGACGCCCTATGTGCATATCACACAGAGTGAGGATGTAGGCAGCGCTTAAGGGTCAGGTTTTTCAAGCCGCCGGACAATCCTCGGCACCACACTGAAAATCACCAACGCCAACACCGTACTGAACACCGCCGTCGCCTACCTGCCCAACCCGGCGGACACGCCGATGGCGGCGGTCATCCATAAGCCGGCGGCGGTGGTCAGGCCCTTGACCTGACCTTCGTCGCCTTCCTGGTTTTTCAGGATGGTGCCGGCACCGAGAAAGCCGATGCCGGCGATGACGCCCTGCACAACCCGGCTCATGGCATCGGCCTGGGAACCGGACATCTGAGGCACCAGCACAAACAGCGCCGCGCCGAGTGCCACCAGCATGTGGGTGCGCACGCCGGCGGCCTTGCCCTTGCTCTCGCGTTCGAAGCCGAGAATGCCGCCCAGGGTCGCGGCGATCAGCAAGCGCACGGTGATGCGTGTCAATTGCGAGGCATCTGCGATGTCGGCGAATTCGGCTTGCAGGGTCACCCAGACTTCGTGCCACCAGGCGTTCATGGCGTGGTCCTTAAAAAAAGGTCATGGAGGGTGGACAGCACCGACCATTAATCGGTTGCACAGAACGATGGCCGCCGGGCGTGCCCTAACACTGTAGAGCCCTCTGAAAAAGGACACGTCCATGACCGTGCGCATCGAAAACCAGACTTGCTTCTTTACCATCGAAAACGGCGAAGAGATTCGTTTATGTACTGACGTCACCATCATTACCGACGCGGAAAAAGCCATGTCCGCGGTGGACATCAACGGCCAGCACATTTACATCACCGAAGCTGAAGCCGACGCATTGACCGTCGCCGGCGCGAAGGATGGACGCCGGCATCTAAAGGCGACCGACAGTGATTCGGTGATTTGACTGACCGGGATCAACATCGGCCGAAAACACCTGATATAGCCGCCTGCGTCCCGTTGCGAAAGGTGCTTCAACTTGTCGCAGGGGAGCACGCGGCACCTATCTGATCTGGTTTTTATTGCAATACCTGAGTCTGTTATGCAAACAGATGGCCGCTCATAGTGCTCATGCCTGATGGAGGCTGATGAGCGAAAGACCATGAGCGAGAGAATCCCCGTCCGAACTGTAGAAAGCGCCCCGACCGTAAGAATCCATGAACCTTCACGCCCAAAGATGAAGGTCAAGACCAGTGACAACCTGATCCATACCCGTAGCTTCACCGGTTTGTTCCGCACCCTGCGCCTGAGCGGTGCCGGTTTTCTGTTTCTGCTGTTCTTCGGCACCGTGTGGTTGAACTGGGGTGGCCGCCAAGCGGTGCTCTGGGACCTGTCCGAAAGCAAATTCCACATCTTCGGCGCGACGTTCTGGCCACAGGATTTCATCCTGCTTTCGGCCCTGTTGATCATTGCCGCGTTCGGGCTGTTCGCGATCACCGTGTTCGCCGGCCGGGTCTGGTGTGGCTATACGTGCCCGCAAAGCTCCTGGACCTGGATCTTCATGTGGTGCGAGAAAATCACCGAGGGCGAACGTAACCAGCGCATCAAGCTGCAAGCCGCGCCCTGGGGCTTGAACAAACTGATGCGCCGTTCGGCCAAGCACACGCTGTGGCTGGCCATCAGCCTGCTGACCGGACTGACCTTCGTCGGCTACTTCACGCCGATCCGGCCGCTGGCCGAAGAACTGCTGACCTTGCAACTGAGTGGCGTCAGCCTGTTCTGGGTGCTGTTCTTTACGGGGGCGACCTACATCAATGCCGGTTGGCTGCGTGAGGCGGTGTGCATGCACATGTGCCCCTATGCGCGGTTCCAGAGCGTAATGTTCGACAAAGACACCCTGACCATTTCCTACGACGTCGCCCGTGGCGAGAACCGTGGCCCGCGCAAGCGTGAGGTCAAACCGGCGGAAGTCGGGCTGGGCGATTGCATTGATTGCCAACTCTGCGTGCAAGTGTGCCCAACCGGCATCGATATCCGCGACGGCTTGCAGATGGAGTGCATCGGCTGCGCGGCGTGCATCGACGCCTGTGATTCGATCATGGACAAAATGGGCTACGCTCGCGGGCTGATCAGCTACACCTCGGAACATCAGTTGCAAGGTGGCAAGACTCACCTGTTGCGGCCACGGTTGATCGGCTACACCGCCGTGCTGCTGGTGATGATCGGCGCTTTGGTGCTGGCCTTGGTCGAACGACCCATGGTGTCGCTGGACGTGAGCAAGGACCGCGGCCTGTTCCGCGAGAACAGTCAGGGGCAGATCGAAAACATCTACAGCCTGAAAGTGATCAACAAGACCCAGCAGCGCCAGGACTACCACCTGACGCTGGTCGACGGCGACGGTTTCCAGTTACAGGGCAAAACCGAACTGAGCCTGGCGCCCGGCGAGATCGTCGATGTGCCGGTGTCGGTGGCAATGACGACGGAACGGCCGGAAAGCAGCTCGAAAAGCATCAGCTTCAAAATCGTCGACAGCGACGAGCCCGGCATCTACAGCGTGGCCAAAAGTCGCTTTGTAGCGCCAATGAACCGTTGAGTCTTTAAGATGCCAACCTTTGTGGTCAGGGAACAAGCGTCCTGGCCACAGTCATTCGATTCGATTCCATCGCGGGATACCGATGAAACGCTACGAAAAATTCGCCGATGACATCGCTGAACTGATCCGCTCCGGTGTTCTCGGCCCCGGGCAGCGCGTGCCATCGGTACGCTACGCCAGCCAGACCTACGGCGTCAGCCCCTCCACGGTGTTCCAGGCCTACTACCTGCTTGAGCGCCGCGGCTTGATCCGCGCCCGGCCGCGCTCCGGCTATTTCGTCAATGCCCATGCACCGCGGCCGTTTTCCGAGCCGGAGATCAGCAGCCAGGTCAACGAATCGACCGAAGTCGATGTCAGCGAACTGGTGTTCTCGGTCCTCGATTCGATCAAGGACCCAAACACCGTGCCCTTCGGCTCGGCGTTCCCCAGCCCGACCCTGTTTCCATTGCAACGGTTGTCGCGGTCGCTGGCCAGCGCCAGCCGCGCGATGGACCCGCGCATGGTCGTGACCGACATGTCGCCGGGCAACCCGCAGTTGCGTCGGCAAATCGCCCTGCGCTACATGGTCGGCGGGCTGATGCTGCCCATGGAAGAACTGCTGATCACCAACGGCGCACTGGAAGCGCTGAATTTGTGCCTGCAAGCCGTGACCCAACCCGGCGACCTGGTGGCCATCGAAGCCCCGGCGTTCTATGCCTGCCTGCAGATTCTCGAACGACTGAAACTCAAAGCCGTGGAAATCCCGGTGCATCCGCGCGACGGCATCGACCTCGGCGTGCTCGCACAAACCCTGGAACGTCACCCGATCAAGGTGTGCTGGTGCATGACCAGTTTCCAGAACCCCATGGGCGCCACCATGCCCGAGGCGAAAAAACAGGAACTGGTGGAGCTGCTGCGTAGCCATCAAGTACCGCTGATCGAAGACGATGTCTACGCCGAGTTGTATTACGGTCAACAGGCACCGAAACCGGCCAAGGCGTTTGATACCGAAGGCCTGGTGATGCATTGCGGCTCCTTCGCCAAAAGCCTTGCTCCCGGTTATCGCATTGGCTGGGTGGCCGCCGGCCGCTACGCGCAAAAAATCGAACGCCTGAAGCTCATGACCTCGCTTTGCGCCTCGATGCCGGCTCAGGCCGCCATCGCCGACTACCTGCAGCACGGCGGCTATGACCGGCACCTGCGCAAACTGCGGTACGCGCTGGAAGAACAGCAAAGCGCGATGCTCGCAGCCATTGCCCGCTATTTCCCGGCACAGACTCGCGTCAGCCAACCGGCGGGGGGCTACTTTTTATGGCTGGAATTGCCGGAGCAGATGGATTCGCTGAAGTTGTTTCAGATGGCGTTGGCCCAGGGCATCAGCATTGCGCCGGGGCCTATATTCTCGCCGACCCAAAGGTTCAGGAATTGCATTCGATTGAATTACGGCAGCCCGTGGAACGAGGCTGCGGAAAAGGCGATGGAGACGTTGGGGCGGATTGTCAGGTCCTTCTGACGTTCAGATGTCGCTTGAAAGGAGGCTATCGCGAGCAGGCTCGCTCCCACAGGACGACTCGGTCAATTGTGGGAGCGACAATCCTGTGATCTAACGTCCACCGCCCAAATCAACGAAAGTCCCGGTCGCATAGGACGCCTTGTCCGACAGCAACCAGATAATCGCCTCGGCCACTTCATCCGGCCGGCCGCCCCGGGCCATGGGTATCGCCGACTCCAGTTTGCTGACCCGATCAGGATCGCCGCTCAGCGCATGGAAATCGGTATAGATGTAGCCGGGACGTACGGCGTTGACACGAATGCCTTCGCCGGCCACTTCCTTGGACAGGCCAATGGTGAAGGTGTCGAGTGCACCCTTGGAAGCGGCGTAGTCGACGTATTCGTTGGGCGCGCCCAGGCGGGCGGCGACCGAAGACACATTGACGATGCTGCCGCCCTGCCCGCCGTGCTTGGGCGACATGCGCAGAATCGCGTGCTTGGCGCACAGAACGGGCGCCAGCACATTGGTCTTGAGGGTTCTGAGGATACGAAATTCGGACATTTCGTCGACACGGGACTTGTGTCCCACGGTGCCGGCGTTGTTCACCAGTGCGGTGACCCGGCCGAGCTCGGTATCGACCCGGTGAAACAACGCGATCACTTCATCTTCGATGCTGACATCGGCACGCACGGCGATGGCTTCAGCGCCCAGTGCGCGGACTTTATCCAGCACGCTCTGGGCCGCTTGTTCATCAGACTGATAGTTGATGCAGATCCGGTACCCTTGTTCGGCGGCCAACAGGGCTGTGGCGGCACCGATGCCGCGACTGCCGCCGGTGATAACGATGACTTTGTCCATACAAGCTTTCCCCGTTTCAAGCGTAAGCGAACCGGGGGGAAGGATAACCGTCCTCTTCGGTTTTTGCATGGGTCTGTTGCCATTCGATATGGCGAGGGAACGAGTTCCCTCGCCACCGATCAGACGACGGCCAATTGCTCCGAACGGTGAATTTCCAGGATGAAACGCTCGGCCGGCAATGGATGCCCGAGCAGGTAACCCTGCAATGAGTCGCAACCGAGTTGGGTCAGGAAGTCCTGTTGCATCCCGGTTTCCACGCCTTCGGCGACGATCCGCAAGCCCAGCGCCTGGCCCAGGGCGACAATGGCGGAAACGATGGCGGCGTCGTCGCTGTCACGCTCCAGATCCCGCACAAAACCGCGGTCGATCTTCAGTTCGTTGGCCGGCAGACGCTTGAGATACATCAAGCTGGAATAGCCGGTGCCGAAATCATCGATGGACAGGTCAACGCCCATGTCCGACAGCAACTGGAGCACCGTCATGCTCGCATCGGCATCGCTCATGGCCGTGGTTTCAGTAATTTCCAGGGTCAGGCTGTTGGCCGGCAGTTGGTGCGTGGTCAGCGCCTTGGCGACACTCTGTACCAGGCCGACATGGCAGAACTGCATGGCGGAAAGGTTCACTGCGATGCGCCAGTCGGTGTAGCCGAGCACGTACCACTCACGCATCTGGCGGCAGGCTTCATTGAGCACCCAGTCGCCAATCGGAATGATCAGCCCGGTCTTTTCGGCGAGTTGGATGAACTTGTCCGGCAGCAACATGCCTTGCGTCGGGTGCTGCCAGCGCAACAACGCCTCGGCACCGACCGGCCGACCCGTGCCGGCGTCGAACTTGGGCTGGTAGTGAAGGCTGAATTCGTTCCGGTCCAGCGCGTTGCGCAGGTCTTGCAGCAGTTGCAGCTGCTTGCGCGCGTTGCTGTTCATCGAGGCATCGAAAAAGCTGTAACCGTTTTTGCCTGTGCCCTTGGCGTGATACATCGCCGCATCGGCATTCATCAGCAACTCATGGACGGTCTGGCCATTGCCCGGATAGAGCGCAATGCCGATGCTGGCAGAGATCTGCAAGTCATGTTCGGCGACCCGGAACGAACGGGCGATCAATCCGACCTGGCGCGCCGCCAGGCCCATGGCGTCGATCTGCTCACCCAGTTGTATCAGCAGCACGAACTCATCGCCGCCGATTCGCGCCAGGGTGTCCTGACTACGCAGGTCTTCACGCAAACGCAGGCTGACCTCGCGCAACAACAGGTCACCCATATGATGACCAAAGGCATCATTGACCGGTTTGAAGCCGTCCAGATCGATGAACATCAACGCAAAACAACCACCCTCGGCGTCCACCCTGGACATCGCCTGCTCGATGCGATCGGCCAGCAGGACCCGATTCGGCAACCCGGTCAGGGTGTCGTGCAGGGCCAGTTGGGTGAGTTCGCGGTTGGCCTCGGTCAGCGACTGGGCAAGGCCGGCGGTGCGGGACTCCAGGCGCGCATCGAGGATCGACGTCAGCAAGGCAATGCTCAACACCGCCAGGGTGGTGATCAGGACGAGGTTGTCCAGGCCTTTGCCATTCAAGCCATTGACGGCAGCGCCGCAAAAGCTGCCATCCGCGAAACGCGCAGCCGCCATGCCGGTGTAATGCATGCCAACGATGGCAATCCCCATGATGACTGCCGCACCGCCGCGGATCAGGCGCACATACGGCGCGTGCTGGCGCAGGCGGAACGCGATCCATAGCGCCGCGCCGGAGGCGCCCGCCGCGATCAACAGCGATGCGCTGAACAGCGTCGGGTCGTAATCGATACCAGGCTGCATGCGCATGGCCGCCATGCCGGTGTAATGCATGGCACTGATCCCGGTCCCCATCGCCAGTGCGCCGAAAGCCAATTGCCAGGCCGGCAGTTGCGGCTGACTGACCAGCCACAGGGCAAAGCCGCAAGACAGGATGCCGATCAACAGCGACAACAGCGTCAAGGTGAGGTCGTAGCCCAGGTCGATGGGCAACTTGAACGCGAGCATGCCGATGAAATGCATCGACCACACGCCAATGCCCATGGCAAAAGCACCACCCGCCGTCCATAAATGCACGGCCCGTCCCTTGGCCGTGGCAATGCGTCCGCTCAAGTCGAGGGCCGTGTACGAAGCGAGAATCGCGACACTAAGGGAGATGAAAACCAGGGTGGGGGAATAACTGCCGATAAGCATGAGACTTCTCGCCAACACCCTCCGTAATGGAATTCATTCTCGGCAGGGCAAATCCGGCGATTGTACTGATTCCAATTGAGAACGCACTCACAAAATTAGCAAAAGGCCAGCAGTCCGATGAAACGCTTGTTTTAAGGTTTCACCTTAACAGGGCTCAGCGCCCACAGTGATTGGGTGGAGCGCAGAAACCTGTGGGAGCGAGCCGGGTCCGGGCGGCGTCCCGACGAGGGGGGCAGCCGATTCAAAATAGATGGCGCCTGACACCATGCCGTGGCTGGCAAGCCAGCGCCTACAAATTGTCGCTGACCTGCAGTTGGCCATCCCAGCCGCCACCCAACGCCGCAATCAACTGCACGCTGGCAATCAAACGACTTTGCAGTAGGCTCAGGTTGCTGCGTTCATTGTTCAGGGCCGCCGCCTGGGTTACCACCACATCGATGTACGCGATCAACCCGGCCTTGTATTGGTTCTGGGTCAAACGCAACGACTCACGGGCCGCATCCAGTGCCTGCTGACGCACGACCGCTTCGTCTTGCAGCACCTTGAGTTGAACCAGGTAATTTTCCACTTCACGGAAACCGTCGAGCACCGTCTGGCGGTACTTGGCCACGGTTTCATCGTAGGCCGCTTCGCTGCGGTCCACTTCCGCCGAACGCTGGCCACCGTCGAACAAGGTCATGGCCAGTTGAGGGCCGACCGACCAGAAGCGGTTAGGCAGGCTGATCCAATTGGAGTACGTGCTGCTGCTGTAACCGCCATTCAGGCTCAGCGTCAGGTCCGGGTAATAGGCCGCCTTGGCCACACCGATGTTGGCGTTGGCAGCCATGACCGAACGCTCGGCGGAGGCAATGTCCGGGCGCCGTTCAAGCAATTGCGAAGGCAGGCTCAGTGGCACTTGCGGCAATGCCGGGATGCTGTTGATTTCCACCAGGCTGAACTCGGCGGGCGGCAGACCGACGAGTACGGCAATGGCGTTTTCGAACTGGGCGCGCTGCCAGATCAGATCGACCATGTCTGCCTCGGTACCCTTGAGTTGCGTCTGCGCCTGAGCCACCGCGTCCTTGCCGGAAACCCCGGCGCGGTACTGGTTCTCGGTCATTTTCAGCGAACGCTGATAGGCCTCGACGGTCGCTTCCAGCAGACGTTTCTGCTCATCGATCACGCGCAATTGCAGGTAGTTCTGCACCAGTTCCGACTGCTGGCTCAGGCGCATCGCCGCCAGATCGGCAAAACTGGCCTCGGCGTTGGCGGTGTCGGCTTCCAGGCCACGGCGCAGTTTGCCCCAGACATCCGCTTCCCAACTCACGCCCGCCTGGGCGGTGTAGGTGTCGCGAATGCCGCTGGAAGAACTGGTCAGGCTGGAGTTGCTGCTGCCGGTGCCCTGGCTTGAGCGGTTCTTGCCGACGGTCAGGTCCACCGTCGGGAAAAACGCGCCTCGTGCGCTGCGCACCAGGGCCTGGGCCTGGCGATACTGGGCTTCGGACTGGGCCACGGTCTGGTTGGACGCATTGAGTTTCTCGACCAGCCCATTGAGTTGCTGATCACCGTACAACTCCCACCACGCGCCGCGCGCCAGGGAATCGCTGGGATTGGCCTGACGCCAGCCGGCGGCTTCCTTGTACTGCGCAGGCGAGGCGGTTTGCGGGCGCTGGTAATCGGGGCCGACGGCGCAGGCACTGAGCATCGCCACGCACAGCGACAGGCTCAACAAACGCGAGCCTCGAGCCGCGATCATCGGTGCAGTCAGGTTGTAAAGCGAACGGTCAGTCATAGCGGAGTTTCCAGAGCAGCATCGGTACGCACCCCACGCCAATGGTTGAAGCGATGGCGCAGCTTATCGAGATAGAGGTAAACCACCGGGGTGGTGTAAAGGGTCAGCACCTGACTGAAGATCAGCCCGCCGATAATGGTCAGGCCCAGTGGCTGGCGCATTTCCGCCCCTTCGGCACGACTGAGCAACAATGGCAAGGCTCCGAGGATCGCCGCCAGGGTAGTCATCAGAATCGGCCGTAAACGTTGCAAACAGGCGTTGCGGATCGACTCCAGCGGCGCCATGCCTTGCTGGCGTTCGAGTTGCAGGGCCAGGTCGATCATCAGGATGGCGTTTTTCTTGACCACGCCGATCAGCAGGAACAGGCCCAGCAACGAGATCAGGCTGAACTCCCCGCCCAGGGCATAGATCGACAGCAACGCGCCGACCCCGGCCGAGGGCAAGGTCGACAGAATGGTCAACGGATGGATGTAGCTTTCATACAGCACACCCAATACCAGGTACACCGCCACCAGCGCGCCAAGGATCATGAACGGCTGGCTCTTCTGGGTGGCGGCAAAGGCATCGGCGGTGCCGGCCATTTTCACGATCACGTCTTCCGGCATCCCCAGCCTGGCAATCGCTCGCTCGATGGCCGCCGTGCCCTGCTCCACCGTGACCCCTTCGGCCATGTCAAAGGAGATGCTTTCGGAAGCGAACTGGCCTTCGTGGCTGACCCGGTCATCTTCCAGGCTGTTTTCGTAGTGAGCGATGGTCGACAACGGAATCCGCGCACCCGCAGCGGTAATCACCTGAACCTGCTTGAGGGTGATCGGGTCCTGGGCGTATTTCGGATTGACCTCCATCACCACCTGGTACTGGTTGAGGCTGTCATAGATGGTGGAAATCTGCCGCTGACTGTAGGCGTTGTTCAGCACCGCCGTGACCATATTCATGTCGACCCCCAGGCGTTTGGCCTGGTCGCGGTCGACAATCAAGGTCACTTGTTGGGCGCCACGGCCTTCACGGGCGTCAATCGCGGTCAGCTCCGGCAGGGCCCTCAGCGCCGTGACGACTTTCGGATACCACTCGCGCAACTCGCCAAGATCAGCGCTTTGCAAAATGTAGGAATACTGCGACGTGGTCTGTTCACGACCACCACCGAATTGCAGGTCCTGGTCGGCCATCAGCATCAGTTGCGCCCCGGCGACCTTGGGCATTTCCTTGCGTAGACGTTCGATGACTTTCTGCGCCGAAATATTGCGTTCCTTGATCGGTTTCAGACGCACCAGCATGAAGGCGTTATTGGTGCCGTTGGTGCCACCGATGAAACCGGCGACGCTTTCCACGGCTTCGTCCTTGAGCACGGCGCGGCGGAAGGTCTCCATTTTCGGCTGCATCACGCTGAACGACAGGCCGTCATCGCCGCGCACAAAACCGATCAACTGGCCGGTGTCCTGTTGCGGCATGAAGGTTTTCGGCACGACCACGTACAGGGCAACGTTGACGCCAACGGTCACCAATAGACTCAACAAGGTCAACCGCCGATGACGCAGCACCCAGTCGAGGCTCGTCGCGTATTTTCCGACCAGCCATTCGTTGGCCTGCCGGCTCCAGCGCTGCAAGCGGTTCTCCTGGCCCGGGACATGGGGCTTGAGCCAACGCGCGCAAAGCATCGGCGTGAGTGTCAGCGAGACCACCAGCGAGACCACGATCGACGCCGCCAGGGTGATCGAGAACTCGCGAAACAGACTTTCGATGATCCCGCCCATGAACAGGATCGACAGGAACACCGCCACCAGCGACACGTTCATCGACAGCAGTGTGAAACCGACTTCCTGGGCACCGAGGTACGCGGCCCTCATCGGCGGCACACCTTCGTCGATGTGCCGGGAAATGTTCTCCAGCACCACGATGGCGTCGTCCACCACCAGCCCGGTGGCCAGAATCAGCGCCATCAGCGACAGGTTGTTCAGCGAGAAGCCATAGAGGTACATCACCGCGAAGGTGCCGACCAGCGACACCGGCACCGCCAGCGTCGGAATCAGCGACGCACGGAAGTTACCGAGAAACAGGAACACCACCAGAATCACCAGGGCCACGGCGATCAACAGGGTCATTTCCGCTTCGTGCAGTGTGGCCTTGATCACCGGCGAGCGGTCCATGGCCAGGTTTAGTTTGACGCTGGCCGGAAGCACCGCCTGCAACGCCGGCAATTGGGCCTTGATCTCGTTGACCGTCTCGATGATGTTGGCGCCGGCCTGCCGGTTGATGACCAGCAATACCGCCGAATCGTTGTTGAAGAACCCGCTGTTGTAGCGGTCTTCGACGCCGTCGCTGACCTTGGCCACATCCTTCAGGCGCAAGGCTGCACCGTCGGCGTAATGAATGATCAGCGATTCGTAGTCCTTGGCTTTTTCCAGTTGATCGTTGGCCTGGACCTGCCACAGGCGCTGGCTGTCCTCCACCGAGCCCTTGGGCCGGCGCACGTTGGCATTGGCGATGGTGTTGCGCACATCGTCCAGCGCCACGCCGTACTGATTGAGCGCCTGGGGTTCGAGTTCGATGCGCACCGCCGGCAGCGAACTGCCGCCGATCTGGACCTCGCCGACCCCCTGCACCTGGGACAGGCTCTGGGACAGGATGGTCGAAGCCAGGTCGTAGAGCTGGCCCTTTTCCAGCACATCCGAGGTCAGCGACAGCACCATGATCGGCGCTTGGGACGGGTTGACCTTCTTGTAGGTCGGCATGCTGCGCATACCGCTGGGCAACAGGTTACGCGAGGCGTTGATCGCCGCCTGCACCTCACGCGCCGCGCCGTTGATGTCGCGGTCGAGGTCGAATTGCAGGATCACCCGTGTCGAGCCCTGGCTGGAGCGACTGCTCATGGTGTTGACCCCGGCGATGGCGCCGAAGGAACGCTCCAGCGGCGTGGCCACGGTGGACGCCATGACCTCCGGGCTGGCACCAGGCAGGCTGGCCTGCACCACGATCACCGGAAAGTCCATTTGTGGCAGCGGAGACACCGGCAACAGGCCGAAGCTGACACCGCCCAGCAGCATGATCGCCAGGCTCAGCAACATGGTCGCGACCGGACGCTTGATGAAAGGACCGGAAAGGTTCATGGCTGCTCTACCGCTTCCACGGATTCAGGCTTGCGGCCCCAGCGCCGACCCAGGCGATCGAAGTACAGGTAGATTACCGGCGTGGTGAACAGCGTCAGCACCTGACTGACCAGCAAACCGCCCACCATCACCAGGCCTAGCGGCTGGCGCAATTCCGCCCCCGAACCGGTGGCCAACATCAGGGGCACCGCACCAAACAGGGCCGCCAGGGTGGTCATCAGGATAGGCCGGAAGCGCAGCAAGGCCGCTTGATAGATCGCCGTTTCCGGGTCCATGCCCTGATTACGCTCGGCGTCCAGGGCGAAGTCGATCATCATGATCGCGTTCTTCTTCACGATGCCGATCAGCAGGATGATGCCGATGATCGCGATCATGCCCAGGTCATTGCCGCTGAGGATCAACGCCAGTAACGCGCCGACCGCCGCCGAGGGCAAGGTCGAGAGAATGGTAATGGGGTGAATGTAGCTTTCGTACAGCACGCCCAACACGATGTACATGGTCACGACCGCCGCCAGAATCAGCAGCAAGGTACTCGACAGCGACGCCTGGAAAGCCTGGGCCGCGCCCTGGAACTGGGTCTGCACGCCAATCGGCATGCCGATGTCCTTCTGCACCTGTTCGATGATCTGCACCGCATGCCCCAGCGCCACGCCGGGCGCGAGGTTGAACGACATCATCACCGCCGGGAACTGGCCGATATGGGTGATCGCCAGTTGCGCCTGGCGCTCTTCGATGTGCGCCAGGCTGGACAATCGCACCTGAGCGCCATCGGTGGTCTTGACGTGGATCTGCTCCAGCGCCTGCGGGCCGATCTTCTCCCCGGACTGCGATTGCAGCACCACACGGTATTGGCTGGCCTGGGTATAGATGGTGGAAATCTGCCGCTGGCCGAAGGCGTCGTACAGTGCATCGGTGATGTTCGACACCGAGACCCCAACCCGCGACGCCGCATCCCGGTCGATCACCATATAGACCTGCAAGCCCTTGTCCTGCAGATCACTGGCGACGTCTGTCAGCTCAGGCCGTTGCGCCAGGGCCTCGACCAGCCGCCCGCTCCACAGGCTGAGCAGTTCGGAGTCCGGCGACGACATGCTGAACTGATATTGCGTCCGGCTGACACGATCCTCGATGGTCAAATCCTGCACCGGCTGCATGAACAGGCGAATGCCGACCAGTTTGTCCAGTTCCGGCTGCAGCCGGGCAATCACCGCCATTGCGCTCAGGTCGCGCTCGCTGTGGGACTTGAGATTGATCAGCAACCGACCGCTGTTGAGCGTCGAGTTGTCGCCGTCGACGCCGATATAGGACGACAGGCTTTCAACCGCCGGATCGGCCAGGATCACCTTGGCCAGTTCCTGTTGACGTTCGCTCATCGCGGCAAAGGAAATCGACTGCGGCGCCTCGGAAATCCCCTGGATCACCCCAGTGTCCTGTACCGGAAAGAACCCCTTGGGCACGACCATGTACAGCACTACCGTCAGCGCCAGGGTGGCGATGGCCACCAGCAGGGTCAGCGGCTGGTGCTTGAGCACCCACTGCAATTTGCGCCCGTAGGCCGCGATCATCCAGTCGATGAACGCGCCACTGGCGCGATAGAAACGGCCTTGTTCTTCTTCCCTGGGTTCCCGCTTGAGCAGTCGCGCGCACATCATCGGCGTCAGGGTCAGGGACACCACCAGGGAAATCAGGATCGCCACCGACAGGGTGATGGCGAACTCGCGGAACAACCGCCCCACCACGTCCGCCATGAACAGCAGCGGGATCAACACCGCGATCAGCGACAGCGTCAGGGAAATCAGGGTGAAACCAATTTGCCTGGCGCCCTTGAGCGCCGCATTCAACGGACTGTCGCCCTCTTCGATAAATCGGGAAATGTTCTCCAGCATGACGATCGCATCGTCCACCACGAAACCGGTGGCGATGGTCAGGGCCATCAGGGTCAGGTTGTTGACGGAGAAGCCCGCGAGGTACATCACGCCAAAGGTGCCGATCAGCGACAGCGGCACGGCCACCGACGGAATAATCGTGGCGCTTGCGCGACGCAGGAACAGGAACGTCACCATCACCACCAGCGCGATGGCGATCAGCAACTCGTGCTGCACGTCCTTGACCGAGGCACGGATGGTCTGGGTACGGTCAGTCAGCACGGTGACATCAAGGCCGGCCGGCAGGTTGTCGGTGATGCTCGGCAACAAGGCCTTGATCCGGTCAACCACCTCAATGACGTTGGCCCCGGGCTGGCGCTGGATATTCAGCAGCACCGCCTGGTTTTCGTTGGCCCACGCCGCCAGGCGTTCGTTCTCGGCACCGTCGACGATCTCAGCCACGTCCTTGAGACGCAATGGCGCGCCGTTGGCGTAAGCCAGGATCAGGTTGGCGT
>Ga0302257_1000076_pt1 | contig 14027 bp, 14 predicted proteins | sample I_Fen_N1_4_FD_194566 | JGI IMG/M metagenome (GOLD analysis project Ga0302257, IMG submission 194566) | Peat permafrost microbial communities from Stordalen Mire near Abisko, Sweden - I_Fen_N1_4 | ecosystem: Environmental > Terrestrial > Soil > Wetlands > Permafrost | place: Sweden: Abisko...
GTTTTGCTCCAGGAACTGCCGCCGCGCCAGGTTGGAAGCACGCCAGTGCCGCACCGTGCGCGGGATGAGGTGGGTGGTGATTTTCGGCAGGCGGAACACCAGGCACAGGACGATGAAACTGATCCATTGCACCAGCAGCAGGCTGTGCAGGGTCAACCACCCGGTCAGGTAATGCACGATACCCGGCACCACCAGCGCCAGCAGACTGGCCCAGAGCAGCGGGATGTACGCATAGTCGTCGGCGCGGGCCGCGAGCACGGTCACCAGCTCCGCGTCGGTGTCGCGCTCGACCCGGGCAATGGCCTCGGCCACTTTGCGTTGTTCGTGTTCAGTGAGTAATGCCATGTCTTGAAGATGCCTGTTCGCTATTGTTTTTATCACCAGCCGCCCGACGAACCACCGCCCCCGAAACTGCCCCCGCCGCCACTGAAGCCACCGCCGCCACCGCCGCCGAAACCTCCACCGCCGAAACCGCCTCCGGAGCCGCCCGAACCCCCACGGCCGGCGGGAAGGATACCGAGCATCTGGCAGACAAAAACAGTCAGGATGAACAGCAGCACCAAAAACACGAAGATACCCGGATGCCGCGAGACGAAATCGTCACCCGGATCGCCTCTGGATTCATAGGCGGTCGATGGCTCGTCCAGGGCGTTGCCACCCAGCACCACCAACATCGCCGCCACTCCGTCGCTGATGCCCTTGCTGAAGTGACCGGCCTTGAAGGACGGGGTGATGACCTGATGGATGATCACCGAGCTCTGCGCATCGGTCAGGCGATCTTCCAGGCCATAACCGACTTCGATGCGCAGTTTGCGCTCATCACGGGCCACGATCAGCAAGGCTCCGTTGTTCTTGTCCTTCTGCCCGATCCCCCAGTAGCGCCCCAGTTGATAGCCGAAATCGGCGATGTCGGTGCCCTGCAAGTCCGGCACCGTGACCACGACCACCTGCTCGCCGGTGGCTTTTTCATGAGCCTGAAGCTGCTGCGTCAGTTGCTCGCGCACCGCTGGCTCAATCATCTGGGCGTTATCCACCACCCGGCCGGTCAGCTGCGGAAACTTCAGTTCGGCCTGGGCCGCCAGGGCAACCAACCAGACCAACAGCATCAGGCCTATCTTCAACGCTCGCATTGGCAACCTCGACAGCACCGACGGCAATTCAGAATTTGACCTCGGGCGCCTTCTCCGAACCCGGCGTGGCTTCGAAGGTCTCGCGAATCGGCAGATTGCTGTACATCACGCTGTGCCACAGGCGTCCGGGGAACGTGCGGATTTCGGTGTTGTACTTCTGCACCGCGAGAATGAAATCGCGGCGGGCGACGGCGATGCGGTTCTCGGTACCTTCAAGTTGCGATTGCAGGGCCAGGAAGTTCTGGTTGGCCTTGAGGTCCGGGTAGCGCTCGGAGACCACCATCAACCGGCTCAACGCACCACTGAGCTGATCCTGGGCCTGTTGGTATTGCTTGAGTTTTGCCGGGTCGTCCAGGGTCGAAGCATCGACCTGGATCGACGTGGCCTTGGCCCGGGCTTCGATCACGGCGGTCAGGGTTGCCTCTTCGTGCTTGGCGTAGCCCTTGACGGTCTCCACCAGATTGGGAATCAGGTCGGCACGGCGCTGATACTGGTTTTGCACCTGGCCCCAGGCAGCCTTGGCCTGTTCATCGAGGGTCGGAATATTGTTGATGCCGCAGGCAGTCAGCAATGTGGCCAGCACCAGCAGCGTGGCGACCTGCAAGCGAGAACGGTAGGTTGGACTGACATTCATCAGGATGATGCTCCGTTGTACATTTAATGAAAAAACCGACCGTGAAACCTTCTGAGTCGGCTCTTGGGGCATAATCGCCCGCGCCTCTGGATTGCAACGGGCCGATGGGCTAAAAAGAGCCCCTGCGCAAAGACACATCCGATTCGGCTGCCGTATTTTGGCTGTCGTTTATCGAGTCTGCACCCGAACAACAATAGTCGCTCCCTAAATTTTGGCTGGCCGGCGTGTGTACTCGCCGTTTGGGCCCTTGAGAAAACTATTCATGAAGAAGCTGTGTTTGCTGGGCCTGCTCGTCAGCCTGGCCAGTCATAACGTATTGGCCGCCACGACACCCGCACCCCTGGAGAACAAGGACGCCTTCATCAGCAAACTGATGAAGCAAATGACCCTCGATGAAAAAATCGGCCAGTTACGCCTGATCAGCATCGGCCCGGAAATGCCCCGGGAGCTGATCCGCAAGGAAATCGCGGCCGGCAAGATCGGTGGTACGTTCAACTCGATCACCCGCCCGGAAAACCGCCCGATGCAGGACGCGGCGATGCGCAGCCGGCTGAAGATCCCGATGTTCTTCGCCTATGACGTGATCCACGGCCACCGCACCATTTTCCCGATCCCGCTGGCCCTGGCCTCGAGCTGGGACATGGATGCCATCGGCCTGTCCGGGCGCATCGCCGCCAAGGAAGCCGCGGCTGACAGCCTCGACATCACCTTCGCGCCGATGGTCGACATCTCCCGCGACCCGCGCTGGGGTCGCACGTCCGAAGGCTTCGGCGAAGACACTTATCTCGTCTCGCGGATTGCCGGCGTGATGGTCAAGGCGTTCCAGGGCACTGGCGCGAATGCCGCCGACAGCATCATGGCCAGCGTCAAGCACTTCGCCTTGTACGGCGCGGTCGAGGGCGGTCGCGACTACAACGTGGTCGACATGAGCCCGGTCAAGATGTACCAGGACTACCTGCCGCCCTACCACGCGGCGATCGATGCCGGCGCCGGCGGGGTGATGGTCGCGCTGAACTCGATCAACGGCGTGCCGGCCACCGCCAACACCTGGCTGATGAACGACCTGCTGCGCAAGGAGTGGGGCTTCAAGGGGCTGGCGGTCAGTGACCACGGCGCGATTTTCGAACTGATCAAGCACGGCGTGGCCGCTGACGGTCGCGAAGCGGCGAAGCTGGCGATCAAGGCCGGCATCCACATGAGCATGAACGACACGCTCTATGGCAAAGAGCTGCCGGGGCTGTTGAAGTCTGGCGAGATCAAGCAAAGCGATATCGACAATGCCGTGCGTGCCGTACTGGGCGCCAAGTACGACATGGGCCTGTTCAAGGACCCGTACCTGCGCATCGGCAAGGCCGAGGATGACCCGGCCGACACCTACGCCGACAGCCGCCTGCACCGCGCCGAAGCCCGCGATGTGGCGCGTCGCAGCCTGGTGCTGCTGAAGAACCGGAACGAGACCCTGCCGCTGAAGAAAACCGCGAAAATCGCGCTGGTCGGTCCGCTGGCCAAGGCGCCGATCGACATGATGGGCAGTTGGGCCGCCGCCGGGAAACCCGCGCAATCGGTGACCCTGTTCGACGGCATGAACGCCGCCGTCGCCGACAAGGCAACGCTGATCTACGCCCGTGGCGCCAACATCACCAACGACAAGAAAGTCCTCGATTACCTGAACTTCCTCAACTTCGATGCACCGGAAGTGGTGGATGACCCGCGCCCGGCCCATGAGCTGATCGACGAAGCGGTCAAGGCCGCCAAGGATGCCGATGTCGTGGTGGCCGCCGTGGGTGAATCCCGGGGCATGTCCCACGAATCCTCGAGCCGCACCGACATCAATATCCCGGAAAACCAGCGTGAGCTGATCCGTGCCTTGAAAGCCACCGGCAAACCGCTGGTGCTGGTGTTGATGAACGGCCGTCCGCTGTCGATTCTCGAAGAGAAGGAACAGGCTGACGCGATCCTGGAAACCTGGTTCAGCGGCACCGAAGGCGGCAACGCCATCGCCGACGTGCTGTTCGGCGACTACAACCCGTCCGGCAAACTGCCGATCACCTTCCCGCGTTCGGTGGGGCAGATTCCGACCTACTACAACCACCTGACCATTGGCCGGCCGTTCACGCCGGGCAAACCGGGCAACTACACCTCGCAGTATTTCGATGACACCACCGGCCCCCTGTACCCGTTCGGCTATGGCCTGAGCTACACCGACTTCAGCCTGAGCGAGATGGCCCTGTCATCGACCACGCTGAACAAGACCGGCAAGCTCGACGCCAGCGTCACGGTGAAAAACACTGGCCAGCGTGATGGCGAAACCGTGGTGCAGCTGTACATCCAGGACGTGACCGGCTCAATGATCCGGCCGATCAAGGAACTGAAGAACTTCCAGAAAGTGATGCTCAAGGCCGGCGAACAGAAGGTCGTGCACTTCACCATCACCGAGGACGACCTGAAGTTCTTCAACGCCCAGCTCAAGTACGCGGCGGAACCGGGCAAGTTCAACGTGCAGATCGGCCTGGATTCCGAGGACGTGACGCAGCAGAGCTTTGAACTGCTGTAATCCTTAGAGCTGCATGAAGTACCTGTGGGAGCGAGTTCGCTCCCACAGTGGTTTTGGGTGTAGCACCTATCCCCGCCGATCCAGCAGATTCACCACCAGCCGATCCACCCATCCCCATACCCTCTGCTTCACCCGCCGCCACAGCGGTCGGCGCTTCCACGACTCCAGGCTCACTTCCTGGCTCAAGGCGAAGTCGTTTTCGAAACTCGCCTTCACCGCCCGGGTCAGTCCGGCGTCCAGTGATTCAAGGTTGGCTTCGAGGTTGAAACGCAAATTCCAGTGATCGAAATTGCACGAGCCGATGCTCACCCAGTCATCGATCAGAACCATTTTCAAATGCAGGAAGCAGGGCTGGTACTCAAAAATCCTCACCCCGGACTTGAGCAGTCGCGGGTAGTAGCGATGCCCGGCATAGCGCACGGAAGGGTGATCGGTGCGCGGCCCGGTCAGCAGCAGCCGCACATCGACACCGCGGCTGGCCGCGCGACGCAATGAACGCCGGACTCTCCAGGTCGGCAGAAAATAAGGGGTGGCGAGCCAGACTCGCTTGTGCCCGCTGTTCAAGGCACGAACCAGCGAATGCAGGATGTCCCGATGCTGACGGGCGTCGGCATAGGCGACCCGGCCCATGCCCTCGCCCGTGGAGGGCACCCGCGGCAAGCGCGGCAGGCCGAAGTGCGAGGCGGGTTTCCAGGCGCGGCGATGGCGGTTGGCGATCCATTGCCGATCGAACAGCAACTGCCAGTCAAGGACCAGCGGCCCCGTGATTTCCACCATCACCTCGTGCCACTCACTGACATCCTCGCCCGGCGTCCAGAATTCATCGGTGACACCGGTGCCGCCGACCACCGCCAGGCTCTGGTCCACCAGCAACAGCTTGCGGTGATCGCGGTAGAAATTACCGACCCAACGCCGCCAGCTCAGGCGATTGTAGAAACGCAGCTCGACCCCGGCGGCCATCAGGCGCTGACGCAGGTTCAACGTGAAGGCCAGGCTGCCGTAATCATCGAACAGGCAACGCACCCGCACACCGCGCCCGGCGGCCTGGACCAACGCCTGAACCATGGCCTCGGCGCAGGCACCCGCCTCCACCAGGTACAACTCCAGTTCGACTTGCTCTTCGGCACGGGCAATCGCCACCAGCATGCGCGGAAAAAACTGCGGGCCGTCGATCAGCAGTTCGAAGTGGTTGCCTTCACGCCAGGGAAAGACGGGGCCGGCCATGTCAGCGCGCCGTGAAGATCAGGACGGCACCCACCGGCACCGACAGGCTGATCGCCGACAGCCCGGCGAGCTTGCGCAACGCTTCCAGGCCGGGGGCCAGGTCGAAGTCTTCGGCATTGATCACCACCGGCTCCAGCGTCACCACCTGAAAGCGCCGGTCATCGAGACGGGTCGCCAGCAACTCGGTGTTGTAGGTGTGTTGCTGGCCATGCAGGTTGACGGTGAGCGGCAAGCGCAGTTCCAGCTGCGCACCGGGGGCGAGATCGTTGATCGGGCGCAGATCGATCTGCGTGGTGATCAGCGCTTCGGGAAACTTGTCGATCTCGAACAGCTCTTTGCGCATGCGCTCGTCGCGCAACGGAATGCCGCTGTTGATCGATTCAAGCTCGACCTCCACCTCGGCCACCCCTTTGGGATCGACCTTGCCGTGCAACACCAGAAAGCGCTGCACTTCGGAAACATTGGCGTTTTTGGTGCTGACGAACGACAGCCGCGAAGACTCGCCGTCCAGGTACCAGTTGGCCTGGGCCGACAACGAAGCGCCGGCCAACAGCAGGATGGAGAAGCTTTTGATGATGGAACGCTTGAACATAGTGACTCGTGGGGCAGATAAACCTGTGCTGAACCTTAACTGCCCTGACACAGGTTGCAAACATTAATGCCAAAGAGCCTGAATTAAAGGCACGCGTCTGTGGCAAGCCCCCTCGCCCAAAAAAAGCGTCGATTCAGTCAAGGCGACAGCCCTGACGCTCACCGATCCACACGGAACTGTTGCTGCGTCCCAAACCGCTGACGGTAACGCGCTTGCTGGCGGCGTCATCGGTAAAGCCGCTGATGGGCAGCCACTGTTTCACGTAGCCACGGCAGTACTCGGCGCCGTTGTTCATCACGTAGCGGCACGAGCAATATTCCTTGGCGGTGTAGGCGCTGATGATGTCCGGGAACGCCGACAGCGCCACCCGCTCCCGCCAGATCCAGCCGGACAAGACGATCAGCACAATCAACAGCAAGGTGCTGAACGGCCGGCGACGAACGAAGCTGCGTCGGTTCATGGCTGCCCCTTGCCGCCAAAGGCCTTGAGCGCGAGTTTGAGTAATTGGTTGTGTTGGTAACTGTCGTCGCGGTCATCGCCGTAGCGCACGATCACCAGGTTTTCGCTGGGGATCACGTACATCGACTGCCCCCAGTGTCCTAGCGCGGCGAATGTGTCCGCGGGTGCGTCGGGCCAGGGCCGGGGCGCGCCCTCCACGTCGCGGTTGAGCCACCAGTGGCCGCCGGGCACGGCGTCGTCCTGCCTGGCGTGATAGCGAGCGAAGGGTTCGCGGTTGAAGGCCACCCAATCCTTGGGCAGCAACTGGCGCTCGCCCCAGCGTCCGTCGCGGGCCATCAACAGACCGACCCGCGCCAGATCCCGCGCGGTGAGGTAGGCGTAAGACGAGGCGACGAAGACACCCGTGGCGTCGGTTTCCCAGATGGCATGGCGAATGCCCAGGGGTTCAAACAGCGCGGTCCACGGATAGTCTGCATAGCGGGCCGGACCGACGATGCCCTTCAGCGCAGCGGACAACAGACCGCTGTCACCGCTGGAGTAACGAAACACCTGACCCGGTGCGGCATACGCGTCCTGATCGACGGTAAACGCCGCCATGTCGCGGTGGCCACGGGTGTAGAGCATCGCTACCACCGAGGATTTCAATGGCGCGTATTCGTAGTCTTCCTGCCAGTCCAGGCCCGAGGCCCAGTGCAGCAGGTCGGCCATGGTCATGTCAGGGTGTTTTTTCAGTGGCGGGTAGAACTTCGCCACCGGGTCCTGCAGATTGAACCGGCCTTCGCCGTAGGCCACGCCCAGCACCGTGGCCATCAGGCTCTTGCTGATGGACCAGGTCAGGTGCGGCGTTGCGGCGGTGGTCGGGCCAGCGTAACGCTCGAAGATCAACTGGCCATCGCGAATCACCAGCAAGGCATCGGTGCGGACACCCTGGCGAGTGGTGTCGTTGCGCGGTGGGAAGGCGTAATTCTCAAACGTCCGAAGCGCCGGCCCGGCGACGCTCGGGCCGGGTGACCACTGTTCGCCTGGCCAGTTTTCCGCGTGGACCGCGAGACTGAACAGCAGCACAACAATCAACGACAGGCCTTTGGGCATGGCGGGTGCTCGTGGGGATTAACCTTCTGAGCCTAGTCGAGGTTGATGACAGTTTTGAAAATTGCATTGCCGGAACGATGGCTATCGCGAGCGAGCTCGCTCCCACACGTTTTTTGGGTGAATGAAATATTGTTCATGGCACAAAACCTGTGGGAGCGAGCTTGCTCGCGATGGGGCCAGTCAGATCGCCGCCAATGCTTTGGCAAGACGCTTGCCACGTGCCCCCGCCGCCAGATCCATCACCGCCTGATCGCGCTGCCACATCGCCGCCCACTGTGGCGGGCCTTCGGCCAGCGCTTGATTGATTTCAGCCTTGAGCCCCTCGAACTGCGCAAACAAGCCGCCGAGCAACACATGCCCGCACGGATTGTTCGGTGCCTGGCGGCTGACTTCCGCGCACCCGGCCAGCAGCGCCAGCAAGCGCAGTTGCAAGGCTTGCGGCCAATCACTGTCCTGGCCGACGCCGTACAGCCACGCCGTCATGGCGCTCAACACATAGATGTCTTCCAGGGTTCGGAACGGTTTGACGTAGGCGTCCCAACCGTCCCCGGCCAGCAACTCGCACAAAGCGTTGTCCAGAAACACCCGGCCATGGCTGACGTCCGGCATCAACGGGATCGCCGCCAGTTTTTCCACTCGCACGCCCGGTTCATCGGGATACACCACCGCCAGGCTCAGACACGGATCGTCGCCGGGGGCCTCACTGCGCGCAGCGATCAACAGCCAGTCGGCGGCATCGCCAGCGGTGACAAAGTCCTTGCGCCCGCTCAAGCGCAAATCGTGCAGACGGGTTTGCATGTCCGCCACTCGCAGGCTGCGCTGCTCAGTGGCGCATAACGCGCCGAGGCTCAACGGCGCGCTCGGCCACAACATGCGCAAGGCGGCTTGATACCCCACCAGAAATGCCAGCCCCGGGGTCGCCATCATCCGCCCCCCCGCCACCGCCAAATCAAAGGGTGTGACCGTGCCCAAGAGGTGCAACAAGGTCGCGAAGCCCTCACCCAGGTCCGGGTTGGCGGGCAAGCGATCGCGGCGAATCAACAGGGTTTGCCAGGGCATAAGAGGCTCCTTGTGGGCTGTCATATAAGCATCACCAAAGCTTAACGGCGATGACACCGGCGCTACATAGCCTGACTTTGCACAACACGGCTGCATAAAGAAAGTCGACCGGCTGCACCCAAAGACGAGTGAACAGCCCGCACGGAGATTCGCCATGACTCAGATCGCCCGCATCAGCGACACCGGCAACGAACGCCGCCTGCAAGCCGAACGCCTGGTCGGCATCGAGGCTCTGCAGGAAGCCCAGGCCCTGCGCTTCAACGTGTTCAGCGGCGAATTCAACGCCACACTCAAGGGCGCGGAACTGGGTCTGGACATGGATGACTACGATGTTCACTGCGCCCACATCGGCGTGCGTGACCTCAACACCGGGCGCCTGGTGGCCACCACTCGTTTGCTCGATCACACCGCCGCCAGCAGCCTGGGCAGGTTTTACAGCGAAGAAGAATTCAGCCTGCACGGCCTGATCCATCTGCAAGGCCCGATCCTGGAAATCGGCCGCACCTGCGTCGACCCGGCCTACCGCAACGGCGGCACCATCGCCGTGCTCTGGAGCGAACTGGCCGAAGTGCTGAACCAGGGTGGCTACAGCTACTTGATGGGATGCGCGAGCATTCCGATGCAGGACGGCGGGATTCAGGCCCACGCGATCATGCAGCGCCTGCGCGAACGCTACCTGTGCACCGAGCACCTGCGGGCCGAACCGAAGAAGCCACTGCCGACCCTCGATATTCCATCGAACGTGATCGCCGAAATGCCGCCGCTGCTCAAGGCCTACATGCGCCTGGGCGCAAAAATCTGCGGCGAGCCATGCTGGGACGAAGACTTCCAGGTTGCCGATGTGTTCATCCTGCTCAAGCGCGATGAGCTCTGCCCGCGTTACGCCAAACACTTCAAGGCGGCTGTGTGATGCGTCGGTTGCGCGTGTACGCGCGAATCGCGCGGGTGCTGCTGGTGGTCGGGCTCGGCCTGAGCATGGCCACCGTGTTCGGGGTGTTCGAGCGCCTGGGCATGGCGCACTCGATGGAGCGCCGTCAGCGCTGGTCGCGTTTTTTCATGGCGCGCCTGAGCAACGCCCTGCCCTTCGACGTGACGGTGCAAGGGGAACTGCCGAAGACGTCGATGCTCTGGGTCAGCAACCATGTGTCCTGGACCGACATCCCGTTGCTGGGGATGCTCACGCCGTTGTCGTTCCTGTCCAAGGCCGAAGTGCGTACCTGGCCGGTGGCGGGCTGGCTGGCGGCCAAGGCCGGCAGTCTGTTCATCCGTCGCGGTTCGGGCGACAGCCAGTTGATCCGCAAACAGATGACTCGCCACCTGGAGCAGGCACACCCGCTGCTGATGTTCCCGGAAGGCACCACCACCGATGGCCGTTCGCTGCGCACCTTTCACGGTCGCTTGTTGTCGGCGGCGATTGATTCCGAAGTGAAGCTGCAACCGGTGGCGATTCGTTATGTGCGTGACGGTGAGCCTTGCATGCTGGCACCGTTCATTGGCGAAGATGATTTGCTGTCGCACCTGATGCGTTTGTTTGCCAACGACCGGGGGCAAGTGGAAATCCATCTGCTCAAGCCGATCGCTTGCGAAGGTCGCGAACGCGCGGCGCTGGCGTTCGAGGCACAGCAGGCGGTGCAGAAGGCATTGTTCGGGGCGATTCCGGAAACACAACCGGTCCCGATGCGCCCCGCCATCGCGGCCTGAACACATCCCCCCTGTGGGAGCTGGCTTGCCAGCGATAGCGGCGGGTCAGCCAATGGAGATGTTGGATGATCCGGACTTATCGCTGGCAAGCCAGCTCCCACAGTGATCTATGTTGTCGGATGGTTCTGCGCAAACGCCTGAAGCTGCGGATAGAACAACCGGAAGTCCTCGCTCAACGGCTCGTACAACATCCGCAACTCCTGCATCGCGGCGGCCAGTTCCTCAGGCCGGGTCAAGCGCCGGGAAATCCCCCTCAGCACCTGCTCCAGCACCTCAAACTCCCGGTAAGACCCCAACCAGTCATTGGCCACCATGTGCGGTGCGATTTTCGCCAGCCGTTCGGGCAACTGCCGTTCACTGGACAACACCCGGTATACGTCCGAGGTGAAATGCTCCAGCGGCCGATCCGCGTACAGCACCCAGTCTCGCGCCAGGCAGTGGTCAAAAAACACGTCGAGGACGATCCCGGCATAGCGCCTGCGCGTCAGGGAAAACCGCGACAACGAAGCATCCACCAACGGGTGGCGATCGGTGAACACGTCGATGCTGCGATGCAGCTGGATGGCCGTTTCGATCTCCGGATCGAACTGCCCTTGCAGCCGTCCCTTGACGAAATCGCCATACAGACTGCCGAGCAGTTGACCGGGACGCTGGCCACCGAGGTGAAGATGTGCGAGATAGTTCATGGTCGCAGCTTAGCACTGCCCCTTGTATCGACACACCAACGTATCGTTATAACTCGATATACCGAAATGTGAGCGGATCAGATCCAAATCATATTTGTATATCGCGAAATACCGATTTAAAGTTCGCCCCATCGCGATATAGCGTTTTAATCATCACGAGCCCACACCCATGACCCTCAATCTCGACGAAATAATAAAAGCCCTGGCGCACCCGGTACGGCGAGAAATCCTGCACTGGCTCAAAGACCCGGACGTCGAATTTCCAGACCAGACCCACAGCAACGAGCACGGCGTTTGCGCCGGGCAGATCGATCAACGTTGCGGCTTGTCGCAGTCCACGGTGTCCGCGCACCTGGCGACCCTGCAACGCGCCGGCCTGATCAGCAGCCGCAAAGTCGGCCAGTGGCATTTCTTCAAACGCAACGAGGAAACCATTCAGGAATTCCTCAAGACCTTCAGCAAAGAGCTCTGACCCTTAAAGTCAGCCAAAAGGGAATTCACCAATGCCTCTCTCGCTACTCATCCTGGCCTTGAGCGCCTTCGCCATCGGCACCACGGAGTTCGTCATCATGGGCTTGCTGCCCAACGTGGCGGCCGACCTCGGTGTGTCGATCCCCGGTGCCGGCTGGCTGGTGACCGGGTACGCCCTGGGCGTGGCCATCGGCGCGCCGTTCATGGCGCTGGCCACCGCCAAACTGCCGCGCAAGGCTGCGCTGGTGGCGTTGATGGGCATATTCATTATCGGCAACCTGCTGTGCGCGGTGGCCAGTGACTACAACGTGCTGATGCTCGCCCGTGTGGTGACAGCGCTGTGCCACGGTGCCTTCTTCGGCATTGGCTCGGTAGTAGCGGCAGGCCTGGTGCCGGCGAACAAACGTGCATCGGCCGTGGCCTTGATGTTCACCGGCCTGACCCTGGCCAACGTCCTCGGCGTGCCGCTGGGCACCGCGCTCGGTCAGGAAGCCGGCTGGCGCTCGACCTTCTGGGCGGTGACGGTCATCGGTGTGATCGCGCTGATCGGCCTGATTCGTTTTCTGCCGGCCAAGCGCGATGAAGAAACACTCGACATGCGCGCCGAACTGCGTGCCCTCAAAGGCGCCGGCATCTGGTTGTCCCTGAGCATGACCGTGCTGTTCGCCGCCTCGGTGTTCACCCTCTTTACCTACGTCGCGCCGCTGCTGGGCGAAGTCACCGGCGTCTCGCCCCGTGGCGTGACCTGGAGCCTGATGCTCATCGGCCTGGGCCTGACCGTCGGCAACATCATCGGCGGCAAGCTGGCGGACAAAGGCCTGGCCGCGACGCTGATCGGCGTCTTCATCGCCATGGCCGTGGTCTCCACCGTACTGACCTGGACCAGCGTCGCGCTGATCCCCACCGAAATCACCCTGTTCCTCTGGGCCACCGCGTGTTTCGCCGCCGTGCCGGCCCTGCAAGTCAACGTGGTGACCTACGGCAAGGCCGCGCCGAACCTGGTGTCGACCCTGAACATCGGCGCATTCAACGTCGGCAACGCACTCGGCGCCTGGATCGGCGGCAGCGTGATTGCCCACGGCTTCGGCCTGACCAGCGTGCCACTCGCCGCAGCGGCACTGGCGGTGCTCGCCCTGCTGGCCACCCTGATCACTTTCCGCCAGAGCGGCAATCCCGAACTGGCTCCTGCGACTAACTGATTAACCATTACCTCACGAGGGTTTTAACGAATGACGACTATTTTCGATCCGATCAAACTGGGCGACCTGGAACTGTCCAACCGCATCATCATGGCCCCGTTGACCCGCTGCCGCGCCGACGAAGGCCGAGTGCCGAACGCGCTGATGGCCGAGTACTACGTACAACGCGCCTCTGCCGGCCTGATCCTCAGCGAGGCCACTTCGGTCACGCCGATGGGCGTCGGCTACCCGGACACCCCGGGCATCTGGTCCAACGATCAGGTACGCGGCTGGACCAACGTCACCAAAGCCATCCATGGCGCCGGCGGCAAGATCTTCCTGCAACTGTGGCACGTTGGCCGGATTTCCCATGAGTCGTACCTGAACGGCGAAAAACCGGTCGCGCCAAGCGCCATCCAGCCAAAGGGTCACGTCAGCCTGGTTCGCCCATTGTCCGACTACCCGACCCCGCGCGCCCTGGAAACCGCTGAAATCGCTGACATCGTCGACGCCTACCGCGTGGGTGCCGAGAACGCCAAGGCCGCCGGTTTCGACGGCGTGGAAATCCACGGCGCCAACGGCTACCTGCTCGACCAGTTCCTGCAAAGCAGCACCAACCAGCGCACCGACCACTACGGCGGCTCCCTGGAAAACCGTGCACGCCTGTTGCTGGAAGTGACCGACGCCGCGATCGAAGTCTGGGGTCCTGGCCGCGTCGGTGTACACCTGTCGCCACGTGCCGACTCCCATGACATGGGCGACGACAACCTGGCCGAGACCTTCACCTACGTGGCCCGTGAACTGGGCAAGCGCGGCATCGCGTTTATCTGCTCCCGCGAGAAAGAAGGCGCCGACAGCCTCGGCCCACAAATCAAGGAAGCCTTCGGCGGCCCGTACATCATCAACGAACGCTTCACCAAGGACAGCGCCAACGCCTGGCTGGCCGCCGGCAAGGCTGACGCCGTCGCTTTCGGCGTACCGTTCATTGCCAACCCGGACCTGCCGGCACGCCTGAAGGCCGACGCGCCGCTGAACGAACCACATCCGGAAACCTTCTACGGCAAAGGCCCGGTGGGTTACATCGACTACCCGACGCTGTAATCGTTAGCCGTTGAAATGCGAAAGCCCCGACTTGAGAGAGTTGGGGCTTTTTGTTGCCCTTGACAGCGACCCGACCCGGATGCTCAAGGTGTCCCCAGTCCCAGGACAGCGGACACCTTGCCGCTGCACCTTCTTGTGCCAGTGCG
>Ga0302257_1000077_pt1 | contig 13998 bp, 16 predicted proteins | sample I_Fen_N1_4_FD_194566 | JGI IMG/M metagenome (GOLD analysis project Ga0302257, IMG submission 194566) | Peat permafrost microbial communities from Stordalen Mire near Abisko, Sweden - I_Fen_N1_4 | ecosystem: Environmental > Terrestrial > Soil > Wetlands > Permafrost | place: Sweden: Abisko...
CGGCGAATACGGCCGATGTTGGGATTTAAATCTTTCCGGCGGGCTCAAACGGTACTGGCCGGTATCTAAATGGTGCAGATGATACGTAAAGGACAACTTCATCATCCAGCCGGCGACGGATTGTCGCCGGCAGAACAATTTTATCGGTTGGCGGCCTAAAAACGGCCAGCGTAACTTTACTGTTACCCTCGGGCTGTTAATGCAACAGAACCAGTTGTAGCCGCTGGATGTCCTTACCCGACGCCTTGTCGATGAAAGTACGATCAACCTGGACGTGCTCCAGCTGACGTTGAGTATTCTGCTCCAACGTACTGACCCGAATGTAGCCGACGCGTTGCCCTTGCATCTTTCTCTTACCTCAACTTTGTCAAGATGACATCTTAGACCCTGCTCCATCCGTGTCAATCAATAGAGATACCCACCCTAAATTGGCGTTATTTGCCAGTGGGGCTGACTGTCAATCTGGGGTATACCTCAGTCTGACAACTCGATTTGAACCACCTTGCATCTGATGGTCAGACAACGTGCGCCCCGGAGCCTTTCACAGAGCTAAAAAATCCTTAGCGTACGATTTTTTCCGAATTCTGCGGGCTCCCCTTCAGAGTTTCCTTAAATATTTAACAAGATGTTTCGATGACTCAAGTGTTAGTTGTCAGGCATGGCTTTTGTTTTGGTGGTAAATCACACTGCGTATCCTGCATTTCGACGAATTTCCTATGCATTTGCCCGTGCTTGATATCATAAGGCCACTACCCGGTAGTGGAAGTTGGAAAGCAATTTTTTACGCTAGTTCATATTTATTGATATATCTTCCGATCCTGTCTCCTGAGTCAAGTAGCATTGATGTTATCGGCTGGCCTGGTGCCGCGCCCGTATTTTCGGGTGCGCGGGCTCCTTTGCCAGAATTTTAGTTGAGGCAGATTCGGTCTGGCATCAAACGCATGAGAAGCATTTGTATCGCCTGCCGGAAACAGCAGACGGATGTTGTGTTTGATGCATTGCCGTCCCGACACAGCCATTCACTAGATTGACTAAGTAGTATCAGATAGCCAGTAGCGCGATGGTTGGCGCCTGTCCTAGAGATGGAACTTGAGTACCAAAAAAATAAACATCGTAAGTGTGTAAAGGGAAACTAAAAATGAGAACAAGTATTTCATCGGCGGGAATGTTGGCGGGGTGTGCATCCTCTTTGGGTCTGTTGGCCACACTGTTGGCTTCACAACAAGTAGCCGCTCACGGTTACATCACCGAGCCACCAGAGCGTGCATATGATTGCCGACTGGGCCTTAATACCAATTGCGGTGGCGCACAATACGAACCGCAAAGTGTTGGTGAGGGGCCCAAAGGTTTCCCGGCTACGGGCCCTGCCGATGGCAAGATTCCCAGCGCCGGCAACAGCTCGTTCTCCGAGATGGATATTCAGACAGCCACCCGCTGGCATTTGAATGAAATCAAGAACCGCACCATCGAGATCGCCTGGTTCTATACCGCTGCCCATAAGTCCACTCGCTGGGAATACTTCATCACCAAAACCGGCTGGAACCCGAATGAGCCGCTCAAGCGCGCATCGTTCGATCCCACGCCGTTCTGCACTGTGCAGGCCAACGGTGGTGTGCCGATTGACGGCGCCGCAGGTGGCAGTGGTCCTGGAAAAGAGAAGCACAAGTGCACCATCCCTGCTGATCGCACCGGGCATCACGTCATTCTTGGCGTGTGGACCGTCGATGACACAGCGTCCGCCTTCCACAAAGTCATTGACGTGAACATCACGGCCGACGGCGGTCCGGGCCCTGTTGATGGCTGGAACGATGTGGGCAACATCACGCCGACCAGAACCCTGCACATCGGCGACAAGGTCAATGCCCGTGCGTTTGTAGGCGGTGCCGAGAGCCCTGAATACAGCGTCGGGATCACAGTCGAATCGACAGAAGAAGGCTTGCCACAGAACTGGTCGTACAAACTGGCGCAAAAGGTCAACGCGACCCAGAAGCTGATACGCGCCGGTGTGCGTGATGCTGAAAACAATATTGAGCCGGTCAAGGGCCCGAATGGGCTGTACGCCAAGATTGAAAGTGGCGTGACCAGCTATCAGTTGCAAACGGAGATGGTGGGCGACCCTGACGCTTACCTGCATTTCCATAACATCGCCACCGAGTATGTGCTAGACAAAGGAAAGGCGAATGTCGACTTCACGGTCATGACCAACCGCGAACTGACGGTCGAAGCCACCGTGATCGATGCCGCCAACAAACAAGTCGGTTATTCAAAACAACTGGTCAACGCCACAACCGCGCCAGTCAGCGTCCAGGTGACCAGTTCGCCAGGTGCTCACCAGGTGCTGCTGGTCGGCAGCAGCAAGGATGGCCGGATCAATCTGCAAGACACCAAGCACATTGAAATGACCGGTGAAGCGGGCGGCGGCGATCATGACTTTGAATTCCCTAACGGGATCGCCGGTTACAAGGCCGGCACCAAAGTGCTGCAGCCAAAGAACGGCAAAGTGTATGAGTGCAAGCCATTCCCTTACGAGGGCTGGTGCAAGATTTACAACCCGACCGCCAATCAGTATGAGCCAGGCATTGGCTCTAACTGGAAGGACGCCTGGATTGCCCGGTAATCCCCTGCCTGTAGTTTGACGCCGGGCAGCCGTTGGGGCTGCGCGGCGTCGTCATTCGGGTTCACGGCATTTCGCTGGCGTATGGATCGGGAAGCAAAAACATGAACAAGAAAACAGGTTATTCAAGACCGCAAGTGCTGCTGCACTGGCTGTCGGCATTAATCATCGTCTGGGCTTTGGCGAGCGGGTTTTATGTAGCCCTAGCTAATGTCTCGGCGGCGACAAAGAACTGGATTGGCTTCATCAATGTTTCAGTGACTACGCTCTACATCCCTTTTTTCATCGCCAGACTTTATTTTCTGTTTGCCCATGGTCGGCCATTCCCCCCGGGCCATGGCGTACTGACCGGTCGTTTGGCGAGCGCCATGCACCTGGCCTTGTACGTTGTGGTGGCGGTGGTGTTGATCACCGGCATTTTAATGATGGACCGCACGATCAATATTTTCGATGTCGTGTTCATCGTGCAGCCACCGATTCGTCCCCAGTGGGCCGCATCATTTCAGGTCGTCCATGTGCAGGCCTGCGTGGTGCTGAGTGTTTTGGTGGCGTTGCATGTTGCGGCGGTGATCAAGCATGAGGTTTCAGGGGAACGGATCATCAAGCGGATGTCGCTATGAATCAGGGCTGCCCGCGTTGGTTTTACCTGCCCCGTTTGTGTGAGTTGGACCGCATTTGAAGCTTTCATCGATAACAACGTACAGACGGCTACCGGTGCTTTTCGGATCAGCATTTCTGCTCCTGCCGCTGTGCTATGGCTGTGTATTGTTCTGGCATGAACGGGCCTGGCGCGACGCGCTTCCCGTGCTGGAAATCCTCTTGCCTTCGCAGGCCTCCGTAGAGTACGAGCGACCATCATTCAACCCTGACGCGATTGCTTCGTTGTTGGGACTGGTTGCGCAGGAATCACTGGCCCGTAGCATCGAGGCCCTGGTGCTACGAGGCAGTTTTGTTTCCAGCGCCGGCGACTCACGTGCGCTGTTGTCTGGCACTGAAGGCGAACGCACCTACCAGCTCGGTGACACCTTGCCCGGAGGCAGTGTGTTACGCCGAATCGAAGTGGCGCAGGTGGTGTTCTGGCGCAATGGCCGCGAAGAGGTGTTGCCCATCGAAATGTTGGCCAAGCGCTCGTTGTTGCCCCTCGAAAGCGTTTCACACGCGGTGCCTGAGGCAAGCGCCACCCTCTACCTCCAACCCGCCACCTACAGTGGCCAAAGTGATTGATCGCATGACTATGCTTCCCCGGTTTTCTTCGCGCCGCGTCTTGCGGTCGCTGGCGTTTGCGCCGTTGTTGTTTCAAGGCGTGGTACTGGCCGAAGCGCCGCAATGGCAGTTATCCATGAAGGATGCCGAACTGCGTGATGTGGTGCAGGAAATGTCTTCGATCTTCGGCTCCACGGTGATTCTCGACCCGCGAGTTCAGGGCCGGATCACGGTGCTCTCCAAACAGCCATTGGACCGTGAAGGCGTTCGGCGGCTGTTCTACTCGGTGCTCGATGCCCACGGATTTGCCGCAGTCGATCAAGGTGATCGCTTGCTGATTATTCCGGCGGGCGAAGCCAAGGTGCGGGCTGGAACCGATCGAGGCAACGCAGCGTCGGCGAATGAATTCGTGACCCAGGTCATGGAGCTGAACTCGAGTGTCGCCGCCGATCTGGCCGGTTTGATCCGCCCTCTGGTCTCCGTCAATGGCTACATCGGACCCTCCGTCTCGGCCAACGCGCTGATCGTCACCGACACGGCCGGCAATGTCCGCCGGATCAGCGAAATCGTGCGGCAACTGGACACCGGCGCGAAAAATGCGCACGCAGTCGTTGAGTTGCGCTACGGCTTGGCGGCCGAGATCGCCAAGGTGATGGAACAGTCTCTTGGCAAACAGAACCTGGAATCCGGCAGTCAGGTGATTGCCGATGCACGCAGCAATCGCCTGGTGATTCTGGGGACTCAGGTCGCCCGCCAGCGCCTGATCGAAATGGCCCGAGCGCTCGATACGCCGGCCAACGCCCAGGCGGACAACTCCAAGGTCATTCGCCTGCGCCACAGCGACGCCAAGCAGTTGGCCGAGATGCTTGATTCCATGAGCCAGGGACTCAAGCCGGTAGGCGGTTCAGGCAGCAGCAAAGACCTCACGCCGGCCACGCAAGTGGTGGTCAAGGCCGATGAGAGTCAGAACGCGCTGGTGGTCATCGCCGAACCGGCGCAAGTGCGCACCATCGAGAATATTGTTCGCCAACTCGACCAGCCACGGGCGCAGGTGCTGATCCATGCGGCCATCGTCGAAATCTCCGGCGACATCAATGAAGCCCTCGGCGTGCAATGGGGCGTCAACGGCGGTGACGTCAAGGGCGGGGTTACCTTCCCGGGCGCCGGCAGCACCATTGCCGGGATTCTGGGTTCGGAAGGCAATCTCAAGTTGCCGGAGGGCGCGGCGCTGAAAATTGGCAGCGACCGTTTCAGCGTCCTGGTCACGGCGTTGGCCAGTAACGCGCGTAATAACTTGCTGTCGACGCCGAGCCTGCTGACCCTGGACAACCAGCAGGCAGAAATCCTGGTGGGGCAGAACGTCCCGTTCAAGACCGGCTCCTACACCACCTCCAGCAGTGGTTCGGATAACCCCTTCACCACGGTCGAACGCAAAGATGTGGGCATCAGCCTGAAGATCAAGCCGCACATCAATGAAGGTTCGACGCTAAGGCTGGAAGTGGAGCAGGAAAACTCCGAAATCGCCCCTACGGTCAGCGGCTTGAGCACCGACGACCTGATCACCAATAAGCGCTCGCTCAAGAGCACCATCCTGGCCGACGACGGCGAGATCATCGTGATCGGCGGGTTGATCAAGGACAGTGTGCGGACGGTGGAAAGCAGTGTTCCGTACCTGGGTCGAATTCCGCTCATCGGCGGCCTGTTCCGTTCCAGCAAGGACACTCACACCAAAACCAACCTCATGGTGTTCCTGCGCCCGACCATCGTGCGCAGCAAGCAGAATCTGGCCGAGATCACCGAGGACCGTTACAACGACTTGCGTCATTTGAGAAAACCTGGTGCGCGGCAAAACAACTCGTTGTTGCTGCCCCGCGACCCACAGCAGTTGTTCCAGGGCTCCAACGATAGTCAACTGATCGATCTGCGCAAAGACAAGGTGCGAGCGCCATGAGTCCGACGGCGCAACCTTGCGTGAAATTGCCCTTCGGCTTTGCCCGGCGCTTTGGTGTGTTGCTCGAAGGCGAGGGCGACGATCTGTGTGTACTGTTTCGCGATGACACGCCACTGACGGCGCTCGCGGAAGTACGGCGCTTGAGCGTTCGGGATCTGCCTTGGCAACAGCTCGACAAACAGGCCTTCGCGGTGCGTCTGGCGGCTTGTTATCGCGCCGGTCAAAGTGCTGCCGAGCAGGTCGCCCAAGGGCTGGACGATGAGCTTGATCTCGTCAGCCTAGCGGACCAGGTGCCGCAGACTGCGGATCTGCTGGAGCAGGAAGGCGATGCACCGATCATTCGGCTGATCAACGCGCTGCTCAGCGAAGCCGTGCGAGAAAAAGCGTCTGACGTGCACCTGGAAACGTTCGAGCAATATTTGTCGGTGCGCATGCGCGTCGATGGTCAGTTGCGCGAGGTGTTGCGACCCAAGCGCGAGCTGGCCAATTTGCTGGTATCGCGGATCAAGGTCATGGCCCGTCTGGATATCGCCGAGAAGCGTATCCCGCAGGATGGTCGCATCGCCTTGCGCCTGGCTGGCCACGAGGTGGATGTGCGGGTTTCGACCTTGCCTTCGGCTCACGGCGAACGTGTGGTTTTGCGTCTGCTCGACAAGCAGGCCGGTCGTCTCGACTTGCTGCGTCTAGGCATGCCGGCCGCGACACTGGCGTGCTTTCAACAGGTGCTCGGCAAGCCCCACGGGATCTTTCTGGTCACCGGTCCCACCGGTTCGGGCAAGACCACCAGCCTGTACGCCGCGCTGACCCATCTCAACGATCAGACGCGCAACATCCTGACCGTCGAAGACCCGATCGAATATCACTTGCCGGGCATCGGCCAGACGCCGGTCAACCCCAAGGTCGACATGACATTTGCCCGAGGTTTACGAGCGATTTTACGTCAGGACCCGGACGTGGTGATGGTGGGCGAGATTCGTGACCGGGAAACCGCCGAGATCGCCGTGCAAGCGTCCCTGACCGGTCACCTGGTGCTTTCGACCTTGCACACCAACAGCGCGGTGGGCGCGGTGACCCGGCTGCTGGACATGGAGGTCGACGCTTACTTGTTGGCGTCTTCGCTGGTCGGCGTGCTAGCCCAACGTCTGCTGCGCACCCTGTGCAACGAATGTAAATCACCCTACGTAGCGGATGCAGCGCAAAGCCTGAGGCTCGGGCTGGCGGCTGATGCGGCGCCACGACTTTATCGGGCCAATGGCTGCGAGCACTGCCAGCAGGGGTATAGGGGGCGTATCGGGATCTATGAACTGATCACGGTCAACCCGGCGTTCTCGGCATTGATCCATCGCGGCGCCAGCGAGCCTGAGCTACAGCGTGAAGCGCGCAACAGTTCGCCGAGTCTGTTCCAGGACGGACAGCGGCGCGTTCTCGATGGCAGTACCAGTCTCGATGAACTGTTGCGCGTGACTCAGGAGGACTGAACATGCCGGCATTCGATTATCAGGCTCAGGACCGCAACGGTCGCAAGGTCCGAGGCTCGCAGGAGGCCGAAAGCCCGAAGCAGGCCCGGCAGTTATTGCGCGAGCGCGGCCTGCTGCCCATCCATTTGCAGGCCGCCAAAAGTGCAAAAAATTCGGCCAATCGGTTTGCCAGCGGCGCGCGTATAAGTGCCAGCGAACTGGCCTTGGTGACGCGTCAATTATCGACCCTGATTCAGGCATCGCTGCCGCTGGAAGAAGCGCTGCAAGCCGTGGCCGCACAGAGTGAGCAGCGCCGGGTCAGCGGCCTGCTGCTGTCGGTACGCAGCCGTGTACTTGAAGGCTATCCGTTGGCGTCGGCACTGGGCGGATTTCCCCGGGTGTTTCCCGAGTTGTACCGCGCCACAGTCGCGGCGGGCGAACGCTCCGGCCATCTGGATCAGGTGCTTGAACAGTTGGCCGATTACACCGAAGCCCGTCAGCTCTCGCGCCAGCGCATCCAGCTGGCACTGGTCTATCCAATAATCCTGATGTTCGCTTCGCTGGCGATTGTCGGTTTGTTGCTGGGCTACGTGGTGCCGGACGTGGTGAAGATTTTTGTCGACAGTGGCCAGCCATTGCCGATGCTGACCCTCGGCCTGATTGTCCTGAGCGATGGCTTGCGCGGCTATGGCCTGTGGCTGTTTTTGCTGGTTTTCGCGATGGTCGCTGGTGTCCGTGCCGTGTTGCGTCAGCCCGCCATGCGCTTGCGCTGGCATGCGCTCTTACTTCGCGCGCCGCTGCTCGGCGGGGTGTTGCGCGCCACTGAAGCCGCACGCTTTGCCAGCACGCTGGCGATCCTCGGCAAGAGCGCAGTGCCGCTGGTGGACGCGCTGGAAATTGCCGCAGCCGTGATCGCAAACCAGACCGTCCGTGCCCGCATGAGCGACGTCGCCCGTTCCGTGCGTGAGGGCGGCACGCTTGCCCGTGCTCTGGAGCGCAGCGGTGATATCCCGCCGATGATGTTGCACATGATCGCCAGCGGCGAGCGTGCCGGCGAGCTGGACAGCATGTTGGCGCGTGCCGCCGAACAGCAGGAAAAAATCCTGGCGGCGCGGATCGCGCTGGCGGTGAGTCTGTTTGAACCTTTCATGCTGGTGGTCATGGGCGGCGTCGTATTGCTGATCGTCCTGGCCATCCTGATGCCGATTCTGAGTCTTAATCAACTGGTGAGCTGAACCATGAAACCTGCTCTGCATAAATCCGCCCGCACCCAGCGGGGCTTTACCCTGATCGAAATCATGGTGGTCGTGGTGATCATCGGCATCCTGGGCGCGATCGTCGTGCCGCAGTTCATGAGCCGACCCGATCAAGCTAAGGTCACCGCCGCCAGGACCGATATCCAGGCCATCGCCACGGCGCTGGAAATGTACCGCCTCGACAACCACAGCTACCCCTCGACCCAGCAAGGCCTGGAAGCCCTGAGCAAGCGCCCGGTGGGTACACCAACGGCGAAAAACTGGAGCCCTCAGGGTTACCTGAAAAAGCTCCCGGTCGATCCGTGGGGCACGCCTTATCAGTACCTCAGTCCGGGCGTAAAAGCGCCGGGGTATGACCTCTATTCATTCGGCTCCGACGGCGTCGAAGGCGGGGAAGGTCATGCGGCCGAAATCGGCAATTGGGACAACTGAAGATGAAACGCAACGTCCGGGGTTTCACGCTGCTGGAGATGCTGGTGGTCATTGTGGTGATCAGCGTGGTGATCGGCATGGTCACCCTGGTGGCTGGCGAAAACCCGGCGCGTCAGGCACGCGAGCAAGCCCGGGCCGTTGCCCAGTTGTTGCAGGCCTCACGGGAAAGCGCGGTGTTGGAAGGTCGCGAGTACGGCATGCGCCTGGATCGCGACAGCTATCAGATGCTACGCCTTGAGCGTTCTAGCTGGCAGCCACTCGGCGCGCCCAATCGCTTGCCCGAAGGGCTGTTCATGACACTGGAACAGGAAGGCCGGCCACTGAGCCTGAGCGATCAGCCGGGACAGCCGGGACAGCCACAGATTGTGCTGCTCAGCAGTGATGAGCTCAGCCCGTTTGTGTTGAGCTTTTCCAGCAAGATCCAGCGCTGGTTGAGTCTTGCCAGCGATGGTCTGGACGAGCCGGTCATCGATGAAAACTGAACGCGGATTTACTTTGCTGGAGGCGATGATCGCCCTCGCGATCTTCGCGACCCTGGCCGCCGCCGTCTTGTCGGCCAGCCAATACGTACTGAAGCAGGGCGCTGGTCTGGAAGAGCGGCTATTTGCTTCATGGCTGGCGGACAACGAGTTGAGCGAACTGAGTCTGCAGCGCAATCCGTCGGTGGGTCGGCAGCAGTTCGTCGTCGCATTCGCCAAGCGGGAATGGGCGCTGAGCCAGGTCATTCGAACGGCAGAAGATTCGCGTCTGCTTGAGGTCGAGATCAGCGTACGGCCCGTGGGCAGTGATCAGATCGTGAATCAGAGTCAGCGCTGGTTGCAGGCCCGAGATGAATAGACAGTCCGGTTTTACCTTGATCGAGTTGCTGATCGCCATGGCCATTTTTGTGGTGCTGGGGCTGGCATGCTGGCGCCTGTTCGACGGTGTCGCCAATGCCGAGCGCAGCAGCGTGACCCATCAACAGGACTTGCGCAGCCTGATGCGCGCCGTGGCGGTAATTGAGCGCGATGTGCTGCAGGTGGTGGAGCGACAACCCGGACAAACGATTCTGCTCGACGATGGGTTGCTGAATTTTGAACGAGGCAACTGGCGTAACCCGCTGGATCAGCCGCGCAGTGAGTGGCAGGAAGTCAGCTACACCCTCGAACGCGAGACGCTGTGGCGCTACAGCCGTGCTGCCGGACAAACAGTGATGCAGCGCCAGAAACTGCTCGATGGCGTGACCCAGGTGCGTTGGCGTTTGTTCGATGAACAGCGTGGTTGGCGTGCTGATTGGCCGCTTGATGCGGGTAAGCCGCTGGCCGCTCCGCAGGCCCTTGAACTGCAATTCTCGCTGCAACGCTTCGGCCAGATTCGCCGCGTCTTTGTCCTGCCGCAGGCGGTGCGATGAAAGGCCGTCAGCAAGGCGTGGCGCTGATCACGGTGCTGCTGGTGATGAGCCTGGCACTGTTACTGGTCGGCAGTTTGTTGCGCAGTCATCGCCTGGCGGTGCAGAGCAGCGCGCAGCAACTGCATCAGGTGCAACTGCGTCAGTTGGGCCTGAGCGGTGAAACCCTGGCCCGACAGTATTTGCAGAACCCACAGTGGCGCGAGTCCAAAAGCATTCATCTGGGACAAGAGTGGGGTCAGCGGCGCGGGGCTTTCGATGTCGACGGCGGGCGGGTGCGGATCCACGTCGAAGACCTCGCCGGACGTTTCAATCTCAATCAATTGCTCAAGGCCGGCCAGGTCGACCAGATCACCCTCGGACGCTGGGCGCGGCTGCTCCAGACGCTGAACCTCAAGGCACCGGACCTGACCTCGTTGCGCCCACCCTACGGTCCGGGGGGGGGGGCCGATGTGTCCCGGTTGCGGCTGCTTCCAGGCGTCGATGCGCAATGGCTGGCGCGCATAAAACCCTGGATTGCCTTGCTCCCCAAGGATGCCATGCTGAACGTCAACACCGCCTCGACCACCGTGCTCGCAGCCCTTGAAGGCATGTCCCCCGCCAGTGCCCAGGCGTTGGTGGCGCAGCGTCCTGAGCAAGGCTTTTCCAGCGTTCAAGCCTTCACCCAGGCACCTGCCATCGAGGGTGTGGGGGTGGTCAGCCAAGGGCTGGGACTGAACAGCCGCTGGTTTCGCGTCACCGTGGATGTAGAGTTGGGTCAGCGCCGTCTGCGCCTGATCAGCGATTTTGAACGCACCCTGAACAATGGCCGGCTACGACTGCTGCAGCGAAGTTTCGTGGCCCCGACTGAAAGTGAAACTGCCCCATGAAGACCTGGCTTTACCTGATCGCTGAAGGCTTGCCTCAGCCGTCGTCCGACTGGCCATGCTGTTTCTGGCGCAACGATGAAGTGCTGCAGGTCATGCCACTTGCGCAAGCCGCCACGGAACTGGCCGGGCGCAGCGTCGTGCTGATCCTACCGATGGAGATTTGCAGTTGGTGGCTCACGGACAAGTGGCCGACCCGGCGTCGGCCCACTGCCCAAGCGTTGGCGTACGCGATTGAAGATCAACTGGCCCAGGAACTTGACAGCGTGCACATTGCCGCCGGACGCGTTGACGCTGCGCAACGCTACCCGATGCTGGTGATCGAGCGGCAACGGCTGGATGCGTTATTGCATCTGTTGACGTCCCTGGGCATCGAGCCGGCAAGCCTACACGTCGACGCCGATCTGCTGCCCCACGATCAGCCTTGTGGCGCCTGGTGGTTCGGGCGCTGGATCGTCGGCGGCGCGCTGCAAGCTCGCCTGGCGCTGACCGATGAGGCCCGTGAAGCATTGAGCGGAAGCCTTGCCGCGCCCCTGCAATGGTTGAACGAGCCCTCTTCGCCATTGGTGGCGCTCAGTAGCGTATTTAGCAAAAACTCCCGGCAGGCCATTGACCTGCGCCAGGGCGAGTATTGTCAGGTGCCGCGACGCTGTCCGTGGCGACTCGTGGGCACAGCGCTGATCATGACGTTCCTGGTAGCGTGGGGTTTTACCCAGGCGCGTAGCCACTTTCTTGAGCAAGAAGCCGGACGTCTTTATGCCTATAGCCTGGAACGCTTCAAGGCCCTGTACCCGGAGCAGACCCGCATCGTTGATCTTGCCGCGCAGTTGCGGGCCTTGCAGTCCGACGCTGGCGTAAGTGATGCCACCCGCCTGGCACGTTTGCGCAGCCTCGCCGAGCAGGTCATCGGCAGCGTCGAGGTGCAACGCATCGAGTACCGCGCCGGCGAAGGCTGGAAAGTCCAGTTAACGACCAACAGTTTCGCCGAGCTTGAGCAATTGCGTGAACGCGGCAGGCAGAGTCAGTTGCCGATCAAACTCGGTAGCGCCAGCAAAGACCAGAATCGCGTACGCGCGGTGTTGACCCTGGAGGAGCCGTCCTGATGAAGCCTTATCTGAAAGTACCGCCGATCCCGCTGGAAAAATGGCAGCAACTGCCCAAACGGGATCGACAAATGCTGATCGTGCTCGGCATTTTCCTGGTCGGTGTGCTGCTGTTCAGCGGGCTCTGGCAGCCGGCGCGACAACATCTGGCTGCCGCCGAACGTCTTTATCAACAACGGTTGGCGCTGGCGATGGAGGTGCAGCGTGCACTGCCCACCCGCCAGCACTCGGTAATGCCCACACCGCTCTCCAGCCGGCTCAGCGACAGCGCACTGGCACAGGGACTGGACCTGCAGCAGTTCGAGGTCGATGACAGCGTCTTGCGCATCACCCTGCGGGGCAATGCGCTGACGTTGTTGAAGTGGTTGGAGAATATCGAGCGCGACGGTGCTGTATTTGAATCCTTGAGCCTTGAGAAAAGCGACCGACTGTTGGAGGCGCGATTGGTGGTTCTGTTGCATTAACAGCCCGAGGGTAACAGTAAAGTTACGCTGGCCGTTTTTAGGCCGCCAACCGATAAAATTGTTCTGCCGGCGACAATCCGTCGCCGGCTGGATGATGAAGTTGTCCTTTACGTATCATCTGCACCATTTCGATACCGGCCAGTACCGTTTGAGCCCGCCGGAAAGATTTAAATCCCAACATCGGCCGTATTCGCCGCTTGATGTTTCGGTGATCCTGTTCCACCAGATTGTTCAGGTATTTACTCTGCCTGACCGTGATGCTTTCTTCAGCGGGTTTGTCAGCGTTCAGCGTGGCCAAAGCCGCCGTATTAGCCCCACTTTTATCAATGGTCACGATCTCGGGTTCGCCGTGATGACGAATGGCCTTGCGAAAAAAACGCAGAGCGGCGGCGGCATCCCGCTTGGCGGTCAGCAGAAAGTCGATGGTTTGGCCGGCGGAGTCGACTGCCCGGTACAGGTATTTCCACTGACCTTTGATTTTGATGTAGGTCTCGTCCATTCGCCACCGCCGCCCTACGGGGCGTTTGTGGCGTCGGAAAGCCTTATCGAGCCACGGCGTTAACCGGATAACCCAGCGGTACAGGGTGCAGTGGTCAACGGCAACGCCGCGTTCCGCCATCATCTCTTCGAGGTTGCGTAGGCTCAGGGGGTAGGCCAGATACCAGCGAACACACTGAGCGGTGATATCAACCGGATAATGCAGGCGTTGGAAGGCTTTTCGGATCAGTGACACGGCAACCATCCCTGGTAAATAAAGCCAAGAATAGCGGACTACGGATTAATGCAACAGAACCTGCCGTACTGGCCTGCTGTTTCACCTGGGGTGCGTGGCGATATGCCGACAGATCCTCGGTACCGGGCGAGCTTGCGGCTTCACCTGCGCTGCGTGGTGATATGCCGACAGATCCTCGGTGCCGTACTGGCCTGCTGTTTCACCTGGGGTGCGTGGTGATATGCCGACAGATCCTCGGTGCCGGGCTGGCCTGCTGTTTCACCTGGGGTGCGTGGCGATATGCCGACAAATGCTCGGTACCGGTCAGCAGGCAGGCCAGGACGTGCGGGTCGGCGGCGATATGCCGACAAATGCGGTTTTGTTGCATTAACAGCGCGAGGGTAACAGTAAAGTTACGCTGGCCGTTTTTTAGGCCGCCAACCGATAAAATTGTTCTGCCGGCGACAATCCGTCGCCGGCTGGATGATGAAGTTGTCCTTTACGTATCATCTGCACCATTTCGATACCGGCCAGTACCGTTTGAGCCCGCCGG
>Ga0302257_1000078_pt1 | contig 13912 bp, 16 predicted proteins | sample I_Fen_N1_4_FD_194566 | JGI IMG/M metagenome (GOLD analysis project Ga0302257, IMG submission 194566) | Peat permafrost microbial communities from Stordalen Mire near Abisko, Sweden - I_Fen_N1_4 | ecosystem: Environmental > Terrestrial > Soil > Wetlands > Permafrost | place: Sweden: Abisko...
GGGTTTCATCTGTGCGTCGAGCAACAGGCCCTCGGCATCCGGCGTACCGCCAAAGCGCACAGGGGCGGTGATGAACCGCTCCATCATGTAGCGTTCCGGCGGGCGTACGTCAGCTTCATACACTTCAACCCCGGCCCTGCGCAGGGCCGTTTCCAGGCGCATCAATTGTCCGTGCTGCGGGCAATACAGCCCGAGCACCGGACGGTGCTCGAAATCCCGCAAGGCCAATTCCCGCAGTTCGACATTTTTTTCGTCGTGCAGCAGTGCCTCGGCCTGCTCGCGCTGGCTGGCCGGAATAAACGCCACCGACGGCTGATGAGGCAGGCGGATGCGCCGGGGACCGCTGTCGGTCGCCAGCCAGAACTCGACTTGCGTACCGGTCGGTGTATCGCGCCAATGCCGGGTCAGGACAAAGCCCTGCGGTAAATCCACCACTGAAAACCTCAACATTGATTCAGGTTGGTGATTCTACGCCACCATGAACCTGTGGGAGTGAGCTTGCTCGCGATGGCGGCCTGACATTCAACATGGATGTCGACTGATTTGACCTCATCGCGGGCAAGCCCGCTCCCACAGGTATTTTGCCGGGCAGGAATCCGGGGATTACCGAAGAAAAACCACCGAATGACGTTTTTTGCCGTTTATCTGCCGCTTTCTCTCTTGCCCTGCGCGCCGGCGTCTACGATTCTTCAATAACAACGACAACACCCGAGAAACCGCCATGAAAACCGTCGCGCAACTACTCAAGTTGAAAGATCAGAAGAATCAGGAAGTGCACCAGATCAAACCTGGTCATATGGTGCTGGAAGCGCTGATGAAGATGGCAGAGAAAAACGTCGGCGCCTTGCTGGTGGTGGAGAATGACGAAGTGCTGGGCATCATCAGTGAGCGTGACTACGCACGTAAACTGGTGCTGCACGGGCGTTCTTCGGTGGGTACGCCGGTTCGCGACATCATGGTTTCACCGGTGATAACCGTGGACACCCATCAAACCGTCGATACCTGCCTGGGCATCATGTCCGACAAACGCCTGCGCCACTTGCCGGTGGTGGAGGACGGCAAATTGATCGGCTTGCTGTCGATTGGCGACCTGGTCAAGGAGGCCATCGCGGAACAGGCGGAACTGATTCGTCAGCTGGAACAGTACATTCGCGGGGAATAGCTCAAACACACCACCCATCCCCTGTGGGAGCGAGCTTGCTCGCTCCCGCTCTTGTTTTGCAGTGCTCAGGCCGGCCAATGCCGGGCGAACACCGGCGCCAGCGTCGGGTGTCGGTCGATGCGTTCCAGCCAGGCGTAAAACCCCGGTCGGGCAGCGCGCAAATGTTCGCGGCTGCCTGACCATCGGCTGATCACCGCCGCCAGCACATCCAGTGCTCCCGGCGTCTCGTCTCCCAGATACAGCTCGCCGGAAAACTGATCGGCAAACACCTCCCAACTCCAATGCAACCGTGCACGGGCGCCCGCTATCAGGTTTTGCCGAGACGATTCATCTGCCTCGGCCAACCAGCGTTCGGGGTAGTCGATGATACCGATGGCCGTATAGCAATTGCTGACGATGTACGCCAGACCACGGATGGCCTGATCACGATCAGCCGGGTTGTCCGGCAGCAGATTCGACTCGGGAAACGTCAGCCCGAGGTGAATCAGGATCGCCGCGCTTTCGGTGAGGACGCTGCCGTCGGGCAATTGCAGGGTCGGAATCTGCTTGAGCGGGTTGAGCTTCTCCAACGCCAGAGCGGCCTGCGAAGACGACTCGACGTCGATGAAGCGATAAGGGATCTCACACAGTTCCAGTGCCGCCTCGATGGCGGCTGCGCCCGAATTCTGATGACCGTAGAGCTGATACATAAACACCTCCTTGCGACGCTATCCAGTGTAGAAGCCGCCCTTGACCGCGCTGGAGCCATCCGACGACTGCATCATCACGCCCGCCAGGGGTATGCCGCTGGCCCTATCAATCCCGTCGATGTTCACCATCATGCCAATGAAGTTCTCATAAAAATTGTGCGGCGTAACATCTGCTCCATACCCACCCAATAAGACCCGGAGCACACCACCATGAAACGCCAGACTCTTCTCAGCATCGCTTTCTCGGTTTTTGCAGTGAACGCTTTCGCCGCTACCTCTGCTCAACCTGTCGTCGCCGAAGGCGGCTCGGATCGCTTGATTGAAAGTCGCGTGGCGGAAGGTGGCTCCGATCGCCTGATCCAGAATCGGGTGGCCGCTGATGGCTCCGACCGCCTGCAAGGCAATACCGTTGCTGCCGATGGCTCGGATCGCCTGCAAGGCAACACCGTCGCCGCCGATGGCTCGGATCGCCTGCAAGGCAACACCGTCGCCGCCGATGGCTCGGATCGCCTGCAAGGCAACACCGTCGCTGCCGATGGCTCGGATCGCCTGCAAGGCAACACCGTCGCCGCCGATGGCTCCGACCGCCTGCAAGGCAACACCGTCGCTGCCGATGGTTCCGATCGTCTGAACAGCAACCACATCGCTTGAATGAATGGCTTTACCGCAGTCCTCGACAAAAAAACCGGCCTGATCAGTCGGTTTTTTTATGCCTGGGATAATGCGTAAAACCGCCTGCGATCGTTTTGCTCTTCAACCCGCCCGCGCCATACAGCGTTGATAACGCTCATCAACCCGCTTGGCAAACCAGGCCGTGGTCAGTTTGCGAGTGATTTTCGGGCTCTGCAGGACAATTCCCGGCAACACTTGCCGAGGCAATGGCCGGCCTTCGGCCCGGTCCGCCAGCGCGAAGACCCGCTGATACAACGAGCTGTTCTCGAACGCCAGGCTCTTGCCCTCTTCCAGTTGATCCCTGATCGTCGTGTTACGCATGCCCAGTTGCTTGCCGAGGCTGCGCACGGCCACTTCGGTGCTGCCGGGCATGATCGAACCGTAATTGACCAAATCGCCATCCAGCGCCAGCGCAATGCCCGAGGCACGGCTCACGGCGTTCTGGAACGCGGCATTGCGACTGGCATACCAACCGGCGTTGAAATCGGCGAAGCGATAGAGCGGTTGCGGGTAGTTCACCGGGTATCCGAGCAAATGGGCGATACCGAAGTACATGCCGCCGCGCCGAGTGAAGACTTCATGGCGGATCGACCCGTCCACGGGGTAGGGATAGGCCTTGGCGTGCTGCTCGGCAAATTCGATGCTGACCTGCATCGGCCCGCCGGTGTGTACCGGGTTGAGGCCGCCAAACAGACTTTTCCCCATGGGCACCATGCCAATGAAGTCATCGAAAATCGCGCTCAGTTCCTTTTCGCTACGCGCCGCATTGAGGCGCTCGCTGTAACTTTTGCCATTGGGCGAGCGTACCTGCAGCGCCGCACTGACCAACAGGCCGGGGATGTGGGCCTTGGCCGCTCGGCGATCGATCTCGTCGCGAGCGATTTTGCCCAGGCCAGGCACGCTCGGGTCTGCCTGAAAGGTCGACTCTTGCTCAGTGACAGCCAGCACCGAGCACAGGTTTTGCGTGGTCGTCTCGATGTTCTGCGCGGCGAACGCAGCCTGGATGTCCGTGGCCCAACCCTGGCGGTCGCCGGTTTTGGCCGGCAACAGTCGCATGATTTCGGCCTTGACCTCGGCGGGTGTACGCGCCGGCGCCTGCTGCGTGCGTTGACTGCCGCAACCGGCCAGCACCAGCAATGCGACGATGCTCATGATCAATCGATGGGCTTGCATGCTGCTCCAGAAAATCCGTTATGCCGGGCTAACCATACGATCAATGGCCTGTCTGAGGCTATGACCTTGAGCAGTGGCCTTCTCCGTTGGGCAGCCAGCCTGGCCGCCCGCCACGGCTGGACCATACTTGATCCACGCCGCGAGGAGGACAGGCTCATGCACCGAAGCGATGTGTTAATCATCGGCGCCGGCCCGACCGGGCTGGTACTGGCACTCTGGCTAAGCACACTGGGCGTCCGCGTGCGGATCGTCGACAAGACATCAGCGCCCGGCACCACATCGCGGGCGCTGGCGGTGCAGGCACGTACGCTGGAGCTGTACCGCCAACTCGACCTCAGTGCCAGTGTCGTGCAGAAGGGCCATTGCGTGGAGGCCGCCAATTTCTGGGTCAAGGGTGAACCCGTGGCACGCTTGCCGCTGACCCACATCGGCGAGGGCCTGACGCCTTACGCCTTCCTCGAAATATTCCCCCAGGACGAACACGAACGGCTGCTGATCAAACGCCTCGAATCCTTTGGCATCACGGTGGAGCGCGACACCGAGCTTGAGGCTTTCGAGGAAACCGTTGACGGCATCAACGCCACGTTGCGGCTGCCCGATGGTCAACAGGAAACCTGCCAGGCCTGTTACCTGGCCGGTTGCGACGGTGCCCGTTCAGTCGTGCGCAAGGTCCTGGACACCGGATTTCCCGGCGGGACCTACCAGCAGATTTTCTATGTGGCCGATGTGCAGGCCAGCGGCCCGACGTTCAACGGCGAACTGCACGTGGACCTCGATGAAGCGGACTTTCTCGCGGTGTTCCCACTGGCAGGAAGCGGTCGCGCACGTCTGATCGGCACCGTTCGCGATGAGCGTGCCGAGCGTGCTGAAACGCTGCGATTCGAAGACGTCAGCAGCCGGGCCATCGAGCACCTGAAGGTGCAGATCGAACAGGTGAACTGGTTCTCGACCTACCGCGTGCATCATCGGGTGGCCGATCACTTCCGCACCGGACGCGCGTTCTTGTTGGGCGACGCCGCCCATGTGCACAGCCCCGCCGGTGGCCAGGGCATGAACACCGGGATTGGCGATGCCATCAACCTGGCCTGGAAACTCGCCGCCGTATTGAGCGGCGGCGCCGAGGCCAAACTGCTTGATACTTACGAAACCGAGCGCATTGCGTTCGCCCGAAAACTGGTGGCGACCACCGACCGGGTGTTCAGCTTCGTCACCGCTGAAGGCCCCATGGCCGACCTGCTGCGTACACGCCTGGCGCCCTTACTGATTCCGAAAATGGCCTCGTTCGAGAGATCCCGTGAATTCCTGTTTCGCACGGTGTCGCAGATCACCTTGAACTACCGCGGCATGCCTTTGAGCACAGGCGTCGCCGGGCAGGTCCATGGTGGCGACCGCCTGCCCTGGGCACACGACGGCGAAGGGGACAATTTCGAACCGCTCAAATGCCCGAACTGGCAGGTGCATGTGTATGGCGACACCAGCGACGAAATGATCGCCTGGTGCATCGAGCATCATTTGCCGCTGCATGTGTTCGACTGGCGGCCGGCGTTTGAAACGGCAGGCCTGGGGCGTAACGGGTTTTACCTGTTACGGCCGGATACCTATGTGGCGATTGCCGAAACCTGCTCGGATCCCAAGGTGATCGAGCGGTACTTCCGGGATCACGGGATCCGGCCGTTCATTGGTTGAACCCGAAACACTCCCGGCTCCTGCGGGGGCCGGGTGAGTTTCAGATCCCGGCCAATGCCAGGTCCATCGCGAAATACGTGAAGATCAGATCGGCCCCCGCCCGCTTGATCGCACCAAGACTCTCGCGCACCACGCGGTCTTCATCAATCGCCCCGGCTTGCGCGCCGAACTTGATCATCGCGTACTCGCCGCTCACCTGATACGCCGCCAGCGGCAAACGCGAAACCTCACGAATATCGCGAATGATGTCCAGGTACGCACCGGCCGGCTTGACCATCAGCGCATCGGCGCCTTCCTGCTCGTCGAGCAACGATTCGCGCACCGCTTCACGGCGATTCATCGGGTTCATTTGATAGCTTTTACGGTCGCCCTTGAGTGCGCTGCCACCGGCTTCGCGGAACGGTCCGTACAGCGCCGAGGCGAATTTGGTCGAATAGGCCATGATCGCCGTCTGACTGAAACCGGCCTCGTCGAGTGCCCGGCGAATGGCCTGGACCTGACCGTCCATCGCTGCCGACGGTGCAATCACATCGGCACCGGCACGGGCCGCCGCCACGGCTTGTTTGCCGAGGTTGATCAGGGTCTGGTCGTTATCGACTTCGTGATTGTGCAGAACACCGCAGTGGCCGTGGTCGGTGTACTCACAGAAACAGGTGTCGGACATGACGATCATTTCCGGCACGGCGTCCTTGGCGATGCGCGACATGCGCGACACCAGACCGTCGTCGCGCCAGGTGTCGCTGCCGCTGCTGTCCAGGTGATGTGACACGCCAAAGGTCATCACCGACTTGATCCCGGCCCGGGCATAACGCTCGATCTCGCCGGCCAGTTTCGATTCGGGAATGCGCATCACACCGGGCATGCTTTTGATCGGTACAAAGTCATCGATCTCTTCTTCGACGAAAATCGGCAGCACCAGGTCGTTGAGGCTGAATTCGGTTTCCTGGAACAGACTGCGCAGGCTCGCATTGCGGCGCAGACGGCGTGGGCGAGCTTCGGGGAACTGACTGGACATGGGCATTCCTGGAAATCGGAGGGCAAGACGAAAGTCGTAAGGGGGCAAAGCTTATGCCCTGCGGGTGCCGGGCACAAACACCCAACGCTCAAGATTGCGTTACTGCAATGGCAATAATCCTTTAACAAACACCAACCCCCTGTGGGAGCGAGCTTGCTCGCGAGGGCGTCGCGCCAGTCAATACATATGTTGACTGATACTCCGCCATCGCGAGCAGGCTCGCTCCTACAGGGGTTGTGCGGTGAATCAGTTCGAAACGGGCTTGGGAATTTCCAGCCCGCGCTTGACCGCCGGCCGCGCCAGGAATTTTTCCAGCACGCGGGTGACGTTGGGGAAGTTCTGGATGCCGACCAGATCGCCAGCCTCATAGAAACCGATCAGGTTGCGCACCCAGGGAAAGGTGGCGATATCGGCAATGGTGTAGCGCTCGCCCATGATCCAGTCACGACCTTCAAGGCGTTTGTCGAGGACGCCGAGCAGGCGTTTGCTTTCTTCGACATAGCGGTCACGGGGACGCTTGTCTTCGTAGTCCTTGCCGGCGAATTTATTGAAGAAGCCGAGTTGGCCGAACATCGGCCCGATGCCGCCCATCTGGAACATCAGCCACTGAATGGTCTCGTAGCGCGTAGCCCCTTCCCGGGCCAGCAACTGTCCACTCTTGTCAGCCAGATAAATCAGGATCGCGCCTGACTCGAATAACGGCAACGGCTGGCCGTCGGGGCCGTGAGGATCGAGGATGGCCGGGATCTTGTTGTTTGGGTTCAACGACAGGAACTGCGGCGACATTTGATCGTTGGTGTCGAACCCGACGCGGTGCGGCTCATAAGGCAAGCCGATCTCTTCGAGCATGATCGAAACCTTGACGCCGTTGGGGGTCGGCAAGGAGTACAGCTGAATCCACTCCGGGTACTGTGCGGGCCATTTTTGGGTGATGGGAAACGCAGACAAATCGATCATGGGAAGGATCCACGAGAAAATTGAAAGTAGTGATATTAATGCAGGCGTTGCGCTGTCGTTATCAATATCACTGATGTTGAAGATCAAGGGATTGCAGCCCTCGTCAGCCCCATAACCTGTACCGTATCCATAATTCAGCAACATCCTGTCGATAACCTTCGCTCCTGTCCGCTCCTGGTTGCCGGTAGATTGCTGCGCACTCCGCCGGAATCGAACCAAATGGGCATCAGCGGACTCTGAGCACCGCCCTTGTTGAAACGGACCGGCTCAACGACATGGAAAACACCCGACGCAGGAAATTCGTGGTGTAGAGGTTTGTCAGCCTTAACCGAATGCGCTGAAGAATCCTTTATTCCATGAAGAACTTTCTGAAACTCTGCCATCGCTTCAAACACCGCGCGTATCTATTCCTGCCCGCCCTGCTGGCGACCAGCGCGTTGTTTCTATCCCTGGAGTCTCGCGAAAGCCGCGCCCAACCGGCAGATGGCACCCAGACGCTGGTGTTCCTGCGTCATGCGGAAAAACCTGCCGGGGGCCTGGGCCAGCTCAATTGCCAGGGCTTGAACCGTGCGATCGATCTGGCCACCTTGCTTCCGGAAAAGTTCGGCAAGGCCAACTACGTGTTTGCCGCCAACCCGACGCGCAATGTCGAGGAAGGTGAACTGAACAATTCCTACAGCTACATCCGCCCATTGATGACCATCAGTCCCAGCGCGATCAAGCTCGGCTTGCCGGTCAACATCAATTTCTCGGCCAATGACACCAGCGACCTGGCCGATGAACTGCTTCAGAACAAGTATCACAACTCGGTCATCTACACCGCGTGGTCCCACGGCTACCTGCCGGAGTTGATCAACAAGGTCGCCGGGGAAGCGGTCGGCAAGAAACAGAAGATCACCGAAGATTGGGAGTCCAGCGACTATGACTCGCTCTTTGTGCTGACCCTGACCTGGCATAACGGCAAGGCCAGCCTGCAAAGCCACAGCTACAAGCAAGGGCTGGATAACGGGCCGCAGACCTGCCCGACCTGAGTTGAGCAGGGCCTGATCGGGCCTTTTGTGTACGCCACGGCCCCTGTGGGAGCGGGCTTGCCCGCGATGAGGCCGGCAAGACCACCGTCACCCTCGCTGACTACCGCGCTCGCGCAAATACCCCAATACCGCTTCACGATTCCCGGCAAACTCGATCCGCGCGCCCTTCTTTTCACGCTGAAAGGCATACATCGGATCGTAATACTCGGTCAGCAACCCCTCGATCCAGCCCCGGTGCAGATCCACCGAGCCGCTGCGACCCTGCTCCGCCAAGGCATCTTCCATCAGAATCAGCATCCGTCGATGGCGCTCGCCGCCCAGGCGCTTGTGCACGTTATTCAAACTCTCCAGCATCCGCTCGGAAAACAGCGCAAAACCTTCCTCTGCGTGCACATGAATGAACTCGGCACACAGGTCCACCACGTAATCGCGCAGGATTCGCTCGACCCGGCCCTCCAGGCTGTCCTCGAGCCAGACCATCGGAAACTGCTGCATGCCCTGATAAAGCGGCAAAGGCAGTGCGCAACTGCCGATCGCGCGGCTCTCGTCTTCCAGCACGAATTGCTCGAGGCCCGCGGCGCGCTTCTTCAGCACATCCACCGCCAGGCGGTTTTCGAAATCGATATTGCAAGGTTGCCCCGTGGCGCGTTTGCCGAAACTGGAACCGCGATGATTGGCGTGCCCTTCAAGGTCCAGCCCGTTGCTCAGTTGCAGGAGTACTTCGGTCTTGCCGGTGCCCGTCATGCCCCCCAACAACACGAAATCGCACTGGGCCACCGCTTGATCAAGGGTATCGAGCAGAAAACTGCGCATGGCCTTATAGCCACCCGCGACTCGCGGGTAGTCGATACCCGCCTCGTCCCTGAGCCATTGCTGAACGATCTGCGAGCGCAACCCGCCGCGAAAACAGTACAAAAGCCCATCGGGATGAGCCCGGGCAAAGTCGGCCCAGGCCTGGATGCGCTCGGCCTTGATTGCTCCAGACACCAGTTGATGACCCAGTTCGATGGCGGCTTGTTGACCCTGTTGCTTATAGCAAGTGCCAACCCGTTGCCGCTCGTGATCGTTCATCAGCGGCAAATTGACCACACCGGGAAACGAGCCCTTGAGAAACTCGACTGGCGCACGGGCATCCATCAGCGGCCGGTCGTTGAGGAAAATATCGCGGTAATCGGTGCAGTCGGCGAACATCAGGAGACCTCGACTGCATGGCTCTGTCGCTCGACCAATTCACCGATGGGCGCAAGGTTCAGGCCCATTTGCGCAGCGGTCGCCAGAAAAGTGTCATTGCCCTCGGGCGTCACGGCGATCAACAGGCCTCCGCTGGTCTGCGGGTCGCATAACACGTTTTTGTGCAACGCCTGCAATCGCCCCAGTTTGCTGGCGTAGCTGTCGTAGTTACGCAAGGTCCCGCCGGGAATGCAGCCCTGCTCAAGGTAATACTCGACACCCGGCAGACGCGGCACGCGGTCATATTCGATAAGGGCGGTCAGCTGGCTGCCGTCGGCCATTTCCACCAGATGCCCCAATAGACCAAAACCGGTGACGTCGGTCATCGCGGTCACCCCGTCCAGCTTGCCAAAACGGCTGCCGGGTTTGTTCAGGGTGCACATCCAGTCCCGGGCCAGGCCAATGTCGGCATTGCGCAACTTGCCTTTCTTTTCGGCGGTGGTGAGGATGCCGATGCCCAAGGGCTTGGTGAGGTAAAGCAGGCAACCGGCCGTCGCCGTGTCGTTGCGCTTCATGTGACGCTTTTCCACCAGCCCGGTGACGGCCAGGCCAAAGATCGGCTCCGGTGCGTCGATGGAATGCCCGCCAGCCAACGGAATACCTGCTTCATCGCACACCGAACGGCCACCGCGAATCACTTCCCGGGCAATTTCCGGCGCCAGCACATTGACCGGCCAGCCCAGAATGGCGATGGCCATCAACGGGTCGCCACCCATGGCGTAGATGTCACTGATGGCATTGGTGGCGGCGATGCGACCGAAATCGAAGGGATCGTCGACGATCGGCATGAAAAAGTCCGTGGTCGATACCACACCGCGCTCTTCGTCGATGGCATAGACCGCCGCGTCATCGCGCGAGGCGTTGCCAACCCAGAGCCTGGGGTCCAGATTCTGCGCCCCGCTGCCGGCGAGAATCACTTCCAGCACCTGGGGAGAAATCTTGCAACCGCATCCAGCGCCGTGGCTGTACTGGGTCAGGCGAATCGGCTCGCTCATGGGACACCTCGCAGGATTGGTGCCGTCGATTCTAGCAGAGCACCATTGCGGCAACGGATTGCAGCGCCAGTGGGAGCGAGCCTGCTCGCGAAGACGGGCTAGCCCGCTCCCACAGGGGTCAGTGTTACGGCAACAGGATCACCTTGTCACCGCTGCCCTGATTGACCTCGGCATAACGCTCCAGGCCCTCGGCCAATGGCGACTCGAACAGCCCCTGGGGCAACGGCAACAAGTCCTGATCGAAAAATTGACCGAACTGATCCAGCATCGCCGCGCACGCTTGTACGCCGTAGAGCAACGAGTTGATGCCGACCACCGAACCGCCCTTGCGATACAGCGCCAGGGCCGGTAGCTGCACCATGCCATCCACCGGCGCGGCGATGATGGCGATGCGGCCAAAGGTGGCCAATGCCGCAACGGACGCCGGCAACCAGAAGCCGGTGGTGTCGAAAATCACGTCGGCGCCGCCCTTGAAGACGGCATTCACCTGAGCGCCCAGATCCTCGGCCTTGTCCAGTTGCAGCGTCTGAAAACCCTGGTCCTGCAGCTCCTTGACCTGCTCGGGCCGCCGCGCTGCCGCCAATACTTGGGCGCCACGCACCTTGGCCAACGCCAGCGCGGCACTGCCCACCGCGCCGCCGCCGATCACCAGCAAACGGGTTTCGGCAGTCACCAGGCTGCGCTCCAGTGCATCCCATGCCGTGGTGTAGGGCACGCCCAGACTGGCGGCCTGGGCAAAGCTCAAATGCGTGGGCTTGAGGGCGACGCCATTGGCCGGCAGTTTGACGAATTGCGCGTGGGAGCCATCGGCGAAAAAACCCAGTTCGCGACCTGTGCCCCAGACGTGTTGACCGACCAGCGCCTGTGGGCCTTCAACGACGATGCCGGCAAAGTCGCGACCGGGAATCCGCGGCAACGTGGTGTAGGGAAAACGTCCCAGCACGTTCTTCACATCGCTGGGGTTGAGCCCGGCCGCCTTGATTTCGACCAGCACTTCATCGGCGCCGGGAACGGGCGTCGCAACCTCGACGTAGCGCAGGGCCGAGAGGTCGCCGGTTTTGTCGAACTGCAATGCTTTCATGAGGGTTACCATCGAATGATCAAAGAAGGTTCAGGAGATCCAGCCGGCCACCAGCTCGCGGCCCATCGGCCAGAGCTTTTCGCCGGCCAGCATGCCGAGCAGGCCTACCAGTGCGATCGCCGGTGGTGCGGGGGAACGAAAATCCAGGGCGCCGTAGAGCAGACCGACACCCAGGCCGATCGCCAGTGAAATGAGGTAGTTCATGACAGACTCCGTGGGCAATTGGGATATGCCCGAAAGTCTAGTGCGCAGTGCCAACGAGTACCGGCCAAGTGCTTCTGAATTCCGGCCAAACACTGGTCCTGAAAACGTCAGTCCGGATGCTGACTGGCCGAAAACTGCGACGGCGCGACACCCAGTTCCCGACGGAACATGTCGCTGAAGCTGCTGGGCGAATAACCCAGTTCACGGGCGATGGCACTGACCGGCACCCCCTGAATCAACTCGGCCACCGCCGTCGCCAGTTGTACCTGGCGCCGCCATTCGGCGAAGCCCATGCCCAGGCCGTCCTTGAACAACCGCGCCAGGGTCCGCACGCTGGCGCCGGCGTTTTCCGCGTGTTGCTCGAAAGCGATGTCCAGCGACGGCGCGGCCATGACGGCCTGGCAAAGGTTCATCAGTCGCCGGTCAGAATCATCCGGAAGCGGGATCTTCAGCTGTGAACGCCGGGCCCGCTTGAGCTCCAGCAGCGCCAGTCCCACCAGTGCTTCGTAATACTCGGGCGCACCGTCGTCGCCCTGCTCCACCAGGCCGACGATCAGCTCGCGCAACAACCCGCCGACTTCGATGACCTGGACACTGGCGTCGAGTGTTGCCGCCAGCGATGGTCGCAAGTAGATGTTGCGCATTTGCAGGTCCGAGACCACGCGAATCCCGTGAGGCACACCGGGCGGCAACCAAACCGCCCGTTGCGGCGGCACCACCAGTGACTCGTGAGGCGTCTCGACCCACATCACGCCACTCATCGCATACAGCAACTGCCCCCAGACATGCTCATGCGGCTCGATGAACAACCCGCGCGGATAAGTGCGCGCCAGCGGTTGCACGGGGACATCGGTGTCGCTCAAATCTGGCGGTGCGGCAAGGGCCATGGGCAGCAATCATTGGGGTTGGGAAAGGCTCAATGGTAACGAGGCCTTGTATTTGCCGCCAGCGGCTGCCACCGTCCGCCAATCCAAGTGAATTTTCCGTTCGGCCCGTGATCCGTTTATGTACCACAGGGAGGAATACGGGCTATATGAACAATGCAAAACTCTTCGTCATTGAATACACCCTTCATGGCGTCCCCAAATCGTTCATTATCCGTCTGGACAAAATGGACAACGCAGAAGCCTGGCATTGGGCGAGCTGCGACGCGGGAGTCGGCCGGATACCGCGCTTTGGCCGGGAAAAGGTGCAAAAGACCAGCAAGCCGATGGCAGAGAAATTCGGCGTGGAAAACGTCAAGTGGCGGCCGGCTAACTGATGCCCGGCACGCGACAGGATTGGAGGGGGCCAAGCACATGACTCTGATCAGCAGCCCTGCGCATCTCGACTATGGTCTGGATACGCTGTTTGGCCGCATCACCAAAAGCGCCGAGTGCCAGGTTGGCCTGGAACAGGTCATGAACGACCCGACCTGCTTCGCGATTCGCGTTCCGCCGCCGCTGCCGGAAGATCTCGAGCAGGCCAAGACTGTCGTGCTCAGGGTCGAAGGACGCCGCCTGTCGGGCACCGTCCGACACACCGAACGCCTCGACGATAACAGCCTGAAACTGGACGTGGAGCCCGACTAGGCTCCACTTTCAACGTAAACGAACTATTTGGCGTGGGCGCACTTGCAGCCCTTGCTGGAACATTCTTCACCGTGCTCGTGGTGCTTGGCGCAGGCCTCGCAGCAATAGTGCTTGCCGTGGCGCGCAATCGGATGCGCGCCCAGCTTGCACGAACATTTCGGGCAATCGCAGATACTGTCACTGTTGATCATGAGCCTGACTCCTGAGGTAGTGGTCGTCGGGGCGAGAAGAACAACCCGTGTTACCAGTGTAGGCTGGTGGACCGTTATCGTCGGAACGCCGCCCGGGGCAGGCTCGCGTCCACAGTAGGTCTGGTAAACCTGCGGGTGATGGGTCGGCTGGCAGGCCGCCATCGCTGGCAGGCCAGCTCCCACAGTAGAGCGGGTACATCTGCAGGTGATGGGTCGGCTGTCAGGCCGCCATCGCTGGCAGGCTAGCTCCCACAG
>Ga0302257_1000088_pt1 | contig 13433 bp, 9 predicted proteins | sample I_Fen_N1_4_FD_194566 | JGI IMG/M metagenome (GOLD analysis project Ga0302257, IMG submission 194566) | Peat permafrost microbial communities from Stordalen Mire near Abisko, Sweden - I_Fen_N1_4 | ecosystem: Environmental > Terrestrial > Soil > Wetlands > Permafrost | place: Sweden: Abisko...
ATCCAGCGTCTCCGGAGCGACGGTGAAGCCAAGCGCGGCATAACGGGCTGCGAAGCGCGCAACGCGCAGAACCCTGAGCGGATCTTCGGCAAACGCGGGGGAAACGTGCCGAAGCAGGCGCGCTTCCAGGTCGCGTTGGCCATGGTAGGGATCGGTCAGGTTTTGTTGATCGTCTTCGGCCATGGCGTTGATGGTCAGGTCGCGACGGATCAGGTCTTCTTCGAGGGTCACTTCGGGGCTGGCGTGAAAGGTGAAGCCGCCGTAGCCGCGTCCGCTTTTGCGTTCGGTGCGGGCGAGGGCGTATTCCTCTCCGCTTTTGGGGTGTAGAAACACCGGGAAATCCGCACCTACCGGGCGAAAGCCCTTGGCGAGCATGTCTTCGGTGGTGGCGCCCACCACGACCCAGTCGATATCGGTGACGGGTCTGCCCAGCAGGCGATCACGAACGGCACCGCCGACTTTATAAATACGCATAAAAAACCTCCGTTAGCTCGACAGGATAACCTTTGCGTCGGGCTTTCGGAGGTCGAAACTGGATCAAAGATGAACGACGGCCAAGTCCAGTCGGCCGTAATCACCCTCCCCATGTTCGTTTCTGGGTGGAACGTGATGGGTTTTCATCACCTGATCGCCTTGCAAGGTTTCGAGGTGAATGTCGAAGCCCCAGAGGCGGTGCAAGTGCTTGAGCACTTCCTCAGTGGAATCTCCCAGCGGTTTGCGATCATGTTGCTGGTGACGCAGGGTCAGCGAGCGGTCGCCGCGCCGGTCGATGCTGTAGATCTGTACGTTGGGTTCGCGGTTGCCCAGATTGTATTGAGCGGCCAGTGTTTCACGGATGATTCGATAGCCACCTTCATCATGGATGGCCGGGACCAGCAGGTCGTCCTTCTGGTCGTCGTCGAGAATGCTGAACAGTTTCAGGTCGCGGATTACCTTGGGTGACAGGTACTGCAGGATGAAACTCTCGTCCTTGAAGCTGCTCATGGCGAACTTGATGGCTGCCAGCCAGTCAGTGCCGGCAATGTCCGGGAACCAGCGGTAATCCTCTTCCGTGGGTTCTTCGCACATGCGCCGGATATCGCGGTACATGGCGAATCCCAGGGTATAGGGGTTGATCCCGCTGTAATACGGGCTATCGAAGCCCGGTTGATAGATTACGCTGGTATGGGACGTCAGGAACTCCATCATGAAACCATCAGTGACCAAGCCTTCGTCGTACAGGTCGTTCATCAAGGTGTAGTGCCAGAACGTGGCCCAGCCCTCGTTCATCACCTGAGTCTGACGCTGTGGGTAGAAGTACTGGGCGATTTTTCGCACGATCCGTACGATTTCCCGCTGCCACGGCTCCAGCAGTGGTGCGTGTTTTTCGATGAAGTACAGGATGTTTTCCTGAGGTTCGGCGGGGAAGCGTGCGTTGTCCTTGTCGCTGTATTTGTCCGCGCCTTTGGGAATGGTACGCCACAGATCATTGATCTGTTTCTGCATATGTTCTTCCCGGTCCTTTTGCCGGCGACGCTCTTCTTCGGCGGAGATCGGATAAGGCCGTTTGTAGCGGTCGACGCCATAGTTCATCAGGGCGTGGCAGGAATCGAGCAGGTCCTCGACCGCGTCGATGCCGTGGCGCTCTTCGCATTGCATGATGTATTGCTTGGCGAACACCAGGTAATCGATGATCGAACTGGCGTCTGTCCAGGTGCGAAACAGGTAATTGCCCTTGAAAAAGCTGTTGTGCCCATAACAGGCGTGCGCAACGACCAGTGCCTGCATGCAGATGGTGTTTTCTTCCATCAGGTAGGCGATGCACGGGTCCGAGTTGATCACGATCTCGTAGGCCAGTCCCATCTGGCCGCGGCTGTAGGATTTTTCAGTGCTGAGGAAGTGTTTGCCGTAGGACCAGTGGTGATAGCCCAGGGGCATGCCGACGGAGGCGTAGGCATCCATCATCTGTTCTGCGGTGATCACTTCGATCTGGTTGGGGTAAGTGTCGAGCGCATAGCGAGCCGCAAGACGACTGATTTCTTTGTCGTAGGCCTGGATCAGCTCGAACGTCCATTCCGAGCCGGTGGAAATGGGTTGGCGCTTTTGCTCTTTGGCGGTCATGTCACTAACCTGCGCTGGAAGAGTTCACGGAAGACCGGATAGATATCCCCGGCCGAGACCAGTTGTTGCTGGGCAAAAGTGTCGGAGAACGCTTCGGCGATGCGCTCATACTCGAACCACAGGGCCTGATGTTCGCGTGGGGTGATCTCAACGTAAGTGTAGTACTGCACGAACGGCATGATCTGGTTGATCAGGATGTCGCGGCAAATCGGCGAGTCGTCGTTCCAGTTGTCACCGTCGGAGGCTTGGGCGGCGTAGATGTTCCACTCGTTGCTCGGATAGCGCTCGGCCATGATCTCCTGCATCAGTTTCAAGGCGCTGGACACGATGGTCCCGCCGGTTTCGCGGGAGTAGAAAAACTCTTCTTCGTCCACTTCGCGGGCGCTGGTGTGGTGACGGATGAATACGACGTCAATCTTGTCGTAATTACGCTTGAGGAACAGGTACAGCAGGATGAAGAAGCGCTTGGCGATGTCCTTGGTCGCCTGAGTCATGGACCCAGACACGTCCATCAGGCAAAACATCACGGCCTTCGAACTGGGATTGGGCTGCTTGATCAGCAGGTTGTATTTGAGGTCGAAGGTGTCGAGAAAGGGAACGCGATGGATGCGCGCGCTGAGTTTTTCAATTTCTGCTTCGATTTTCTGAATATCGCCGAAATTGTCCGGTTCTTCTTGCTTGAGTCGCAGAAGTTCCTCTTTCGCTTCGCGCAGTTTCGCCCGGCTGCTGCCGGACAGCGCAATTCGTCGCGCATGAGCCGAGCGCAGGGTGCGGATGATGTTGATCCGCGATGGGTTGCCCTCGTTACTGATGCCCGCGCGAACGGTTTTGAACGTGTCGGTGCCGGTCAGGTTGCGCTTGACCAGGTTCGGTAGCTCAAGATCCTCGAACATGAATTCGAGGAATTCCTCCTGGGTGATCTGGAAGACGAACTCGTCCATCCCTTCACCCGAGTTGCCGGCCTTGCCAGGGCCTCGACCGCCGCCACCTCCCGGTGGGCGCGCAATGTGTTCGCCGCTGGTGAATTCCTTGTTGCCGGGGTGCACGACCGTCTGTTTGCCACCTCGACCATGGTGAAGCACCGGCTCATCGATGTCGCGGCCGGGGATGCTGATTTGCTCGCCGTGTTCCATATCGGTAATGGAGCGCCGGCTGACCGCCTCTTCGACAGCCTTCTTGATGTGGTCACGGTAACGCCGCAGAAACCGCTGACGGTTCACCGTGCTCTTGTTCTTGCCATTGAGACGTCGGTCGATCACATAGCTCATAGGGAGCCCTCCGGGCAGCTACAAGTTACCAGCTTCAAGCGGCAAGCTTGAAGCTTTCAAGGCAAACAGAGCCACCAACAGCCTCAAGCGCCCCGTTCGGTGTGCTTGAGGCTTGTAGCTTGCCGCTTGCGGCTGCCTTACTGCGATTTTCTGACCCGCAGATACCACTCGGACAGCAGTCGTACCTGTTTGTCGGTGTAGCCCCGCTCGACCATCCGTGTGACGAAGTCGTTGTGCTTCTGCTGGTCCTCTTTGCTGGCCTTGGCATTGAAGCTGATGACCGGCAGCAGGTCCTCGGTGTTGGAGAACATTTTCTTCTCGATGACCACCCGCAGTTTTTCGTAGCTGAGCCAGGTTGGGTTCTTGCCGTTATTGTTGGCTCGGGCACGCAGTACGAAGTTGACGATTTCGTTGCGGAAATCCTTCGGATTGCTGATGCCGGCCGGTTTTTCGATTTTTTCCAGCTCCTCGTTGAGTGCCACGCGGTTGAGGATTTCGCCGGTTTCCGGATCGCGGTATTCCTGATCCTGAATCCAGAAGTCGGCGTACAGCACGTAGCGGTCGAAGATGTTCTGGCCGTACTCGCTGTAAGACTCGAGGTAAGCGGTCTGGATCTCCTTGCCGATGAATTCGATGTAGCGCGGCGCCAGGTACTCCTTGAGGAAGCGCAGATAGCGTTCGCGGGTTTCCGCCTGGAATTGTTCCTGTTCGATCTGTTGTTCCAGTACGTAGAGCAAGTGCACCGGGTTGGCGGCGATTTCGTGCGGGTCGAAGTTAAAGACCTTCGACAGGATCTTGAACGCGAAACGGGTCGACAGGCCGTTCATGCCTTCATCGACGCCGGCGTTGTCGCGGTATTCCTGGATCGACTTGGCCTTCGGATCGGTGTCCTTGAGGTTTTCGCCGTCGTACACGCGCATTTTGGAGTAGATGTTGGAGTTCTCCGGCTCCTTGAGCCGAGAAAGCACAGTGAACTGGGCGAGCATCTTCAAGGTATCGGGTGCGCAATGGGCCTTGGCCAGCGAGCTGTTGAACAGCAGTTTGTCGTAGATCTTCACTTCGTCGCTGACCCGCAGGCAGTACGGCACTTTGACGATGTAGATCCGGTCGATGAACGCTTCGTTGTTCTTGTTGTTGCGGAAGGTGTGCCATTCCGATTCGTTGGAGTGGGCCAGCAGGATCCCGGTAAACGGAATCGCGCCAAGACCTTCGGTACTGTTGTAGTTACCTTCCTGAGTCGCCGTCAGCAATGGGTGCAGCACCTTGATCGGTGCCTTGAACATTTCGACGAACTCCATCAGGCCCTGGTTGGCCCGGCACAATGCGCCGGAGTAGCTGTAGGCGTCGGCGTCGTTTTGCGGGAACTCTTCCAGTTTGCGGATATCGACCTTGCCCACCAGTGCCGAGATGTCCTGGTTGTTCTCATCTCCCGGCTCGGTTTTGGCCACGGCGATCTGGTTGAGGATCGACGGGTAGAGTTTCACCACGCGGAACTGGCTGATATCGCCGCCGAATTCGGCCAGGCGTTTGGTGGCCCACGGCGACATGATGGTATTGAGGTAGCGCCGTGGAATGCCGAAGTCTTCCTCGAGGATCGCGCCATCTTCAGTGGCGTTGAACAGACCCAGGGGTGATTCGAAAACCGGCGAGCCCTTGATGGCGTAGAAGGGCACTTTCTCGATCAGTTGTTTCAGCTTCTCGGCCAGGGATGATTTACCGCCACCAACAGGGCCGAGCAGATAGAGGATTTGCTTCTTCTCTTCCAGGCCCTGAGCGGCATGGCGGAAATACGACACGATCTGGTCGATGCATTCTTCCATCCCGTGGAAGTCTTCAAAGGCCGGATAGCGACGGATCACCTTGTTGGAGAAGATTCGCGACAGCCTCGAGTTGGTCGAAGTGTCGAGCAGTTCCGGTTCACCGATGGCCAGGAGCAGACGCTCGGCGGCGGAAGCGTAGGCGCTGCGGTCCTTTTTGCACAGCTCAAGATACTCTTGCAGCGTGAGTTCTTCCTGGCGTGTGGACTCGAAACGTTGTTGGAAGTGGCTAAAGATACTCATGACGTCACCTCGCTCGATACGTGGAGCCGACGCCGGATCACTCAGTCGATGCTGGCAGCAACCGCACAGGCAGTCGCTGTTTACCCCCCAGAACTCTCTCGAAGCTGACGACTCCGAAAGCTACTCCCGATGACCCGCGCGCCGGTGTACCGGCTCTCCCCTGTTTTGGATGGCCTGCGCTTAAGGATAGTTGGGAATTCGGGAGGTAAAGGCGAGATACGTAATTAGTTGTGGCAGACCGTTCGTCTGCCACCGCGCTAGCCCGCGGGAGCCGGGGCTTGCGTGTTACAAAAAAATTATTCGGAGGTGCCTTGCGCCGTTTCTGAAGGATACTTCGTACGCCACAGCTCAAAACCGCCATCCATGCTGTAGACGTCGGAGAAGCCCTGGCTGATCAGGTAGGCGGCTGCGCCTTGGCTGGAATTGCCGTGGTAGCAAACCACCACGGTGGGGGCATCAAGGTCGGCGCCCTGGATGAAAGCGTGCAAGGAGTGGTTGTCCAGATGCTTCGAGCCGGCGATGTGCAGCGCCGCGAAAGTTGCAGGATCACGGACGTCGACCACCACTGCGCCTTGTTCGCGCAGGGCTTGGGCCTGTTCAGGGGGGATACGTTTGAATTCGCTCATGTCGGGCTCCTGTGGCTCGGCTGAATAGGCAGTCTAGCGCGGGGCGCTGGCTGGCGATGTGTCGGGAATGGGTGAGGCGACTGGCGGCAGGGCGGCATGGCCATGCTCGTCGCACTTGCAGGACAGGCGTTCGCCAGTGTCGACATTCATCAGGGTCAGGGCGCCGCCCCAGACGCAACCGGTGTCGAGGGCCGAGATGCCCCGTTCCTGGACCTTGCCTTCCAGCGCGGCCCAGTGACCGAAGATAATCTTCAGGTCCTTGGTCTTGCGGTCCTTGTGCTGGAACCAGGGTTTGTAGCCCGGTGGTGCGGTGTCCAGGCCTTCCTTGCTCTTGAGGTCAAGCTTGCCGTCGGCGGTGCAGAAGCGCATGCGCGTGAAATAGTTGGTGATCACCCGCAGGCGAGTCACGCCTTTGAGGTCGCTGTCCCATTTCGCCGGATCGTTGCCGTACATGCCATCGAGATAGGGCGCGAACAGGTTGTCGTCGCGCAGGGCCGTTTCGACCTCGGCAGCGCATTTGAGGGCCTTGCGCAGCGACCATTGCGGCGGAATGCCGGCATGCACCAGCGCTACGTTGCGTTGCTCATCGTAGTGCATGAGTTTTTGTTGGCGCAGCCAGTCCAGCAAATCGGCGCTATCGGGCGCTTCAATGATTTCGCGCAGGGTGTCGGCTTTCTTCAGGCGTTCGATGTTCTGGCCGGCGGCCAGCAAATGAAGGTCGTGGTTGCCGAGTACGCATACCAGCGATTCGCGGATGCTATAGAGGAAGCGCAACGTTTCCAGTGATTGCGGGCCGCGATTGACCAGATCGCCCACCAGCCACAGGCGATCCTTTTCCGGGTCGAAGGCGACTTTTTTGAGCAGGCATTGCAACGCCTCAAGGCAGCCTTGCAAATCACCGACAGCATATGTCGCCATCAGTGCAACGCTCCAGGGACCGCTAGACGGAACGGGGCGATGATGGCGTCGAATTGCTGACCGTCGTCGGCAATCATCTGATAGCTGCCTTGCATGGTCCCGACTTTAGTCGTCATGACCGTGCCGCTGCTGTAGGTGTGGCTTTTGCCTGCCGCGATCAACGGTTGCTGGCCGACCACGCCTGCACCGCGAACCTCTTCGACATGCCCGTCGCCGTCGGTGATCACCCAATGCCGTGACAACAGTTTGGCGGGTAACTCGCCATTGTTTTGCACGGTAATGGTGTAGGCGAAGGCAAAGCGGTTTTGTTCGGGTTGCGATTGTTCTGCCAGATAGCGGGTGACGACGCTGACGTCGACCTGATAACGAGGATCGGACATGCAAGAGGCCTTAAAAACGAAGCGGAACGCGGGGCGTAGCTGATGGAGTTCAGTCTAGGCCAAGTATCGGATAGTAAACCAGACATGGGCGCTGGTGTCCTATCCGATAACGCGTCAGGTCTGTCAGATATCGGCAGGCTTCTGTAGGGCTTGTTCGCTGAGCTTGTCGGCCAGGCGCACGAAGGCGGCCAGATCGAGCTGCTCGGGACGCAGGCTGCCATCGACGCCAGCGGCTTCGATCTCGGCATTGCTCAGCAGTAGCTTGAGGGTATTGCGCAAGGTTTTGCGGCGCTGATTGAAGGCTTCGCGTACGACGCGTTCGAGCAGCCGGTGGTCTTTGGCGGGGTGGGGCAGCACTGCGTGGGGCACCAGTCGCACGATGGCCGAATCGACCTTCGGCGGGGGATTGAACGCGCCCGGGCCAACGTTGAACAGGTGCTCAACACGGCAGTGATACTGAACCATGATCGACAGCCGGCCCCAATCACCACCGCCAGGCCCTGCCGCCAGACGCTCGACCACTTCTTTCTGCAGCATGAAGTGCATGTCGCGAATCAAGTGAGAGTTGTTTAGCAGGTGGAAAATCAGCGGGGTGGAGATGTTATACGGCAGGTTGCCAACCACTCGCAGGCTGCCCGGCGCGGCGTTCAGGCTGTTGAAGTCGAACTTCAGCGCGTCACCCTGGTGCAGGTTGAAGTTGCTCTTGCCGGCGAATTGCTGGTTGAGGATCGGGATCAGATCCTTGTCCAGCTCTACCACGTCAAGTTGTGCGCCGCTGTTGAGCAGGCCTTCGGTCAACGCGCCCTGGCCAGGGCCGATTTCCAGCATGCGGTCATCGGGTTTGGCGTGGATGGAGCGCAGGATGCGGTCGATAACGCCGGCATCGTGCAGAAAGTTCTGGCCGAAGCGCTTGCGCGCCCGGTGTTGGTATTGCTCGGTCATAAACGGGTCTCGGCCATCTGATAGGCGGTTTCCAGGGCGACTTGCAGGCTGCCGGTATCGATTTTGCCGCTACCGGCCAGATCCAGCGCAGTGCCGTGATCGACTGATGTGCGGATGATCGGCAAGCCCAGGGTCACGTTGACTGCAGCGCCAAAGCCTTTGTATTTCAGCACAGGCAGGCCCTGGTCGTGGTACATCGCCAGCACTGCGTCGCAGTGCTCCAGATATTTGGGGGTAAACAGAGTGTCGGCGGGCAGCGGACCTCGCAGGTCCATGCCTTCGCCGCGCAGGCGCTCTAATGTGGGTTCGATAATGTCGATTTCTTCATGGCCCAGGTGTCCACCTTCACCGGCGTGGGGGTTTAACCCGCATACCAGGATCCGTGGTTGGGCAATGCCGAACTTGTGTTGCAGATCGGCATGCAGAATGCGCGTGACCCGCTCCAGACGCTCCGGTGTGATTGCATCGGCAATCTCGCGAAGGGGCAGGTGGGTGGTGACCAGGGCCACGCGCAATCCGCGAGTGGCGAGCATCATGACCACTTGCGCGGTATGGGTCAGGTCGGCGAGGAATTCGGTGTGTCCGGAAAAGGCGATCCCGGATTCGTTGATCACGCCCTTGTGCACGGGGGCCGTGATCATTCCGGCAAAGTGCCCGTCCAGGCAGCCTTGGCCTGCGCGGGTCAGGGTCTCCAGGACGAAAGCGGCATTGGCCTTGTCCAGTTGCCCGGCGACGACCTTGGCGTTGAGTGGGGTATCCCAGACATACAGGCTGTTGGCGGGTGCGGGCGCATCTGGCCAGGCGTCTGGAGTGACCGGCAGCAAGTCGACAGCCACGCCCAGTTGCGCGGCCCGCTCGAGGAGCAGGTCGCGGCTGGTAATGGCAATCAGGGGGTGCGGCTGGGCTTGCGAGGCGAGCAGCAGGCACAGGTCGGGACCTATGCCGGCTGGTTCACCGGGTGTCAGCGCAAAACGTTTGGGTTTCACTGCGCTGCCTGGTTCGCGCCAGGGAGTTTGATTTCAACATACGCTTCGTCACGGATCTGACGCAGCCAGGTTTGCAGCTCTTCGTCGTATTTGCGGTTACGCAGTACGGTCATCGCTTGTTGCTCGCGAGCCTGGGTGGTGTTGTCGGTGGCGCGGCGGCCAAGGACTTCCAGGACGTGCCAGCCGTATTGAGTCTTGAAAGGCTTGGACAGTTGACCTTGCGGGGTCTTGGACATCACTTCGCGGAATTCCGGGACCAGAACGCTCGGGTCGATCCAGTTCAGGTCGCCACCGTTGAGGGCGGAACCCGGGTCTTCCGAGTAGCTTTTCGCCAGTTCGCCGAAGTCTTCGCCCGCCTCGATGCGGGTATAGAGCGACTGAACCAGGGCCTTGGTTTTTTCTTCGTCGCGAATCGGGCTTGGTTTGACCAGGATGTGGCGCACATGCACTTCGTCACGTACCTGGGTCTCGCCGCCACGCTTGTCGGTGATCTTCAGGATGATGAAACCGCCCGGCGTACGCATCGGCTGGGTCACATCGCCGACCGCCATGGTGCTCAGCAGGCGATCGAACGGCGGTGGCAGTTGAGCGGCTTTACGCCAGCCCATGTCGCCGCCTTCCAGTGCGGTTTCGCTGGCGGATTTGGCGATGGCCAATTGACCGAAGTCGGCGCCTTGCTTGAGTTGTTGATAAATCGCATCAGCCTGTTTGGCAGCATTCTGAATCGCGTCAGAGTTGGCGCTTTCTGGCGTAGGAATCAGGATGTTGGCCAGGCGGAACTCTTCGGACAGCTGCATTTTGCCGAGGTCCGACGCCAGGAAGTTCTTCACTTCCTGCTCGGAAACCTGGATGCGCTCAGCCACACGACGCTGACGCACGCGGCTGATCACCATCTCGCGACGAATCTGTTCACGTGCATCGTCATATGACACGCCGTCGCGAGTCAGCGCGGCGCGGAATTGATCGACCGACATGTTGTTTCGCTGGGCAATGGTGCCGACAGCCTGGTTCAGTTCTTCATCGGTGATGCGGATGCCGGAACGTTCGCCGATCTGCAGTTGCAGGTTTTCGACGATCAGGCGCTCGAGCACCTGTTGCTCCAGCACGCTGGCCGGTGGCACGGCGGTGCCGCGCTTGGCGATGGTTTGCTGAACTTCATGGACCCGCTGGTCCAGTTGGCTCTGCATGACCACATCGTTATCGACAATGGCCACCACTTTATCGATGGACTGTACCGCGGCGTTGGCCGCGGTACCCAGGAACAGCGCGCCCAGCAGCAGCGGGCGCAGACAATCAGAAAGCTTGGTCTTCACGTTCACGATAACCTTGGATGCCTTTGTCGAGGAAGCTCTCTACTTTGGCGCCGGTGAGGCCGCCGAGTCCCTTCAGAACGATTTGTAGGAATACGCCGTGGTCGCCTTTTTCGTTTTGCGGTGCTTCCTGACTGAATTCGTCGTAGGAAACCCAGTAACGGTTGATCAGGCGCAGTTTCCAGCAGCAGTTGTCGTACTCGAAACCACCGAAGGCTTCCAGGGTACGGTTACGGTTGTAGTCATACTGCCAGCGGCTGATGGCGTTCCATTGCGGCACGACTGGCCAGATTACCGAGAAGTCGTGCTGTTCGATTTTGTAGTAATCCTTCACGTAGCCAGGCTGACCCGGGGTGCCATAGTCACCGCCGCCCACCTGCCATTTACCGGTGTTCTGGTCATAACGGACCTGGTCATTACGATAGCGATAGCCGGCGTTGATGACCTTGTTCGGGTTGTCTTCAGGCTGGTAGTGAAACATCGCGCTGCCCGAGCGAGGGCTGCGGCTGTCCGGGTCCCAGTTGTAATCGGCCGTCGTGCGCCAATCGCGGTTCCAGCGATATTCGTAATCCAGTGCGTAAGGCGAAACGTTCGAATGTGCATCCTGACGGGTTTTCGCATCGATGCCCGGCAACTGGACTTCGCGATCCTTGAAGTACAGGGCCTGACCGACGCTGACGCGTTGACGCTCGAAGCCGTTGTCTTCAATCCAGCGGCTGGTCACGCCCAGGGACAGCTTGTTCTCGTCACCGACGCGGTCGGAACCCGAGAAGCGGTTGTCACGGAACAGCGACGCATAGTTGAAGGTGTATTCGCTGGTGTCGAACACCGGAATGTTTTCCTGGTCCTTTTCCGGCACGTACAAGTAGAACAAGCGCGGCTCAAGGGTCTGACGATAGTTCTTGCCGAACCATTGGGTGTTGCGATCGAAGTACAGGCCGCTGTCGATGCTGGCAATCGGCACGCCACGATTCTGGTTGCTGCCGAAGGTGCCATTGAGCTGGTCCTGTTCCGGTGTCTGCGCAGCAATCTGGCTTTTGCCGATGCTGTCCAGGTCCAGTTGATACTGGGTGTATTGGTACTTGAGCGTTGGCTTCAGGAAACCATAAGTCCAGTCGAGCGGCAGGCTTACGGCCGGTGCAAGATTGAGGCGATCGCCGTTGGCGCGTGCCAGACCTTGAACGTTGGTGTCCAGTCGCGGCGACACATTGCCGTTTTCATCGGTGAACGTGCCATTTTTCAGGTCGCGATCGAACCGTACGACTTCAGTGTTATAGGTGAAATTCAGGCCGTTTGGATGATACGGCAGTGCGCCGTCGAAGGTGATCTGCGGCAGACGGTCATACGGCGTGATGTTCGAAACGGTTGCAAGCTCGTAAGCCTGGGCGTTCACGCGGGCGGTGTAGCTGTCGCCACGATAGGTGACGGAGCCTTGTTGGTTCACATAGTCTGCGCTTTTCACACCAATCTGGTCGGTCTGCAGATCCTGGAAGTAATAAGGATCGCTGATCTTGGTGTAATCGACTTGCGTGAAGACTCGCGAATCGAGGCCGCCCTTGTGTTGCCAGTTGTACATGTAGCGGTTTTTCTCGTAATCGGTCTGCTTGCTGCGCTCGGTGTCCTCGTCGTTGAGGTACGCAGCACCGAACTGGCCTTCGCTGGACTTGGTGAGGTAGCGGAACTCGCCTTCCATCAACAAGCCATGCTTTTCCATGTAGCGCGGGTACAACGTGGCGTCGTAGTTCGGTGCCAGGTTGAAGTAGTACGGTGTCACCAGCATGAAGCCGGTATCGCTGCCGGTGCCGATGGTCGGCGGCAGGAAGCCGGACTGGCGGCGGTCGTCGATCGGGAAATAGATGTACGGCGTGTACAGGACTGGAATGTCCTTGACCCGCAGTGTCACGTTGGTCGCAGTACCGAAGCCGGTGGCCGGGTTCAGGGTGATGTTGTTGCCCTTGAGCTGCCAGGCGTTGCTGTTCGGTTCGCACGTGGTGTACGTACCATCCTTGAGGCGGATGATCGCGTTCTCGGCACGTTTGGCGTACAGCGCGTTACCGCGAATACGGGACTTGTGCATTACGTATTCGGCGTTATCGACCTTGGCTTCACCGGTGTCGAGCTGCACATCGGCGTGATCGCCCACGATCAGTGCGCCGTTGTCGCGGATACGGACATTGCCGCTGAGTTCGCCACGGCTCTCGGCCTGGTACAGGTTGGCCTCGTCGGCTTCGACCTGCATGCTGCCCTGGCGCATGACCACGTCACCTGCCAGTGTGGCGACTTGTTCATCCTGCTTGTAGCGAGAGGCTTTCGCGCCGATAAAGGTTGGCGCGTCACTTTTATTCGTCTTGTCATTCATGCCAGGACGAATCGGTTCGATATAGGAACCAGAGCAATAAGGACCGGTTTCTGCCAATTGCGCCGCTGTGAGCTGATCGCGTGGAACCCAGTCGAGGTGGCTATAGTCTTCGCTACGCGACTTCAGGCCGCGCCCCTTGGACTCGGTCACGAGCACAGGCTTGGCGCCGGTGTCTTCACTGGTGCCTTCCTGTGACGGGGTCTCGCCAGTGGCGCTGACTGCGCTGCCTTCATGCACGGGACGCGGTGGCAAGGCTGCCGCCGGCGCCTTTGGCGCACATGCCCAGGCACCCGAAGCAGAGACTGAGCAGTCATACTGTTCCGCAGCGACCACGAAGGAAGTGGCTAGAGGTTGCAAGGCCAGCATACTGCCGGTTACCAACAACGGAAATTTTTTACGAAACGCGGGGGATTTCAATGCCATCTTATTAGTCCGGGCTTCCTGCGTGCCATCTGCCCGCGGTGTGGGCCGCACGCCTCTCGAT
>Ga0302257_1000092_pt1 | contig 13299 bp, 17 predicted proteins | sample I_Fen_N1_4_FD_194566 | JGI IMG/M metagenome (GOLD analysis project Ga0302257, IMG submission 194566) | Peat permafrost microbial communities from Stordalen Mire near Abisko, Sweden - I_Fen_N1_4 | ecosystem: Environmental > Terrestrial > Soil > Wetlands > Permafrost | place: Sweden: Abisko...
CCGTTGGCCCGGTGGATGCCCAGGCCGCCAAGGACTTGCAGAGCACCGCGGACTTCCTGTTCAAGGTCAAGGCGCTGCCGAACGAATTGGCCACCGCACCGATCATCGACGACTCGTTCCAGCAGTCTTTTAACCACTAACCCCTGTTTCCGGCAGCGGCGGAACCAAACGCTGTGTACCCTGATCCAACCTCGGCCCGCAGCGACCTGCGGGCCGGCGAAGGATGAACGGGTGAAGGATTTTTGCCCTATCAAGTGGTGACCGAAACGGTCTGGCCCAAGGCAAAACATGAAACAGTTGGTCAAGTTTTTCTCGGCGATTGCCATGGCAGCCAGTCTGCTGGGTTGCATCGCCGCCCCTATTGAAATGACGCCACAGACTGAACAGCGGCTACGCACTCAAGCTCCCGTCCGTTTTCTGCTGACCTTCGACGACGGTCCCAGCGCGTCGAGTTTCTGGAACCCGAGTGAAACCGTGCTCGATAGCCTGGCGCGCAATCCGCTGCAACCGGACATCAAGGCCGTTTTCTTTGTGCAGACCCGCGCTACACGGGCCGGCGGCAGTGACATAGGGCGCGCGGTCATGCACCACGAGCGCGATGCCGGGCACATTCTCGGTTTTCATACCGCTACGCCTTCGCACACCAACCATCGTTCCCTCGACCCGCAAGCGCTGGAACAGGCACTGACCGATGGCAGCGCCGACATCGCCGCGATCACGGGCACCTCCCCGACGCTGGTGCGTCCGCCATTCTGGAACTACGACAAACGCACCTTTGCCGCTTATCAGCAGCATGGCATGCATGTGTTGCTGACCGACTTGAGTGCCAATGACGGCAAGATCTGGGGTTTTAATGCCAGCCCGCGCCGGCGCGCTCACTTCCTGCGCTCGATGTCCGAAGTGCGCGAGCGCATCGCCCTGGGAGAGCTGCCGGTGGTCGATGGGGTGATTCCGGTGGTGGTGACGTTTCACGATCTCAATCGCTACACCGCACGGCACACCCGCGAGTACCTGCAAATCCTGCTCGACAGCGCCCAGGCAACGGGGGTGAGAACTGCAGAACAGCCGTTCTACGACGACACCGCCGCACTGCAGCGGGCGGCGATGGCGCGTACCGTTCGCGACAGTTCGCAGCCGGTTGAGTTGCCCGGTTTCTGGAACTGGATCTGGGGCGCGAACGCCCATTGAAGAAGTGCTCGGAATTGAGAGGTAGCTAACATTTTTTGCTGGCGCAGGATTGGCAAAGTGCATCTATCCTGAGTGGGATCCAATCCGATCAATCGCCGTACGAGGCAGCGGCCATGGTTCCCATTTCAGTCCTTTGCAATATTGTCGAGTCCGGTTTTGTGCCGTTGGCCTGCGAGTGCACGGAGCACGGCGGTCTTCTGCGTATCGAGATCTACGAACCCGCGAGCAGGCGAGTGGAGTTGTTTATCAGCGGTGTCTCGACCAAACAGCTGACCAGCGTGCGTGCCATTTCCGATTTCATTGGCGAGTTGCGCACCGAGATGAAGGCCGGGCGCCGGGCGTTTGCCGGTTAAAGCCGATCGCGGGCCACCGCTGAACCTGTGGCGAGCTCCCTCGCCACAGGTCCTCATGAGCCTTGCGGCAACAACTCATCGATCATCCTCAGACAGTGGTTCAACCCCGGCGACACATCGCCCACCCGTCGGCTGAGAATGATCGGCGAGGTCGCGTTGTCTTCCAGTAAGGGGGTGAAACCGATGTCGTCGCGGTGCACCAGTTGCACCGAGGCGGGCACCAGCGTGACGCCGATTCCGGCCCCCACCAGTCCGATCGCCGTTTGCAGTTCGTTGGTCCATTGCGCCACATGGATCCTCACGCCGTAGGATTCGAAGAGTGCAATCACGTGGTCGGCGTAGCTTGGTCGTGGATTGCCGGGGTACAGCACGAAGGGTTCTTTTGCCAGGTCGCGCAGGCTGATGGGGCCGGCGAGCAAAGGGTGGCCGGCGGGCAGGGCGGCGACCAGGCGATCTTCGGTGAGGACGGTCTGGATGATTGCCGGATCGTCGATGCGTATTCGACCGAAGCCGATGTCGATACGCCCGGCCTTCAGTGCCTGCACCTGTTGCAGGGTGGTCATCTCGGACAGCCCGAGCTCCAGCTCAAGGGGTTCACCGCTGCGCAAGCGGCGAATCAGTTCTGGCAACACGCCATAGAGCGTCGACGGCGCAAAACCGATGCCCAGCCAGGTCTTTTCCCCCAGGCCGATCCGCCGCGTGTTGTCGCAGACCTTGTTCAGTTGTTCCAGCAGCGCGGTGGAGTGTTCATGGAAAAACCGCCCGGCATCGGTCAGCTTCAGCGGTCGCCCGCGTTCCAGCAGCATCACGCCGAGTTCATCTTCCAGCTGCTGGATCTGCCGGCTCAGGGGCGGTTGGGCGATGTGTAGCAACTCGGCGGCGCGGGTGAAGTTGAGGGTTTGGGCCAAGACCTGAAAGTAACGCAGGTGACGCAGTTCCATGGAGCCTCCAGTCGCCGATCGGTTGTATACCTTTAAGGTATCAAGTCAGACCAATTCTATATTGGCTTCACGAAAAAAGCCGTACGAGAATCGATCCCAGAACTTCAAGAACCTGACGGGTATCGAAATGCTTGCAACAGCCATTGAGTCGATCGAGACGATCATCGTCGATTTGCCGACCATCCGCCCGCACAAGCTGGCGATGCATACGATGCAGAACCAGACGCTGGTGATCATTCGGGTACGGTGCGCCGATGGCATCGAAGGCATCGGCGAATCCACCACCATCGGTGGCCTGGCCTATGGCAACGAAAGCCCGGACAGCATCAAGACCAACATCGACACGCATTTCGCGCCACTGTTGATCGGCCAGGACAGCGGCAACGTCAATGCCGCGATGTTGCGCCTGGAGCGCAGCATCCGTGGCAACACCTTCGCCAAATCCGGGATCGAAACCGCGTTGCTCGACGCCCAGGGCAAGCGCCTCGGCCTGCCGGTCAGCGAACTGCTCGGCGGTCGCGTGCGTGACGCCCTGCCGGTGGCCTGGACCCTGGCCAGTGGCGACACCGGGAAAGACATCGCCGAAGCGGAAAAGATGCTCGACCTGCGCCGCCACCGCATCTTCAAACTGAAAATCGGTGCCGGTGAAGTCAACCGGGACCTGGCGCACGTGATTGCCATCAAGAAAGCCTTGGGCGACCGCGCCAGCGTGCGGGTCGACGTCAACCAGGCCTGGGACGAAGCGGTGGCACTGCGTGCCTGCCGGATTCTCGGCACCAATGGCATTGACCTGATCGAGCAGCCGATTTCGCGCAACAATCGCGCCGGCATGGTGCGCCTCAATGCCATGAGCCCGGCGCCGATCATGGCGGACGAATCCATCGAGTGTGTGGAAGACGCGTTTAACCTGGCCCGTGAAGGCGCGGCTTCGGTGTTCGCCCTGAAGATCGCCAAGAACGGTGGCCCGCGTGCGGTGCTGCGTACCGCCTCCATCGCCGAAGCGGCGGGTATCGGCCTGTACGGCGGCACGATGCTCGAAGGTGGCCTCGGCACGATGGCGTCGGCCCATGCCTTTGTTACCTTGAACAAACTGGCGTGGGACACCGAGCTGTTCGGCCCGCTGCTGCTGACCGAAGACATCCTCAGCGAACCGCTGGTTTATCGCGATTTCGAGTTGCATGTACCGAAAACCCCGGGGCTGGGCCTGAGCCTGGATGAAGAACGCCTGGCGTTTTTCCGTCGCGACAAAACATCCACTGCCATCCATCAAGCCTGAGGAGAGCATTATGCTGTTCCACGTAAAAATGACCGTGAACCTGCCGGTCGATATGAATCCGGAAGCAGCCAGCAGACTGAAAGCTGACGAGAAAGCCCTGGCCCAACGCCTGCAAGAGCAAGGCAAGTGGCGTCACCTGTGGCGAATCGCCGGGCACTACGCGAACTACAGCGTGTTCGATGTCGACAGCGTTCAGGAACTGCACGACCTGCTCATGCAATTGCCGTTGTTCCCGTACATGGCCATCGAGATCGATGCGATGTGCCGCCATCCTTCTTCCATCCGTGACGATGACCGCTGAACTCCGCCCGTTCAGCTCGCAACGCCAATAATTACAAGATGAGGAACCTACCAAAATGAACATCAAGATTTCCCATACTGCCGAAGTCCAGAAATTCCTCGAAGAGGCCAGCGGCCTGTTCAACGATGCTGGCAACCCACGCGTCAAGGCCCTGATGTACCGCATCCTGCGTGATTCGGTGAACATCATCGAAGACCTGGCCGTGACCCCGGAGGAATTCTGGAAAGCCGTTAACTACCTCAACGTACTGGGCGCGCGCCAAGAGGCCGGGCTGGTGGTGGCCGGGCTTGGCCTGGAGCATTACCTCGACCTGCTGATGGATGCCGAAGACGAACAGGCCGGCAAATCCGGCGGCACGCCGCGCACCATCGAGGGCCCGTTGTACGTGGCTGGCGCACCGCTGTCGCAAGGCGAAGCGCGCCTCGATGACGGCGTCGATCCCGGTGTGACGCTGTTCATGCAAGGTCGCGTGTTCAACACCGCTGGCGAACCGCTGGTCGGCGCCGTGGTGGACGTGTGGCACGCCAACACCGGCGGCACCTACTCGTACTTCGATACCACGCAATCGGAATTCAACCTGCGTCGCCGTATCGTCACTGATGCCGAAGGCCGCTACCGTTTCCGCAGCATCGTGCCGTCGGGTTACGGCTGCCCACCGGACGGTCCGACCCAGCAACTGCTCGATCAACTGGGCCGTCACGGTCAGCGCCCGGCGCACATCCACTTCTTCATTTCCGCGCCGGACCATCGTCACCTGACCACCCAAATCAACCTCGATGGCGATCAATACCTGCATGACGATTTCGCCTACGCCACCCGTGACGAGTTGATCGCCAAAATCACCTTCAGTGATGACCAGGCACGTGCAGCGGCCCACGGTGTCAGCGGTCGGTTTGCGGAAATCGAGTTCGACTTCACGCTGCAATCGTCGGCCCAGCCAGAAGAGCAGCAGCGCCACGAGCGGGTCCGCGCTCTGGAAGACTGATCACAAAACCCTGTAGGAGCAGCCGGTCGACGCTCGATTGCTCGCGATGGTCGTTAACGATAACGCGTGTTTACTGGCTAAACGCAGTGTTCTCGCGTCCATCGCGAGATAGCTCGCTCCTACAGGTGTTTCGGTTCTAGAATGAAGTGATGCAACCCATAATAACAATCAGAGTGACCCGATGATGCAAGCGCAACTGTTGAGTCAGCGCAGCAGAGTGTTCGACCACGCCGACCCTCATGCGGTGTCTGGCTACGTCAATCAGCATGTCGGCAACCATTGTATTCTCATGCCCCGGGCAGGCCGCCCGCTGGCCAGTCTCGACCATCGCAAATTCGCCAGCCTCGATCTGTGTCGCATCAGCTACGGTGGCAGTGTGCGGGTGACCTCAGGTGCGCTGGAGGATATCTACCACCTGCAAGTGTTGCTTCGCGGCAACTGCCTGTGGCGCGGGCACGGCCAGGAACATTACTTCGCCCCCGGCGAATTGCTGCTGATCAACCCCGACGATCCGGTCGATCTGACGTATTCGGCCGATTGCGAAAAATTCATTCTGAAAGTCCCCACCCGGTTGTTCGAGTCGGTCTGCGAAGAGCAGCGCTGGCGTTATCCGGGGCAGGGCGTGCGCTTTCTGGAGAACCGCTATCAGCTCAATGAGCTGGAGGGTTTCGTCAACTTGCTGGCAATGATTTGCCAGGAGGCCGAGGCCACCGAGCAGATTCCCAGGGTGCAGGAGCATTACGCACAGATCATCGTCAGCAAGATGCTCAGCTTGATGAAGACCAATGTCAGTCGCGAGTGCCTCGGTTCGCCGACGGCCACCTTCGACGTGATCGCCGATTACATTGCGCGCAACCTCAAGCAAGACATCGACAGCGAAGAACTGGCGCGGCAGGCCAGCATGAGCCTGCGTTCGTTGTATGGCCTGTTTGAACGCAATGCCGGGCTCACACCGAAAAACTACATCCGCCAGAAACGCCTGGAACGCATCAATGCCTGTCTGAGTGACCCGACCTGCAACGTGCGCAACGTCACTGAAGTGGCGATGGATTACGGTTTCCTGCACCTTGGTCGATTCTCCGACAGCTACCGCAAGCAGTTCGGCGAGCTACCCTCCGACACCCTCAAGCGCCGCCACTGAAACCTTCAGGCTTGATGTTGTCTGGTCTGGCCCCATCGCGAGCCAGCTCGCTCCCACAGTGATTTCGGTTGGACGCAAAACTTGTGTTCAGCCACTAAGCCTGTGGGAGCGGGCTTGCCCGCGAAGAGGCCCGTACATTCACCTTCGATGGCGCATGACACAACGCCAGCCCCTTGCACAAAACGGATATAAGTCTGCATCCCGCGGATAGTCCGTCACATCCCTCCGTCCTAGCATGACCCTGCCTGAACAATAACAACGGAGGCGGCGGCCATGACCCTGCGACCTGAATATATTCACTCCCTGCTTGAAGACGACCCTGCCCAAGGCCTGTATCGCTGCAAGCGCGAGATGTTCACCGACCCGCGCCTGTTCGATCTGGAGATGCAGCACATCTTCGAAGGCAACTGGCTGTACCTGGCCCACGAAAGCCAGATTCCCAATATCAACGATTTCTACACCACCACCATGGGGCGCCAGTCGATCTTCATCGCGCGCAACAAGGATGGTGTGCTCAACGCCTTCATCAACGCTTGCAGTCATCGCGGCGCGACCCTGTGCCGGCACAAGTCCGGCAACAAGAGCTCCTATACCTGCCCGTTCCACGGCTGGACGTTCAACAACTCCGGCAAGCTGCTCAAGGTCAAGGACCCGGCCAACGCCGGCTACCCGGCGAGCTTCAACTGCGAAGGCTCCCATGACCTGACCAAAGTCGCGCGTTTCGAGTCCTATCGCGGTTTCCTGTTCGGCAGCCTCAAGGCCGATGTAGTGCCGTTGGTGGAGCACCTGGGCGAGTCGGCGAAGATCATCGACATGATCGTCGACCAGTCCGTCGATGGCCTGGAAGTGCTGCGCGGTTCCTCCAGCTACATCTATGAAGGCAACTGGAAACTCACCGCCGAAAACGGCGCCGACGGTTACCACGTCAGCTCAGTGCACTGGAACTACGCCGCCACCCAGAACCAGCGCAAGCAGCGCGAGGCCGGCGACACCAACCCGACCATGAGCGCCGGCAGCTGGGCCAAGCAGGGCGGTGGTTTCTATTCCTTCGACAAGGGCCACATGTTGCTCTGGACCCGCTGGGCCAACCCCGAAGACCGCCCGCTTTACGAGCGCCGCGACGAGCTCGCCCAAGACTTCGGCAAGGCTCGCGCCGACTGGATGATCGAGAACTCGCGCAACCTGTGCCTGTACCCGAACGTGTACCTGATGGACCAGTTCAGTTCGCAGATCCGTATTGCCCGGCCGATCTCGGTCAACCGCACGGAGATCACCATTTACTGCATCGCCCCTAAAGGTGAGAGCGACGACGCCCGTTCGAAGCGGATTCGCCAGTACGAGGATTTCTTCAACGTCAGTGGCATGGCCACACCGGATGATCTGGAGGAGTTCCGTTCCTGCCAGACCAGCTACCAGGGCAGCGTCACGACGTGGAACGACATGTCCCGCGGCGCCGAGCACTGGATCGAGGGCGCCGACGAGGCGGCCAAGGAAATCGACCTGCATCCGCTGCTCAGCGGTGTGCGCACCGAAGACGAAGGCCTGTTCGTGCTGCAACACAAATATTGGCAGCAGACCATGCTCAAGGCCCTGGCGGCCGAACAGTCCGAGTTGATTGCCGTGGAGACCGTGCAATGACCATCACCTATGACAGCGTGCGCGATTTTCTCTACCGCGAAGCGCGTTACCTCGACGACCGGCAATGGGATGAGTGGCTGGAGATGTATGCGCCGGACGCCACATTCTGGATGCCGTCGTGGGACGACAACGACGAGTTGACCGAAGACCCGCAGCGCGAAATCTCGCTGATCTGGTACGGCAACCGCACCGGCCTGGAAGACCGCGTCTTCCGCATCAAGACCGAGCGTTCCAGCGCGAGCATTCCGGACACCCGTACCTCGCACAACATCAGCAACATCGAGTTGCTCGAACAGGCCGACGGACTGTGCAAGGTGCGCTTCAACTGGCACACCCTGAGCTTTCGCTACAAGACCGTCGACAGCTATTTCGGCAGCAGTTTCTACACCCTCGATGTGCGCGGTGAGAATCCGCTGATCAAGGCCAAGAAAGTGATCCTGAAGAACGACTACGTTCGTCAGGTCATCGATGTCTATCACCTGTGAGGCGGCCGTCATGACCCATTCCATTGCGTTCAACTTCGAAGACGGCGTCACCCGGTTTATCGACGCCAATGCCGGCGAAACCGTGGCCGATGCCGCGTACCGTCAGGGCATCAACATTCCGCTGGACTGCCGCGACGGCGCCTGCGGCACCTGCAAGTGCTTTGCCGAGGCCGGTCGCTACGACCTGGGCGAGGAGTACATCGAAGACGCCCTCAGCGCCGATGAAGCCGAGCAGGGCTTTGTCCTCACCTGCCAGATGCGCGCCCAGAGCGATTGTGTGGTGCGGGTGCCGGTGTCGTCGGATGTCTGCCGCACCCAGCAAGCCAGCTACGACGCCACCATCAGTGCCGTGCGCCAGTTGTCCGACAGCACCATCGCGCTGTCGATCAAGGGCGAGGCCTTGAACAAGCTGGCGTTCCTGCCGGGGCAATACGTGAACCTGGGGATTCCCGGCAGCGGTCAAACCCGTGCCTATTCGTTCAGCTCGTTGCAGCGCGACGGCGAAGTCAGTTTCCTGATTCGCAACGTGCCTGGCGGCCTGATGAGCAGCTTCCTCACCGGCATGGCCAAGGCCGGCGACAGCATGAGCCTGGCAGGGCCGCTGGGCAGTTTTTACCTGCGCGACATCCGTCGGCCGTTGTTGTTGCTGGCGGGCGGCACCGGGTTGGCGCCGTTCACTGCAATGCTGGAGAAAATCGCCGAGCAGGGCAGTGAGCATCCGCTGCATTTGATCTACGGCGTGACCCACGATTTCGACCTGGTGGAGCTCGATCGCCTGGAAGCCTTCGCCGCGCGCATCCCGAACTTCAGCTACAGCGCCTGCGTGGCCAGTCCCGACAGTCAGCACCCGCTCAAGGGCTATGTGACCCAGCACATCGAGCCGAAGCATTTGAACGATGGCGACGTCGATGTCTACCTGTGCGGCCCGCCGCCGATGGTGGAAGCGGTCAGCAAGTACATCGGCGAGCAGGGCATCAAGCCTGCGAACTTCTACTACGAAAAATTCGCCGCCAGCGCGGCGTAAGTTGCGCGCAAATCCCGTGCACGACACAGAACCCATGTGGGAGCGAGCCTGCTCGCGATGAGGGCAGAACATTCGACATCGATGTCGCCTGTGAGCCGGCTATCGTGAGCAGGCTCGCTCCCACAGGACTGTGTTTCGTCTGGCACTTCTTCATTGACCTGCATCCTTAGTCATGGGGTACACATGAACAGATTTCACGAAAAAGTCGCGCTGATCACCGGCGCAGCCCAGGGCATCGGGCGCCGGGTTGCCGAACGTATGGCCGCCGAAGGCGCAAAGCTGATCCTGGTCGATCGTTCCGACCTGGTGTTCGAGGTGCAGACGGCACTGTCACAGACCTGCCAGGTCCTGGCCCTGACTGCCGACCTTGAGCAATACGATGAATGCGACCGGGTGATGCACACCGCCGTCGAGCGCTTTGGTCGGCTCGACGTGCTGATCAACAACGTGGGCGGCACGATCTGGGCCAAGCCGTTCGAGCACTACGAGGCCGCGCAGATCGAGGCCGAAGTGCGCCGCTCGCTGTTTCCGACGCTGTGGTGCTGCCATGCCGCGCTGCCATTCATGCTGGAACAGGGCAGTGGAGCGATCGTTAACGTTTCATCCATTGCGACCCGTAGCGTCAACCGCGTGCCGTATGGCGCGGCGAAAGGCGGGGTGAATGCGCTGACGGCGTGCCTGGCATTCGAAACCGCCGGGCGCGGCGTGCGAGTCAACGCCACCGCGCCGGGCGGCACCGAAGCGCCGCCACGAGTCATTCCGCGCAACAGTGCCGAGCAGAGCGCGCAAGAGAAAATCTGGTACCAGCAGATCGTCGATCAAACCCTTGAGAGCAGTTTGATGAAGCGCTATGGCACGCTGGATGAGCAGGCCGGGGCGATTCTGTTTCTGGCCAGCGACGAAGCGTCCTATATCACCGGCATGGTCATGCCCGTGGGCGGTGGCGATCAGGGCTGACGCACAGGCCGTTACAGGCGACGCTGAAACGCTTTGATGATGCGCAGCGTGGCGTCGCTGGTGCTCAGGTTTTGTACGGTATCCATCGGGAACCAGATGAAGTCGACAATTTCATTTTGCGCCCGGACCTCATGCAGATTCACCACGGAGGCTTCGTAGACGTGGTGTCGGGTATCGCCGGTTTCCAGTTCCATCAGGTACAGCATCTCGTCGGCGTACAGGCCGGTTTCTTCCTGCAGTTCGCGTATGGCGGCGTCAGCCCGGGTTTCTCCGGGCTCGACTTTGCCACCGGGCAGCGCCCAGCGGCACCTCAGCTTACGCACGAGGAGAATGTGCCGGTCCTGCTCGCAAATGACGGTTGCGCGTACTTTCATGTGTGACCTGATGGCTTTCTGTCATAGAACTGTAACAAAAATGCAATATTCACGCCGCGTGCCGTTTTGCCTGTGGTTGTGTTGTTCGATGTGAGTGATACCTGAAAGTGCCATTGAATCGGCCGTGGTGATACGACGTCTGGTCGGCATTCGGACAAAGGGTGGGTGTAAGGTAGGCACGTCAACTTGGACATCACTGCCAAAACGGAGGTGACTATGAGTCTTTCGATGTTGAACAAGATGCATATGAACGGCTATGACGTAATCAGCGTGAACAACGGTCCGTGGCGGGTATGCACCAAAGGTGACCGTCTTGCCTCATTTGGCAGCCGCGAAGAAGCACTGGCGTTTGCAGCGTCGCTTCCTGGCTACAAGGCACGCTCGGGCAGGCAGGCGAACAGCCAGTAAGCCAGTTGATTGCATGTAAAGCCCCGGCATTCCGGGGCTTTTTGACGTTGGCGCGGTGGTCAGTAGCCTCCGCCACCGGAGTGCGAAGGCTCCCTGGCTTTTTGCTGCGCGTGGCTCCATTCGGCGCAGGTCATGAAACTGGTGTGGTCGACCTTTCCCCGGCTGTCGAAACTGACGTTGTACGGCTGTTTTTTGCCGGATTGGGTCAACGTGTAATCGAAGCAGGTGCCGGGCTCGACGGTGCGGTCCGTTATCGATAGCGGTGGGCCGCCGATCTGCTGGACCTGTTCCTTGCTCATGCCGGTGTCGACCTTGGCCACCAGCGGCTGCCCCCGGAACGCCCCAGACTCGGTATTACAGCCACTCAATGCCGTCGGCACCACGACCAGCGAGCACAGAAGCCTGTTCATGTCGGCGCTCCGCTCAGTGAGTTTTGGTGGTTCGACTGATGGCCCGGGCTTTGACTTCTTCGGCGTAACCCGCCAATCGTCCTTCATTGCTCTGGAAAACTTCGCACAGCCGCAGGGCGGCCTGTGCGTCTACGTCATTGCCGGCCTGGCGCAACTGCTCGGCGATGCGTAACAGTTCCACGGCGGACCACCTCAAATCCGACGCAACACTCTGCAAATCACGGCGAAGTTCTTGTTCCGACTCGTTAAGCCACATGATGACCTCCTGAATGTCTGCGCTACGAAATTTTAGACCCGTTTCCCAATGGGGCGTTGTGTTCGTCTGATCCCGTGCGGCTTCCTTTGGTCGGGAAGTTTGCGCGAACTCGTAAATCCGCTGTCGTATTGGAGTATCGATTTCCTGGGCGGGGGCAATGCAAATGACAACGACCGATGACTTCCGGGCGCACGCTCATGAGCTGATCGTGGATCTGGATGCGGCCACCAGCGCAATGATGACACTCATTTCCGAGCACCGGCTCAGTGGGCCGGAATGGGAGCGGGTCACGCAATGGCAGCACGAGGCCTATGAGCGGTGGATGACTTATCTCAACACGCGCTCCTACCCCGGCCCCGGCGATAATACGGTCGGCCACTGAGTGGCCGGACTCACCAATGTCGTTGTGAGAAATGGATGTCAGGGCGACGACACGCTACATTTCATGTTTTCAGGAATTAAGGGCGCTTTATGCAGAGCCGGATGTTGATGGGCGGAGTTGGATTGGCGTTATTGGCGGGGTGTTCATTGCCGACGTCCCTGGTCCCAGGTGAACCGAACGTCAGCAAGTACAGTGAAAAGACACCAAAAGAGCTCGCGGCGTGTGTGTTGCCCGAGTGGCAGAAGGAGATATCCCACACCACTCAGATCTCGATTTCCAACGGCTACAGGATCACCGCGCCGAGTATCGTCACTGCCGATGAAGTGCTGGATATCGTGAAGTACAAGGATGGCAGCCGCGTATCACTTTATCAGGGGCCACCCTGGGCCAAATCAGGCGCGCTGCGCAAGGGCGTGCGCGACTGTCTGTAGGATTCAATCGGATAGTTCAATGACCTGGATGAGTTGATCGTCACCTGTGTGGGCGGCAGCGGATCCACTGATCCCGATTGCATGAGTCAGGTTTCGCCCAAGTTAAGGTGATTTCTACCTTAGCCTTAAAAAATATCAGGATATTTAGAGGGTTAGAACGCTTAGTAACCACGTGGTTAATTAAAATATCTTGTTACAGAGCGAAATATTCCGTAATATCCGCGCCGCGTTCACCACCACGGTTTATGCATTTTTAAATCCCAGGCGTCCATCAGCTGCCTGGGATTTTTTTTTGCCTGCAATTCAGCCCCGTTTAGACCGATTATTTCTTTCGGTTATTTGAATAGGCTCGATAGGCATATCCATAGCCGCAAAATCCATGTCGCCGCATTTATGCTGTCCGTGATCGAAGACAATCATTTGTCATAACGGAAATATCCGTCCTGCCTGCCTCGTTAAAGCTGCCCTGACATCGACTTTGGCTGTTTGACCATCAGCTTGTTGCGCCTGGCCGATTCCATAGAATCCGTCCCATCAGCTTCGTCCAACTATCCAATCCTTCAGGGAGCAACACCATGATGAACGCCATGCCGATGCAAATGCCGATGAACACCAGCATGCCAATGATGCCGATGATGGGCATGCCGATGATGATGGCGACCATGACCTGCGAAATGATGGACGACGGCATGATGTGCAAGATGATGCCGGCCGCTGGCATGGACATGGCGATGTTCAAGAACAGCGCT
>Ga0302257_1000093_pt1 | contig 13152 bp, 9 predicted proteins | sample I_Fen_N1_4_FD_194566 | JGI IMG/M metagenome (GOLD analysis project Ga0302257, IMG submission 194566) | Peat permafrost microbial communities from Stordalen Mire near Abisko, Sweden - I_Fen_N1_4 | ecosystem: Environmental > Terrestrial > Soil > Wetlands > Permafrost | place: Sweden: Abisko...
GTATTCGCGCGGTCGAGCAGGGGCGTGGTTGGGCGCTTGCGGGGAATCTCATGAAACGTCGTGGGCATCAGGCGAATCGTTATAGGTATAAAAGATGCGGCAGTTTACCTGATGGATCGCACCCTGCCCACGCATAGGTCCTTTTTGGCGGATACGCCTTTAGTTGCGGCGCTCGACGATGTAACGGGCCAGATCGCGCAGAGGCTCTGCCGCCGCGTCAAACGGTCGCATCGCGTGCAGGGCCTGATCGCGCAATTCCAGAGCGTAGGCCTTGGCGGCGTCGAGGCCGAGCAGGGCCGGGTAGGTCGGCTTGTCGCGGGCAATGTCGGCGCCCTGGCGTTTGCCGAGGGTTTCGGTATCGCTTTCGACGTCGAGAATGTCGTCCTGGACCTGAAATGCCAGACCAACGGCCTGTGCATAAGTCTGCAGGGATTTCAGTTCGTCCTTCTGCGCGTGCCCACTGGCCAGGGCGCCGAGCTTGACGCTGACTTCGATCAGCGCACCGGTCTTGTGCCGGTGCATGTATTCGAGGGCCTTCTGATCGAGCTTGAGGCCGACCGAACCCAGGTCGATGGCCTGCCCGCCGACCATGCCCGCCGGGCCTGCCGCCAATGCCAGGGCGCTGACCATCTGCAGGCGGATTTCCGCGTCTGCGCTGTTCAGGCGCGGGTCGAGCAGGGCGCTGAAAGCCAGGCTCTGCAAGCCGTCGCCGGCGAGGATCGCGCAGGCTTCATCGAATTTCTTGTGAGTGGTGGGCTGGCCGCGGCGCAGGTCGTCGTCGTCCATGGCCGGCAAATCGTCGTGCACCAGCGAGTAGGCGTGGATCAGCTCCACCGCGCAGGCCGCGCCGTTGGCTTGCTCGGCCTTGCCACCCAGTGCTTCACACGCGGCGTAGGCCAGCAGCGGGCGCACACGCTTGCCGCCGTTCATCACGCTGTAGCGCATGGCTTCGTAGAGACGCGCCAGCTCAGGGCCGGGCGCGATGAACAGGGTTTCCAGGGCCGCATTGACCCGGGCCTGGCTGGTCGCCGAATACGCTGCAATCATTCTGGTTGATCCGCGTCGAAGGGTTCCTCGGCCAACTCGCCATCACGCTCGAGCAGCACCTGCACCTTTTGCTCGGCCTGGGCCAGCGCCGCCTGGCAATCGCGGGTCAGACCGATGCCCTGCTCGAAAGCGGTCAGCGAGTCTTCCAGCGACAATTCACCATTCTCCAGACGCTCGACCAGCGTTTGCAGGTCAGCGAGGGATTGTTCGAAATCCAGTGCAGCTTTTTTGCGGGCCATGGCGGCGATTTCCGGTTGACGTTAAACCGGCGCGACACTAGCAGACATGGGGTTTATGGGCAAATGAGCGGGGCATCTGGCCGCTATACCCTGTGGCGAGGGAGCAAACTCATTCGCCACAGAATTGCGGTTTTGAGCCATCCGGATCACGGATTTTATAGCGAGTACTGCGCCCGCCGCCGGGCAGGCGTTGCAAGCAGCCTTTTTCCAACAGTTCGGCCAGATGACGCGTTGCGGTGGCTTTGGACACTTTCGCCACGGCCTGATACTGAGCTGCGCTGATCCCGCCTTCGAAACCACGCTCTCCGCCATCGAGCATGCGATTCAGGACTTTGGTCTGTTCGACCGACAGTTCAGATTCCCGGTGCGCCTGCCAGAAACGCGCTTTGGCCAGTACCGACTCGATCCTCGCTATTGCCTGTTGCAGGCTGCGCAGCAAGGTTTGTAAAAACCACTGCAGCCATTCGGTGATGTCCAGCGTCGCTTTCTGGCTGTTTTCCAACACGCGGTAGTAGCCGGAGCGATCCTCGAGAATGCTCGCCGACATGGCGTAGAAGCGGATTGCCTGAGCCTCGCCTTGAGCCAGCGCAAGGTCGGTGATGGTTCGCGTCAAGCGACCATTGCCATCGTCAAAAGGGTGGAGCGTGACAAACCAGAAGTGCGCGATGCCGGCGCGCAACAACGGATCGAGCGCGGCCTGATGACGGCTGCTTTCAAACCAGTCGAGGAAGGTCTGGCATTGTCGTTCAAGGCCCCGACGGGGCGGCGCTTCGAAATGGACCGTGGGCTTGTCGAGCCGGCCCGACACCACTTGCATCGGATCATCGCCGCGCAATGCGCCAACACGGATACTTCGTGCGGTGAGATCGGTGTTCTGATCGGGGAACAGCCACTCATGCCAATCCAGCAAGCGCTCAAGGGTCATTGGCTCGGCGAAATGCTGCGTTGCATCAAGCATCAGGCGGGCCAGGCCTTCGCTGCGTTGGCTGACGTTATCGCCATCCATCACTTCAAGTCCCAATCGCCGCGCCAGTGAGGAGCGGACCGAGCCGACATTCAGCTGTTCGCCCTCGATGGCGGACGAGGTGACAATGTTTTGCAGCAATGCATCCAGCTCGCTCTGCGCGCTAAGCGAACTGCCGACGGAACTGACCATGCCCATCAATCGACCTTGTGCCTGAACGCACTCGCGTAGTAACGGTGCCAAGCGCTCGGCGTGCCAAGTGAAACTCGGCCAATCAGGCTGTTGCCAGATCCAGTGAGGTGCCATGAATTCGATGCTCTGGGGTAAGTGAGCCGATTAGAAGGTCTATTCGGCTCATATTGTGAGCCGAATATGGCCCGTATTCGGCTCACCGTCCACTCACCCGCGTGATTTGCGCCGCATTTTCACGGCGATCTCATTGTTAGAAGCGGCCACGGCGGTTAACCTTCGCGCCCTATACGACCCGACAGTCACGGGTCTTTCAGACGAAACGCAGTATCAACCTCTGTAACGCGCCGAGGATCGGGCGCAAGGTTTCGTCATGCATGGCAGGAGGCATCACATGCGTTCGATTCTTTTGCTGCTTGTTGGATGGCTCTGTGCGTCGGGCCTCCTGGCCGCGCCGAGTGCCGAGGTGTCGGAACCCGTGGGCGGCTGGCGCTACAACGGTTTGCTCGACCGTACGGAAAATCCTCAAGTGGCCTATCCCACGCCGCCCATCGACCGGGGTGTGCAGCGCAATCGCACGATGATCGAGGGCCAGCTCAAGGCCATCGGCACGCAACGTGGTCCTCACACCCTGGCGGTCAACGGCAATCCGTTGAACCTGTACACCGACGATCAGGGGCGTTTCGCCCGGCCCTATGCGTTCGGCGCGGGCTCCAACAGTGTCGAAGTGCGCAGTGCCGAAGGCCAGTCGCTCAAGCGCGTTCAATTCTATGAAGCCAACAACCTGCGCACCCCGGCGCGGATTCGGGTGGTGCTCGGTTGGGACGACCCGAAGGCCGAGCTCGACCTGCACATCATTACTCCCGATGGCCAGCACGCGTTCTGGGCTCATTCGGCGCTGACCAACGGCGGCGGCCTCGACCCGGACGGCGTCGACGGTCCCGGCCCGGAAATGTTCACCATGACGGCGCCGCTGCATGGCACCTATCTGGTTTACGTGAACTATTGGGGCAACTTCGGCAGTGGCGGCTATAACTTCGATGAGGCCAGCAACCAGAACGAGGTGATCACCTCGCAGATCAATCTGGTGCTCAACGAAAACACCGTCGACGAAAAACGCGAGACCTTCATCGTGCCCTTGCGTGCGATCGGCGACCTGCTGCTGGTCAAGACTTTCAACTATTAAGCATCCCGCACCACGGATGAATTGGGTTTTGTGAAATGAGTGAAAACATCGTGTCCCCTGCCGCCGATTCAGCGGCCGCCAAACCTTCCCGGCGCTGGCCGGCGCTATTGCTTGGGTTGGGCCTGGTAGCCGTTGTGGCGGGCGGGGTGGGGTGGTTCCTGCACAAACCCAAGACCCCCGCGCCCGTATTGGCCAGCGATAAACTGGGCATGAGCCGGCCGGATGGCCTGCTGGAAACCCGTTCCTTGAGCCAATTGCCCAAGGATCTGTTGGCGGTGCCGTTCCTCAAGGAAACCCTCACCGAAGATTTCGTCTTCTATTACGAAACTCACGCGGATCGTCTCGGACTGATCGGCAGTCTGCGGCGGATCATTTACGAGCATGACCTGAAGTTGCAGGACAGCCTGATCGAGCAGCTCTTCGATCAACCCGCCGACGTGGCGCTGTGGCGTGGGGCGGATGGTCGGCTCAAGGATTTCCTGCTGGTGATGGATCGCGGCGGACTGGCCAAGGTGCTCGAGCCGCTGGCGAAGGTCGCGCTGGATGATTCACAGCTGAGCAAAATCGCCGATGTGAAAGTCGGCAACGACGATGTGGCGCTCTATCAGCTCACCTACAACGCCAGCAAGGCGCTGCTGTTTGCCTCCCATGGCGACAAACTGGTGGTGCTGTCCAATCCGTCGAAACTCTACGACCCGCAAAGTGGCCAGGCCGAGGAGCCCGGCAGTGTCTCGACAGCCGCCATCGCCGCGTTGCTCAACGGTGACAAACTGTTCCCCGAAGCGTTCGGCCTGCCGCCGCGCGCGCCTGAAGTGAAGCAGCGCCTGTCGGTCAACGCCAGTGTGCTGGCGATGGGTTACCAGCGCTTCATCCCGAATTTCGCCGGGCTGCGCTTCGACATGGACGACAAGGGCTGGCACAGCTTCCTCGCCATGGATGAACTGGACGACCAGCCGGGCTTCGATTTCAAGCCGATCTGGCAAGCCATGCCCATGGGCGCCAGCGCCTGTGTGGCCTTGCCACTCGCCGCCGCGCAACAGAAACCGCTGTTGGTTAAGCTCGGTGCCGAGGAGAAGGTGGCACAGGCCTTGACCGAACACATGGCCGGTGCCGCGGGCCTGTGCTGGTACGCCGATTCGCGCCTGTACACGCCGCTGCTGGTGGCCGGCCTGAGCGATAAGGACAGCGCCCGACTCGACGGTGATCTGGGCAAACTGTTCGGCTCGATGGTCGGTGCCTACGAAGGCAAGGTCGATGATCACGCGTTCCCGGTGGTCGAAAAGCAGGAGGGCCAGAGCCATCAATGGCAGCGCCAGGTCAGCTCAAACTTCGGTCCGTACGCGGCCAAGGACGCCGAAGACCCGGATGCGATCACCGGCAAGGCGTTCATGCGCGTCAGCCTGGCGCGTCACGGTTCGACGCTGCTGTTCTCCCTCGACGACAAACTGGTGGACAAGGCGCTCGGCACCCTCGACAAACGCTTCCCGCCGATGGCCGACGTGGTGCCGAAAGACCTGCTGATGCCGGTCTATTTCGGTCCGGATGCGATGGCCCAACTGATGCAGCAGGAAACCCTCGACAGCCTGCCCCAGGACATGGAGCCGGTGTTCTACAACGCCGCGCAAACCTACCTGATCCCGAAACTGCGCAAGCTCGGCGGTTACGGCAAGTACGCCCTGACCTTGCCTGAAGGCAGCGAACCCGACGGCCACTGGCAATGGCTGCCACTGGAATGGAAAGCGCTGTGACCGGACTGATCCGAAGCCTTGGCCTGCTTGTGCTGTTGCTGAGCGCGGGTGCCCGGGCCGTCGAAACCCCGGCGCTCGACCCGCAGCAATCCCAGGTGTTCCGCGCCTGGTTCGTGCGCATCGCCCAAGAGCAACTGAGCCAGGGCCCGAGCCCGCGCTGGTATCAGCAGGATTGCGCCGGGCTGGTGCGCTTCGCCGCCAACGAAGCGCTGAAGGTGCATGACGACAAATGGCTGCGCAGCAATGGCCTGTCCAACCGCTACCTGCCGCCGGAACTGCAACTGAGCGACGCCCAGCGCGGCCTCGCCCAGCAGTGGCAGCAGGGCGGCGGCCAGGTCGGGCCGTACGTCAACGCGATCAAGCTGATTCAGTTCAACAGCCATCTGGTCGGCCGTGATGTGGCCCAGGCGCGTCCCGGCGACCTGATGTTTTTCGATCAGGGTGACGACCAGCACCTGATGATCTGGATGGGCCGCTACATCGCTTACCACACCGGCACCACCACACCCACTGACAACGGCATGCGCTCCGCAAGCCTGCAACAACTCATGACATGGAAGGACACCCGATGGATACCCGATGCAGCCAACCCCAACTTCATCGGCGTTTATCGACTGAATTTTCTCTCCCAATGATCGGTGCCCGCATGTTGCGTTTTCTGCCCCTGCTGTTGGTCTTGATGCTGCCTTTTTCGCGGGTGAATGCCGAAGACACCGTCGAGCCGAGTGGCTATACGCCGGTGGCCGGTGAGAGTTTCTTTCTGCTGGCGGACAGCAGTTTCGCCAGCGACGAACAGGCGATGGTGCGTCTCGAAGCACCGGGCCGCGACTATCGCCGGTTCCGCATGGAACCCTACGGCGGCGCCGACATCCGCGTGTATCGCATCGACAAGCCGCTGGATTTCCTCAAGCGCCAGAAGAACCTGCACCGGGTGGTCAGCGACGGCCAGTTCAAGGGCGAAGGCCTGTCCAACACCTTGGCGTACCTGTGGGATAGCTGGTACCGCAAGTCCCGCCGGGTGATGCAGCGAGCGTTTTCCTACGAGTCGCGTAAACAAGTCACCGAAGAAGTGCCGGAACTGAAGATGGGCAACGCCATGGCCGCGCCCACGCCCTACGACGCTCAGCCGCAATTCGCGTTGATTCCGGGGCTGCCAGTGGTCAGCCAGTTTCGCTACCCGCTGTGGCAGGCCAAGCCGATCCAGCCACCGGAAGGGGTGAACCTCGCTGGCTCCTCCAGTGAATTCGTCAGCGTCGCGCCGGGCAACGTCTATATCCCGTTGGGCAACCTGAAACCGGGCCTTTATCTGGTGGAAGCGCTGATCGGCAAGTACCGGGCAACCACCATGGTCTTCGTCTCCAACACCGTGGCCGTGAGCAAGATCGCTGGCGATGAGTTGCTGGTGTGGGCTGCGCGCAAACACGAAGGCAGTTCGGTGCCCAAGGTCAATGTGTTGTGGACCGACGGCCTCGGCGTGATGAGCAGCGGTACCACCGATGCCGATGGCCTGCTGCGCTTGAAGCACGTCAGCCCCGAGCGTTCGTTCGTGATAGGCGAAGACGAAGAGGGCGGCGTTTTTGTCTCGGAAAACTTCTACTACGACAGTGAAATCTACGACACCAAACTCTATGCCTTCACCGACCGGCCGCTGTACCGGCCAGGGGACTGGGTGTCGCTGAAGATCGTCGGACGCGAGTTCAAGAATGCCCGGGATTCGGTGCAACCCAGTGCCGCTGACGTCAATGTGACGGTGTTGGATGCGACGGGAACGGCCCTGCAAACCCTGGATTTGAAACTCGATTCCAAGGCCGGCACCCAAGGCCGTTTCCAGTTGCCCGACAATGCCGTGGCCGGTGGCTACGAGCTGCGTTTCAGCTACAAGGATCAGGCCTACAGCAGCGCCTTCCGGGTCGCCGAGTACATCAAGCCGCACTTCGAGATTTCACTGAACCTGGCCAAACAGGACTACCGCACCGGCGAAGCGGTCAAGGGCAGCCTGGTGCTGCTGTATCCCGACGGCAAACCGGTGGCCAATGCCAAATTGAGCCTGAGCCTGCGCGCTCAGCAGCTGTCGATGGTCGACAACGAGCTGCAGTACCTCGGGCAATTCCCGGTGGAGCTGACCAGCACCGAACTGACTACCGATGCCAAGGGCAACGCCACCCTCGAACTGCCGGCCGCGGAGAAACCGAGCCGCTACACGCTCACCGTGTTCGCCAGTGATGGCGCGGCGTACCGGGTCAAGACCACCAAGGAAATTCTCGTTGATCGCGGTGCGGCAAATTTCCGCTTGAGCGCGCCGCAACGCTTCAGTGCGGTGGGCGACAAGGTGGCATTCAGCTACGCCAATGAAAGCGAGCAGCGCCAGTCGGTCACGCCGAGCAGTTATGGCTGGGTGCGCCTGGAGGATCAGAGCACCGGCGAAGGCAAGCTGGCGGCCACCGACAAGGGGTTCACCCTGGCTTTCGAGCGTCCTGGCACCTACAACCTGACGCTCAGGGATGACCACGGCCGCACCCTCGGCGCTACGGGTCATTCGGTCACCGGCGAGGGTGTCAAAGCGGTGCCGGGCACCGTTGAAATCGTCCTCGACAAACCGGAGTACAAGGCCGGCGACGAAGCGCTGGCACTGATCACCTTCCCCGAGCCGATCAGCGACGCATTGCTGTCGCTGGAACGCGACAAGGTCGAGGCGACGGCGTTGCTGTCCAGGGGCGGTGACTGGCTGAAGATGGAAAAACTCAGCGACACTCAATACCGCGCGCGCATTGCGGTGAAGGACAACTTCGCGCCGAACCTGACCTTCTCGGTGCTGTACACCAAGGGCGGCCAGTACAGTTTCCAGAACGCCGGCATCAAGGTGATTGCGCCGCAGATAGACGTGGCCATCGCCACCGATAAAGACACCTATCAACCCGGCGATACCGTGTCGGTGGACCTGACCACCCAGTTCGCCGGCAAGCCGATCCCGGCACACCTGACGGTCAGCGTGGTCGACGAAATGGTCTACGCGCTGCAGCCGGAGGTGGCGCCTAGCATCGACCAGTTCTTCTACCACCCGCGGCGTAACAACGTGCGCACCAGCGCCAGCCTGTCGTTCATCAGCTACGACGTGGCGCTGCCCGGCAGCCCAGGCGCGCCGGGCAAGGCCAACCGCAGCGAACGTGGCGTGAAGGTGCTGGAGCGGCCGCGTCGCGAAGACGTCGACACTGCCGCGTGGCAACCGGAGCTGGTGACCGACGCCAGTGGCAAGACCCGCTTCACCTTCAAGATGCCGGACTCGCTGACCCGCTGGCGCATCACCGCCCGGGCCATCGCCGATGACGGTCAGGTCGGGCAGAAGAAGCAGTTCGTGCGCTCGGAGAAACCGCTGTACCTGAAGTGGAGCGGGCCAAACACATTCCGCACGGGCGATAAGCCGGATCTCGGTGTGTTCGCGTTCAGCCAGGCAGAAAAACCGGTCAAGGCCGAACTGGTGATTCATTACGCGGGCAACGAGCAGCGTGTGCCCGTGACGCTGAGCAACGGCATCAACTACATCGCGTTGCCGGCGTTCTCGTTGGCCAGTGGCGAGTGGACCGCCGAGCTGGTGCAGGATGGCAAAACCGCTGATGCCTTGGCCGTGCGCCTGGCCGCCACCGGCGAAGGTTGGCAGGTCACGCAGAGCCAAAGCCTGGACGTGACTGTCGGCGATACGCCGCTGACACTGCCGGCGGACGCCACGGATATACGCCTGCGCCTGGACGACAGCCCGCAAGCGCTGTTCCGCTCGGCGCTGGACGATCTGCTGAGCTACCCCTATGGCGGCGTCGAACAAACCGCCAGTCGCTTGCTGCCGCTGAGCATTGCCTATCCGAGCCTGTCGTCGAACCCGCAGGTCCGCGACCGCTTGCGCCTGATCATGCAGAACAGCCGCTTGCGTCTGGTGCAAATGGCCGGGCCGTCGGCGAGTTTCACCTGGTGGGGCATGGACGGCGAGCCGGACGCGTTCCTGACCGCCTACGCCTATTACGCCGACTGGCACGCCAGCAAAGTGCTGGAACTGAGCCTGCCGCCAGAGCACTGGCAGCGGGTATTGGAGGTCTATTCGAAGCAGGCGAAGAACACGCCACTGTTGCAGCGAGCGCTGATTCTGTCGTTTGCCAAACAGATGCAATTGCCAGTGAACACCTTGCTCAGTGGATTGATGGAGGATCTGGCAAAAGCGGGCGAGGGCAATGCCGCGAACCTGATGGACGATGGCGAAGACAGCATCGTCATGAGCGATCCGGATTCGGCGCTGGGTCTGGCCGCGGCCCGGGCGTTGACGGCGTCTTTGGCCAAGCAATCGAAGGTCACCGTGCCCGACGCTTTCAACCGGCAACTGGCCGATGCACAGCAGCGCCTGGCCGTCAGTTCCCAGCCGTTTGCCGAAGCCCTGAACCTGTCACTGCAAGCCTTCGATCAGGCCCGCGCGCAAGCGTTGCTGCAGCGTTTGCTGCCACAGCAGTCGACGCTGGAACGTGCCTTGGCGCTGACCTGGCTGCAGCGCAGTATCGAACAGGCGTCACCCACCATCGCCTTGGCGCCGGGTGAGGGCTGGAAGAAAAAATACGGTGACACCGGTGAGGTGTATTGGACGTGGCAGGGGGCTACGCCCGTACCGACGGTGTTGTCCCTGAGCGGGGTGCAGGAGCGCCCATTGCGGGCCGCATTGAGCTTCCAGAGCCAGCAACCGACCGTCGATCCGATGGCCGTGACCATCACCCGTCGTCTGTCGCGCCTGGTGCCGGGGGATGAAGCGTTCACGTTCAAACTGGAAGCGGTCGGCAACGCGTCGTTGTCCAGTGACAACCTGTACCTGGACGAAGTGATCCTCACCAGCAAAGCTGCCAAACCGCTGCGCTACGGCTTGCTTGAAGTGCCGTTGCCACCGGGCGCCGACGTTGAGCGCACCACCTGGGGCATCAAGCTGATGGGCAAGGCCGGCACGGAACCCACGGCACTGGAAAAGGCCCGTTTCGAACCGGGACAACTGGCCTATGCCGTGCCGGTGGATGCGCTGAGCGGTGAGCTGCGCCTGCGTCATCTGGTGCGTTTCTCGCAGAAAGGCCAATTCAACCTGCCGCCGGCGCGCTTCACTCAGGTGTATGCGCCACAGCATCAGGCTCAAGAGCAGAAACCGGCGCTCGGTCAGGTCACGGTCCACTGACATGCCACGGCTTCTGGTCTGCTGGCTGTTGTGTTTGCTTCCTGCGCTGGCCACGGCGCAGGACGAACCGCTGCATCTGGCGTTCAAGGGCGATTTGCTGTCCTTGAGCCGGACTCAGTTGCTGTCGCGCGAGCCGTTGCCCGACACCTTGCAGACCCCGCTGGGCAGTGTGTGGAAGTTGTTTGTCTACGCCTGGCTGGTGGACACCGGTGCGCGCGAACCGGCTTATGAATGTCGCGGGCAGTCGAAGGAGGAAGTCTATTGCTGCACGGCGGGCGGCAAGATCGAGCGTGATCAGGCGCTGGTCAAATCCTGCGGATTGTATTTCGAGCCGGCGCGTCTGGGCATTTCCAGCGCCGATTGGCGAGCCTATTGGCAGACGCGACAGGCGCCGGAATGGTTGCGGAGCTTACCGTCGTTGCAGCCCGCCACTCGGGTCCCGGTGGCTGAGTTGTTGCGCTCGTTGGCGCTGCTGCCGGCCCAGGATCAGGCCCGCCGGGTGTTGCTCGATGTGGTGCTCAATGCCGCAGACGGCAATGTGGTCGGCGAGCTCGGCGGCCGGTTGCGGGTGAAAACCTGGAGCTGGCTGGGGGATCGGGATCCGGCGTCGCGCCAGGGCGGTTTTGCTGGTTGGACGGTGGACGGTACGCCGATCTGGGCCGGTGGGCGCGGGACCAGTCAGCGAGTCTTGCGTGAGTATGGTCCGGCGTTGGCGACGGTGCTCCCGCCATCAGGCGCGGCCGAGAGCGGAACGTGCGTGGAGGTCAGTCTGTTCTCTCGTTATCCACTGAAACGCGTACTGTCGGGAGGTCGCGTGGCAGCGTCCGGACCTTTACAGGGCGACTACCGCGTCGAGTTCGCCAGCGGCAATCAGCTCGATATCCACAGCGATGGCGAACTGTTTTTACTGAACGACACACTGGTGGCGCGCCTGGATCGCGAAGAATACGTCGCGCGCGTGCTGCAGCGCGAAGCCACCGCTGAACCCGCCGAAGCGGCCAAAGCCCTGGCCGTGGCCATTCGCACCTACCTGCTGCAAAACGCCACGCGCCACGGCGACTGCCTGAGCATCGACGACAGCAGCCAGCGCCAACGGGTCGCACCGCGTCCGGCCAGCGCCGAAGCGCGCGACATCGCCGCCTGGACCCGTGATCTGGTACTGGCCGGCAGCACCGTGACCTACCATTCCGATCAACCCGGCCCGGACAAACTGTCCTGGCAGCACGCCGTCGAACAAGCCAATGCCGGCCAACGCTACGACGCCATCCTGCTGCACGCTTACCCACGCGCCAGCCTCAGCCGTTGGGACAATCCCGTCGCCTCCTGCGAAGCGCTGCCCGCCGCGCAGGACTGGCTGCAAAAGCAGCGTCGCGGCTGGCGCCCACGGCTGGAAAGCGAAACCGGCTACAACGAAGTCAGCACGTTCGCCGTCTGTCGCCTGACTTTTGGCCGCCCCTACGTCGACCGCGAACGCCAGCGTATCTACGTGCGCGGCGTGCTCTCGCTGCAAGACCGTCTCGACCTGACTCATGAATACCTGCACCTGGCCTTTGAGGCACACCCCAACGGCCAGGATGAAACCTACATCGAAGGGCTCGCCCGTCATCTTTTGCTGGAATAGACCATGACACTCCGTTATCCACAGGTCTTGCTGTTGCTCTTCGCGTCGGCCGTGTTATCGCCGACCCAGGCTGCCGATAGCGTCAAGCTCGACACTCCCGCAGGCGGTTGGCGCACCGGTGCGGCGGAAGGCGAGGGGGAGAACTTCCGTCAGACCGTCAACTACCCGGCCTCCTCGGTGAACACACCGGCAGGCCAGGCCAACACCGCGCGCATCGCCGGACAGATCAAAGCCACGCCCAAGTCGGCGGAGCCCGGCCGGTTGATTGTGAACGGTGTCAGCATGCCGCTGAAAATCGATCCGGCGGGCCGCTTTGATCGCCCGTTCTCGTTTCCCAACGGCAGCAACAGTGTCGAGGTCCGTAGCCCTGACGGCCAGCAACGCCGTCGTGTTCAGTTCTTGAATGCCAGCGGTGGAGCAACACCGGCCAAATTGCGCGTTCTGCTGTCATGGGACAGCGACAACACCGACCTCGACCTGCACCTGATCACCCCCGATGGTGCGCACATCTGGTACGGCGACCGCGTCGCCCCCAATGGCGCAGCACTCGATGTCGACGTCACCACCGGCTACGGTCCGGAAATCTTCGCCATGCCTGCGCCGATCAAGGGGCAGTATCTGGTGTATGTGAATTACTTCGGCGGTGGCTATCGCAGTGACGAAGAGGGGCAGGAAGAGGCGGTTCAAGCGCTGACCACCGCGCAGGTCACGGTGATTACCGAGGAGGGGACGCCGAGCGAGAAGATCGAGACGTTTCTGGTGCCGATGCGGGCGGTGGGGGAGTTGACGCTGGTGAAGGGGTTCAGTTATCCGTGAGGCTCAAGTACATCTTGCGCAGGGTCTGAACGCGGTTACGTCCCCGATCCTTTGCCCCGTATAGCGCTTCATCCGCTTGTGAAAGCAGGCCGAAAAGGTCGTAGCCCGACTCACGCGTGGTGACGACACCAATGCTGACACTGAGCATCCC
>Ga0302257_1000124_pt1 | contig 12218 bp, 10 predicted proteins | sample I_Fen_N1_4_FD_194566 | JGI IMG/M metagenome (GOLD analysis project Ga0302257, IMG submission 194566) | Peat permafrost microbial communities from Stordalen Mire near Abisko, Sweden - I_Fen_N1_4 | ecosystem: Environmental > Terrestrial > Soil > Wetlands > Permafrost | place: Sweden: Abisko...
AGCCTTCGCCGTGGTCAGCCTGGTGACCATGACCCAACTGGAAATCCCCCACGAGAAGGTCAATGTGCACGGCGGTGCCTGCGCCCTGGGCCACCCGATCGGCGCCTCCGGTGCGCGGATTCTCGTGACCCTGCTGTCGGCGCTGCGCCAGAAAGGCCTGAAACGTGGCGTGGCGGCCATCTGCATCGGCGGCGGTGAAGCCACGGCCATGGCCGTGGAATGCCTGTACTGACACCGCCCCCCTCTAGGAGCGAGCCTGCTCGCGATGGACTTCAACGATTACGCGGGCTGCCTGGATAAATGTGGCGCCCTTGCATCCATCGCGAGCAGGCTCGCTCCTACAGGTTTTGTGATTCAACCTAAATAAGGACTGGTCATGATCCCCAATGACGACCAACAACAAATCCGCGACATGGCCCGGCAATTCGCCCAGGAACGGCTGAAGCCGTTCGCCGCCGAATGGGACCGCGAGCACCGTTTTCCCAAGGAAGCCATCGGCGAGATGGCCGAATTGGGCTTCTTCGGCATGCTGGTGCCGGAGCAGTGGGGCGGATGCGACACCGGCTACCTGGCCTACGCCATGGCCCTGGAAGAAATTGCCGCCGGCGACGGGGCCTGTTCGACCATTATGAGCGTGCATAACTCGGTGGGTTGCGTGCCGATCCTCAACTACGGCAACGACGAGCAAAAAGAACGCTTCCTCAAGCCCCTCGCCAGTGGTGCGATGTTGGGCGCCTTCGCGCTGACCGAGCCCCAGGCAGGCTCCGATGCCAGCGGTTTGAAAACCCGTGCGCGCCTGGAAGGCGATCACTATGTGCTCAATGGCTGCAAACAATTCATCACCTCCGGGCAAAACGCCGGGGTGGTGATTGTGTTTGCGGTGACGGATCCGAGTGCCGGCAAACGCGGGATCACCGCGCTGATCGTGCCGACCGATTCGCCGGGCTACACCGTCGCGCGGGTCGAAGACAAACTCGGCCAGCACGCCTCCGACACCTGCCAGATCCTCTTCGAAGACGTGAAGGTCCCGGTGGCCAATCGCTTGGGCGAGGAGGGCGAAGGCTACAAGATCGCCCTGGCCAACCTCGAAGGCGGCCGTGTCGGCATCGCCTCGCAATCGGTGGGCATGGCCCGCGCGGCCTTCGAAGCAGCCCGTGACTACGCCCGCGAACGCGAGAGCTTCGGCAAGCCGATCATCGAGCATCAAGCGGTGGCTTTTCGGTTGGCCGACATGGCGACCCAAATTGCGGTTGCCCGGCAAATGGTGTATTACGCTGCCGCCCTGCGTGACAGCGGCAAACCGGCATTGGTCGAAGCGTCGATGGCCAAGCTGTTCGCCTCGGAAATGGCCGAGAAGGTCTGCTCCTCGGCGTTGCAGACCCTTGGCGGTTACGGTTACCTGAACGACTTTCCGCTGGAGCGGATCTACCGCGACGTGCGGGTGTGCCAGATCTACGAAGGCACCAGCGACATTCAGCGCATGGTTATTTCGCGCAATCTTTGAGAAGGAGTCCATCTGTGAGCTACGAAACGATTCTGCTGGAAACCCATGGCCGTGTAGGCCTCATCACTTTGAACCGCCCGCAAGCGTTGAACGCCCTGAATTCGCAAATCATCGGCGAGCTGAACCACGCCCTCGATGGTCTGGAAGCCGATTCGAACATCGGTTGCATCGTGCTGACCGGCTCGAAAAAAGCCTTTGCCGCCGGTGCCGACATCAAGGAAATGTCCGAGCTGACCTACCCGCAGATCTACCTCGATGACCTGTTCAGCGACAGCGATCGCGTGGCCAACCGTCGCAAGCCGATCATCGCGGCGGTCAACGGTTTCGCCCTGGGCGGCGGCTGTGAACTGGCGCTGATGTGCGATTTCATCCTGGCCGGCGACAACGCGAAGTTCGGTCAGCCGGAAATCAACCTCGGCGTACTGCCGGGCATGGGCGGTACCCAGCGCCTGACCCGCGCCGTGGGCAAGGCCAAGGCCATGGAGATGTGCCTGAGCGGGCGTTTGATCGATGCCGTGGAAGCGGAGCGTTGCGGGATCGTGGCGCGAATCGTGCCAAGCGATGTACTGCTGGAGGAAGCCCTGAAAGTCGCGACGCTGATCGCCAAGAAGTCGCTGCCGATCGCCATGATGGTCAAGGAGAGCGTCAACCGTGCCTTTGAGGTGACCCTGTCGGAAGGCGTGCGTTTCGAGCGTCGGGTGTTCCACGCAGCGTTTGCGACGCAGGACCAGAAAGAAGGCATGGCCGCATTCATTGCCAAGCGTGAGGCGCAGTTCGTCGGCAAGTAATACGGCGTTTTTGCTGACGCCATCGCGAGCAAGCCGCTCTCACAAGGGATCTCATAAACACTGAGGTCCAATGTGGAAGCGGCTTGCTCGCGATGCTTTTAAAGCTTCACACCAGGTAGTTCTTCAGTTCCCGTGCAATCACCATCCGCTGAATCTCGCTCGATCCTTCATAGATCTGTGTGATTCGCGCGTCCCGGTAGTACTTCTCCACCGGATAATCTTCCAGGTAGCCATAGCCGCCGTGAATCTGAATCGCTGAGGAGCAAACCTTTTCGGCCATTTCCGAGGCGAACAGTTTGGCTTGCGAGGCCTCCGACAGGCAGGGTTTGCCGGCTGTACGCAGGCGCGCCGCGTGCAGGATCAACAACCGTGCGGCGTTCAATTGCATGTGCATGTCGGCCAGCAGGTTGGCGATGCTCTGGTGCTCGATGATCGGCTTGTCGAACTGTACGCGTTCGCGGGCGTAGGTCAGCGCCGCTTCAAAGGCCGCTCGGGCAATGCCCAGCGCTTGGGCGGCGATGCCGATGCGTCCGCCTTCAAGGTTGGACAGGGCGATGGCCAGGCCCTTGCCGCGTTCGCCCAGCAGGTTGGCCTCTGGAATGCGGCAGTCGTTGAGGGTGACCGCGCAGGTGTCGGAGGCGCGGATACCCATCTTGTGTTCCGTGCGGTCGACGATGAAGCCCGCGGTATCGGTGGGCACCAGAAACGCCGAGATACCGCGTTTGCCCAGGTCCGGATCGGTCACGGCAAACACGATCGCCAGTTTTGCCCGTTTGCCGTTGCTGACAAACTGCTTGGCGCCATTGATCACCCATTGGCCGTCGCGCAATTCGGCGCGGGTGCGCAAATTGTGCGCTTCGGAACCGGCCTGGGGTTCGGTCAGGCAGAAACAGCCGATGGCCTGGCCGCTGGCCAGATCCGCGAGCCAGGTCTGCTTTTGTTCATCAGTGCCGTAGTTGAGCACCGGCCCACAACCCACCGAGTTGTGGATGCTCATGAAGGCGCCGGTCGCGCCGTCGCCGGCCGAGATTTCCTCCACGGCCAGGGCATAGGCCACGTAGTCGACGTAGGTGCCGCCCCATTCCTCGGGCACCACCATGCCCAGCAAACCCAGTTCGCCCATCTTCGCCACCAGGCCATCGTCGATCCAGCCGGCCTTCTCCCAGGCCTGGGCGTGGGGGGCGATTTCGCCACGGGCGAAGTCCCGGGCCATGTCGCGGATCATCACTTGCTCTTCACTCAATTCGATATCGTGCATGACTCAGCTCCCGCTCTCATCGAAACCCTGGAAGAAACTCGCGACATGCCCGGCGTCCAGCGCCTGCAAGGTAGGCGGGTTCCAGCGTGGTTGTTTGTCTTTGTCGATCAGCAAGGCGCGCACGCCTTCGATCAGGTCACCGCGCTCGAACCACTGGCGGTCCAGGTGCAGCTCCAGGGCGAAGCATTGTTCCAGGCTCAGGCGCCGACCGCGCCGCAGCATCTCCAGGGTCACGCCCATGGCCAGTGGAGAGCGGGTTTCCAGCAGGTCGGCGGTGGTCGTGGCCCATTCATGGCTGTCGGCGACCGTCACGGCGCGCAGTTGCTCAACAATACTCGGCACATCAGGCAGGGCGAAGAAGTGATCGATGGCCGGACGCAACGCCGCCAGCGGCGCGTCGGGCAGCTGTTGCACCGCGAGTTTCGCCAGCAGGCCCTGAAGGTCCTTCAGTGGCGTGTCGCGCCATTGCAGTTGATCGAGTTTTTCGTCCAGCGTGGCCAGCTTGCTGCTGTCCAGATACCAGTCGGCGAGGCCGCAATAGAGCGCGTCGGCGGCGCGGATCTGCACGCCGCTGACGCCCAGGTAAATCCCCAGTTCTCCGGGAATGCGTGGCAGGAAGTAACTGCCGCCAACGTCGGGGAAGTAACCGATCCCGACTTCCGGCATGGCCAGACGGCTTTTTTCGGTGATCACGCGCAAGTCGGCGCCTTGCACCAGTCCCATGCCGCCGCCGAGGACAAAACCGTCCATCAGGGCCAGTACCGGTTTGCGGTAATGGTGGATCGCCAGATCGAGGGTGTATTCCTCGACGAAGAAGTCCTGGTGCAGGGTGTCGCCGTTTTTGAAACTGTCGTGCAGCGATCGAATGTCGCCGCCGGCACAGAAGGCTTTCTCGCCGGCGCCGCGCAGGACAACCGCGTGCACCTGCGGATCCTGCGCCCAAGCATCGAGTTGGCGTTGCAGGGTGCGGACCATGTCCAGCGTGAGGGCGTTGAGGCCAGTGGGGCGGTTGAGGGTCAGGTGACCGATGTGGTTGCGAACCTCGGCCAGCACGTCGTTTTGCGTGGCATCCATGGACTGTGTCCCCGGAGAAGAAACCTGAGCAGTCATCACTAACTCCCTGCTTTTATTGTTCTTTATTGAGAAGCTCGCGCGCGAGCGATGCAGGATCGTAACAGTGCAAATTTGTGATGTACAACCGGGAAATGTGCAGGTGCTTACTGCATTTTTGCATGGCGACTATCGGCGCCTGCGGCTGACACCGACGGGTTCAGGCGCTGCGGCTCAGTACTTCACCAATACTGCGACGTTTGGCGTGTAACTCACTGGTATGAATCAATTGTTCAAGGTCTTCGGGCGTGACGTCGAAGAAAGCCTCCATATCGGCGAGGGCCTTTTTCAGGTCCTCGGCGGTGATCGCCTGGCGATCAGTTGGCGGATGATCGGCAGGCACCACGGCCACCGGTTCGTTGGCACGCTTGGGGTAACGGATGCGCGTCAGGTTGTTGTAGGCCAGGGCGCAGAACAACATGATTGAGGCGCCGAGCATCACTGGGCCGAGGGCTTTCCAGTCCAGGGCAATGGTCGCCGGGTCTGCCAGCACCAGCGTCAAGGCGAGGGCGCCGGCCGGTGGATGCAGGCAGCGCAGCCAGCACATCAGGACCAGGGCCATGCCGGCCGCCAGGCATGCGCTGGTCAAGGTGCGACCGAGTACGTGCGCCACCAACAGCGCCACCACCGCCGCGCTGAAGTAGCCGCCGAGAATCGACCACGGTTGCGCCAGCGCCCCTGAAGATACGGCGAAGAGCAACACCGCCGACGCCCCTAACGGTCCGATCAGATGTTGTGCCACCTCGATACCGAATACCTGCCCACACAGCCAGACACTGAGCAGGGTGCCGAAGGCCATGCCGATGGCGGCGCGGCTCCATTCAGAGGGGCGGGTGTTGATGGCGGCAGGTAACCAGCGAGCGAGCATGGCGGAGTGCGTTCCCTTGAGCAAAATCGAGGAAAAAAAAGGGCTTACCGGGGGAAGCCCGGAAAGCCCTTGAAGTTGTTCCAACTGTTGGGGGAGGAACGAGCACAGTGTGCCGGTGATTCCTGATGCTGACAAATTCATATTAATGAAGCTTCAGTTCATTATTTCTGATGTATTACCACGCGACGGCCGCTCATGAAGCACAGCACCCCGCCCAAGGCTGCGAGGACACTCAGGGCATAAAACATGGTGGGCGCCGGGGTGTGCATCAGCAGGAAGCCGCAAATCACCGGGCTGAGTGCACCGCCCAGGGCGGCCAGGTTTTGTGCGCCGTAATAGCTGCCACGCAGTTCAGCCGGGGCCAGGGTGTCGACGAAGAGAAATTCGGCCGGGTAAATGATGATTTCGCCGAGGGTGAAGATAAACATCGCCACGCACCAGCCCACCAGGCTGTCGGCCAGGCTGAAGCCGATCAGCCCAAGGATGAACAGGGCCGTTCCGCCGACGATCCAGTGGCGCAAGTGCTCGCGCTTGAGGAAACGGCCGATCTGATACTGCAACAGGATCACGCTGATGGCGTTGCAGGCGAGCAGGGCCGCCATGACTTTAAGGGTGTTCTGGTCGTCGCTGGTGACCAGCAGGTACTGAGACAGATAAAAGGTAAAGCGCCCGTGCACCACCGTACTGAGCAGGCAACCGCAGGTGAACATGATCAGGGTGCGGTCGGTTTTCAGGGTGATCAGGGTGTTGAGGAAGCTCTGCGCCTGTCCGATTACAGGGGGCAGCGCCGGGTCCCTGGCAACGCCGGTCAGTAGAAAAATGCTGCAAAAGGCGATGGCGCCGGCTATCAGGAACGGCGCGATCGGATAAATCCCGGCAATCACCACGCCGAGCATCGGGCCGATGGCGTAGCCAATGTTGGTCAGGGTGTAGCTCAGGGAAAACGCCTTGGCCCGTTGGCCCACCGGCAGGTTTTCGCTGAGGATCGCCTTTGAACCGATGAGGAACAGCGCCGAAGCGGTTTCGGTGACCACCAGGATGACGGTGGTCAGGTAAAGGTTTTCGGCCAGGGTCAGCAGCACCAGGCCGATGGCACTGGATAGCATCGTCAGGATCAGCAGACGGCGTTTTTCCAGGCGATCGATGATGTAACCGCCGTAGAGCGTGAGCAAGGTTGCGATGAACACCGCGATGCCCAGCAGCAAGCCAACGTCCTGTTGGTTGAGGCCGAGTTTGTTGCTCAGGAACAGCGTGAGCATGGGGCTGGTGATCGCGCGGCTGATAACGATGGTCAGCGAGCAGATCAGCAACCGGCGGATAACGAGCGAGTAAGCGGCCACGGGGTGAATGTCCTTATTCGAAAACAGCTGCGGTAAGCCTCCTGTTTAACACGCCACCGCAAGCTGTTGAAGAACAAGCTCGATCTTCAACAGCTTGCGGTGAAAGGCCATCCGATCGCGCCCCGTGACGTCGGTCCCTCTATCAGGGGCGATGCAGCAGAACAAAGTCGTTCTTGTCGAAACGCCCGGTCAGTACGGGTGGCAAAGCGCCCAAGGGGGTGCCGTGCAGGGCGTTGTAGTCCTTGGCGTCCATCATCAACCACAAGGGCCCCTGAAGGCTGTCCAGCTCTTGAGCCGACTCGGTGAACACCGGTTGCACGTCCTGCTCGATATTGACCATGAACTTGATCGCCTTGGCGTCCTTGCCCAGGGCATGCAGCACCAGTGGCGCCGGGTCTTTTTGCACCTGTGCAAAGGCCGCACGACTGAAGGTTCGGGTGTCGTACATCTGCCGTTCGAGCGGTTCAAACACCAGGATGTACACCGACCACAACGCCAGGACCGAACAAACGGCCAGGGTTTGCGGGCGCCAGTGCGGTTTGGCAAGGATCGCCACTGCAAGCACTTGTAACGCCCCCAGGATCACCAACACCGTAGCAAGGTTGGGCAAGTGTTGATCAAACCGTCGCTGGGCCACCAGCAGTCCGCCGATAAACAACGCCGGCATCAGCAGCCACAAGCCTTGCATCAAGCCGCGTAGCCAACCGAACACCCGACCCTGGGCCACGGCAAAGGGATACGCTGCAATGATCGCCACAAAGGGCAGTATCGGCAGCAGGTAACGGGCTTTTTTCGCCTGGGGAATCGAAAGCCCGAGCATCACGATCAACCCGGCTGCAGCGCAATACTGGAGCAATCGCACTGCCGGCCCGGTGTCGCGCGGTTTGTTAAGGGCCAGTCCCAGCAATGCCAGCAGCGCCAGAGGATAGGCCAGCGCATAGTTGCCCATCGAACTGGTGAAGTAGTAGAGCGAGCCGCTGACGCCTTCGCTACCGTCCATGCGTCCCATGAACTGCATGCGAATCACGTCCTGCATGAAGACCGGCCCGCCACTGGCTTTGGCCATCCACAGTAGCGCGCCGACACACAGACCCAGCAACACGGCGGCCGTCAGGCCGAAGCCGAAAAACCGCTGCCATAGACGATTGAGCAGGAAGTAGCTGCACAGCATGCCGGTGGGAATCACCAGCCCGATCGGCCCGCGCAGGCCGAAACCCAACAGCAACAAGGCGAAGATCAGTAACCATCGACGGGGTGCCGAGAAGTGATCGGCGGCGTAGCCCAGGTAAAACACGGCAAATGCCACCGCCGCGAGCATCAAGTCCTGGGAAACCGCGCGCGCTTCGGTGATGAAGGTGTTGGTCAGCAACATCAGGGCGATGCTCAGCAACGCCCATCGGCTGGAAACAGGTGCGACCAGACGGTACATCAGCGTGACGACGACCGCCCCGGCGATGGCGCTTGGCAACCAGGCACTGAAGCTGGTGACCTGGCCGAACGGCAGGGCCGTCAGCCAGATGAACAGCGTCGAAAGCCCCAGGTAGTCAGCGTAGGGCTGACCATAGGTGGTAGGGAAAAACGACGGCCCGTGTCGCAGCATCTCCTGGGCAAACAGCACGAAGCGCGAATCGAAACCGATTGGCGCTTGCTGGTATGCCCCGGCGATGAATAACAGCAGGGCCAACAGTCCCACGACGCAGGACTGTTGGCGGATGGACAGCGACATTACGCTGAGGCGTCGAGTGGGGCGGACGGCCATTGTTGATGCGGGATTGGCAACTTGCGCGATTCGCCACGGCCCATCGGGAAGTACAGGAAGCCGGCACGGGAGAGGCGTTCGGCGTCGTACAGGTTGCGTCCGTCGAAGATCACCGGGGCAATGAGGCGCTGGCGGATCAGGTCGAAATCCGGTGCCTTGAATTGCTGCCACTCGGTGCAGATGATCAGCGCATCGGCACCGGTCAGCACCGATTCCGGCGTGCCCATCAGCATAAGCTTCGCTTCATCGGGATACAGTTTCTGGGTTTCCTGCATCGCTTCGGGGTCGAACGCGCGCACGTTGGCGCCAGCGGCCCACAGCGATTCCAGCAGGACCCGGCTCGGCGCATCACGCATGTCGTCGGTGTTGGGTTTGAATGCCAGGCCCCAGAGAGCAAAGGTCTTGCCCTTCAGATCGCCCTTGTAGAACGCGTTGATGCGTTCGAACAGCTTGTGTTTCTGCCGCTCGTTGATGGCTTCCACCGCTTGCAACAGATCGTTGGAGCAGTGGGCCTCTTCGGCACTGTGAATCAGGGCGCGCATGTCTTTAGGGAAGCATGAACCGCCGTAGCCGCAACCAGGGTAGATGAAGTGGTAGCCAATACGGGAGTCGGCGCCGATACCCAGACGAACCGATTCGATGTCGGCGCCCAGGTGTTCGGCCAGCTCGGCGATCTGGTTGATGAAGCTGATCTTGGTCGCCAGCATGCAGTTGGCGGCGTACTTGGTCAGCTCGGCGCTGCGCAGGTCCATGAACATGACCCGGTCATGGTTGCGGTTGAAAGGGGCATACAGGTCGCGCATCACATCGCGCACTTCATCGCGCTCGCAACCGATGATGATGCGGTCCGGACGCCGGCAATCGGACACGGCCGAGCCTTCTTTCAGGAACTCCGGGTTGGAGACGATATCGAACTGCAGCGAACGCCCGTCCTTGGCCAGGCATTGTTCGATGTGTGCACGCAGGGTATCGCCTGTGCCGACCGGTACAGTGGATTTCTCCACCAGAATCAGCGGTTGTTCGCGGTGCCGCGCGACGGCGTCGCCCACGGACAAGACGTAACGCAGATCCGCCGAGCCGTCCTCGCGGGACGGTGTGCCGACCGCGATGAACAACACCTGGCCGTGCTGTACCGCGAATTTTTCATCGCTGGTGAACTGCAACCGTTTGCCGTCCAGGCCTTCGCGCACCAGGCTGGCAAGCCCCGGTTCAAAAATGCTCACATGACCTTGTTGCAGCAACTTGACTTTTTTCTCGTCAATATCCATGCAGACCACGTCGTGGCCAACTTCCGCCAGGACGGCGGCTTGCACCAAGCCAACATAACCGCTACCAAACACACTGATTTTCATGAGGCACTCCTAAGTTCGGGCGCACTTGCAGGTCGAGAATTAATGGTGATGACACCCAGGATGACCAGGGCGACGCCAAGGCTTTTTGAAAGGCTGAAATCTTCGTGAAACAGCGGCAGGCTGGCGGCCAACAGGTACACCAGTGCATAGCTGATGCTCAGCAGCGAGTAGGCCCGGCCCAGGGGCAGGTCACGCAGGGCGAGGAGCCAACTGAGCATTGAAAGGGCATAGGCAAGGACGGCGGCCAGCACTACGGCGACCGCTGCCAGGTCAATCGGGGCGCTGAGCCATTGTTCAGGCGACGGCAGGTGGCTCATGCTCCAGCGCATGCCCAACTGCGCCGAACTGACCAGCAGTACGCTGCCCAGGGCGAAGGTGATTCCGCGACGCGGGTTCATGCGTGTTGTCCCAGCAGTGCCACGCCACCGATCACCAGGGCTACACCCAGCCAGTGACGGCGGTCGATGGTTTCATGGAAAACGAAGCGTGCGACCAGGGTGATCAGCACGAAATTGAGGCTCAACATCGGGTAGGCGATGCCCACTTCGAGGCGCTGCAGCACCAGCAACCAGACCAGCAAGCCCAGCCCGAGCGAGACGAGCGCCAGCCAGAGCCACGGCGAGCGCAGTTTCTGCGCCCAGCTCGAGGGTTGTCCGCGCCAGCTTTCCACGGCGTACTTCTGGGCAACCTGGCCCAGGCACGTCAGCAGGCAAGCGAGCAGCAGCAGAATCAGGCTCATGGCGCGGCCTGAGGAATAATCAAAATGACCAGATTGCCTTGCTCATAACGCTTGCCTTCCTTGGGCAATTGTTCGAGCTCGTGCAGTTCGTCGTCACCTTTGACCCGCATCACCACGCCGACCGGGCCTTGTTGACGGGCTTCGAGCATCCATTGCTGGATCTGATCGGGGTTGACGCGCTGCTTCAATGAATCAGGGTAGGCAAGGCCATACTTCAATTCGCCGACCGTGTTGTAGAAAGACACGTCCGGGCGCTTCGTTCGCCAGGCCAGGGCCGAAGCCGCTCCCAGGTCATTGCTCAGCAACCTGGCGCTCTGGCCGAGTTCCTGCGCGTGATCGAGGATGAACTGATCAGGCGTCTTGTTGGCAACCACCGAGTTGGGCAGGCCGGCCGGCAGCAGGCCGATCAGCAGCAGGCTGCCAAAGGCCGGAGCCCCCCAGCATTGCAGTGGCCTGAAGGCTTGCAGCAGGTTGGCCATGATCCAGCCGATCAGACCGATAAACACCAGCACCAGGTTGTGCAGTTCATGGTCGTACAGCGGCTTTTTAAGCTGCAGGTAGACCAGGGCGAGCAGGGTGATCACACCCAGCGCAAGGTTGAGAATCCCGTTGATACCGAGGACCCGGCCTTGCTCCAATTTCAGGCGATCGGCCAGGGTGTGACCCAGCAGCAGGGCCAACGGCAGCAGGCACGGCAGGATGTAAGCCGGCAGCTTGCCTTTACTGAGACTGAAGAAAATCAGCGGCATCCACAGCCACAGCAACAGAAACGCAATGTTGGTCTGGCGACGGGTCTGCCACGCCTGTTTCAACGCAGGGGGCAGCAGCGCCACCCACGGCAGGCTGAACCCCACCAGCAGCGGCAGGTAGTACCACCACGGCGCATCATGCTGGGCATCTTCCCCGGCGAAGCGGCGGATATGCTCGTGCCAGAAGAAGAACCGCCAGTAGTCGGGCTCCTGGGCATGCACCGCCAGGACCCACGGCAGGCTGACCACCACGGCCACGAGAATCGCCACCGGCCCGTAGACCAGCAACTCGCGCCAGCGCTTTTGCCAGAGCATCCAGGGCAGGGCGATCAACACCGGCAACAGCCAGGCGAGAAAACCCTTGGTCATGAAACCCATGCCACACGCCAGCCCCAGCACTGCCCAGGCGATCAGACGTTGACCGCGGGTCGTGCTATCGACAGCAAACCACAAGGCAACCAGGCTCAGGTTGACCCAGAAGGTGAATTGCGGGTCGAGGTTGGCGTATCCGGCCTGGGCGGCGATCACCGTGAGGCTCATGTACAGCAGCGCACAGGCGAAACTCTTGCGCGGCTCGTTCCACATCCGCCGTGCGATCAGGTAGCACAGCAGTACGCTCAAGGCCGTGCTCAGCGCCGAGGCGAAACGTACACCGAACAGGTTTTGACCGAACAGCGCCTGGCCAATGGCAATCATCCAGTAGCCGGCGACCGGTTTTTCGAAATAGCGCACGTCCATGAAATGCGGCGAC
>Ga0302257_1000126_pt1 | contig 12103 bp, 11 predicted proteins | sample I_Fen_N1_4_FD_194566 | JGI IMG/M metagenome (GOLD analysis project Ga0302257, IMG submission 194566) | Peat permafrost microbial communities from Stordalen Mire near Abisko, Sweden - I_Fen_N1_4 | ecosystem: Environmental > Terrestrial > Soil > Wetlands > Permafrost | place: Sweden: Abisko...
TCGGGCAACCTCCCCGGGCCCGGGGAGGCGAGGTCGAAGAGGTGGGGATGCACGAAGCGGGCGAGTGACCGCTTGATGTCGGACCGGCTCTCCGACATCTTGCGTGCCACCGCCTCCGCGCGGGCCATCGACCGGTGCGATGCGGGCACATCGCCCAGGTCGGAGTCGGTGACCCCGACGTGGTCGGCCAGGCGGTCGAGCAGCGCGGAGTGGTAGTCGCGCGGCCCGCGCTCCTGGAGCTCGTGCAGGATCAGGCGCATGCACTGGAGCGTCATCCAGACCCCGGCGCCCTCGTCGCTCACCATCCACTCGTAGCCGCCCCGCTGGATCACGCCGTCCGGGAAGTCAGGGTGCGCGCCGAGCACCACCGAACCCGTCCCGACGATGGCGATCACACCGGCTCCGTTCAACGGCGGAGCCTTCAGCAGCGAGACCGCATCATTGGCGATGAGGATCCGGATGCTGCGGTCCTCCTTCTCCAGCCGACGGCTGAGCGAGCCGACTCGAGGCTCGAACCGAGCCGCGATCGCCCTGGCCGTCGGCGCGGAGAAGCCGGCGGCTGCGATCCACACGGCGATCTCGTCGTCCGTCTGGTCCTCGATGATGTCCATGATCCAGTCGACGGCGGCGCCGAGGGACTCGGGGTCGCGGGCATCCGCGATCGAGTGCCCCACCTCGTTCCTGGCGCCGTCCAGGACACCCGTCCCGTCTGCCGCCGCAGAAGTCGTGTGCGTCCCGCCGCTGTCGAATCCGAGTCCGAGCACCGCGTGGGCTCCCTTCCTTCGTGGACGAGTGACGGGCGTCGACTCGTCTCCCGGGGCGCGGACGCCGAGGCGCCGAGGTCGGCGGGGGCTCGGCGCCCTCAGGTCCGCGGTGGCTCGATCACCAGGGCATGCGACGTGGCGCCGGCGGTGCGGGCCGCGGCGACCACCTCCTCCACGTCCACCAGCGGTCCCTCGACCAGCAGCGGCTCGCCACCCGCGGTGTCGCCGGACCAGCTGACCATGGCGTGCGCGGGCGGGCGCAGGGCCACGCCCGCCGGCGCCTGCACCACCGCGACGGCGCGGACGCCGAGGTCGTCCACCCGGCGCACCAGCACGCCGGACACCGCGGGCAGCCGCTCCACCGTGCGCGCCAGCAGCCGTTGGCGCCGCTCACCGGCGCGGAACGTCACCACCACCAGGCCGGCGCCGCCGTGCAGGTCACCCGTGGCCAACGAGTCGATGCTCACGCCGCGGGTGGCGAACACCCCGGCCAGGGTGGCGATGGTGCCGGTGGCGTCGTACGCCCGGACGAAGCCCACCCAGCGGGTGTCGTCGTCGGCCACCTCGTCGAACTCGGTATCGCCCGGCGGGGACGGCATCGCCTCGGAGCTCATGCCCCAGCCTCCCGCGGCAGCCCCCAGGGGGCCAGGCCCTCGTCGATCACGGCTGCGGCACCGGCCAGCCGGCGGACCTCGTCGGGCGCGGGCTCGTCGAACATCACGCGGGTCCACCCCTCCTGACCGAGCACCACCGGCACGCCGAGCACCCCGCGCACCTGCCGGCCGGCCAGCTCGACCTCGTCCTCCTCCTCGAGGGCCACCTGGCCGGCGACGACGATGTCCCGCCCGTCGAGGATGGTGTCCAGCAGGTCGATCGTGGCGCTCGCCGAGCCGGCAGCGGTCTTCGCGCCGCTGCGCTGCGTCAGCCAGGGCCGGATCACCACGCGCAGGTCCGGCGGCAGGCTGTCGGCGAAGCGGTACGCGTCGGCGGTGCCCAGCCGGTCCATCCGGGCGTGCGCCGCCGCGAGCTCCGCGGGGAAGTCGTCCAGGCTGCGCGGCCCCCGCACCCGGGCCACCGCCCGCCGCCGCTCGTCCACGTCCAGCCCGCTGACCCGCACCGTGGACCACAGCGGCACGGCGCCCGCCCCGTGCTCACCGGCGACGAAGCCGCCCACCCGGTGCCGGCGCACCCCGAGCGAGACCGCCACCTCCCGGCGGAACCGCAGCGTGTCCAGCCAGGCACCCATGCCGATCACCCGGTGCCGGCCGAGCCGGTCCGCCATCACCGCGACCCCGAGCTCCACTGGGTTCGAGACGACGACCACCACCTCGGACCCCGAGCCGTGGCGCGCCAGCGCATCCGCGTAGGCGGCGAAGACGGCGTAGTTGTCGGCCGCGAGCGCGGCACGGTCCACCGAGGCGCCGCGCCCGCCGGGCTGGGTGCGGCCCGCGACGAGCACCACGACGTCCGCCACCACGTCGGCCGGGTCGAGCGCCACGTCGAGCAGCGGCGCGTGCTCGTCGTAGGCGTCGATGAGGTCGGCGCGCAGGCCGTGGACCGCGTCCGCCGAGTCGCCGTCCACCCGTCCGACGAGCTGCAACCGCGACGTCGCCGGCAGCAGCGCCCGCTCCACCAGCTGGGTGCACACCTGTCGCCCGACGTCGCCCGTCGCCCCGATCACCGCCACGTCCACGTCTGGAGGGTACGCGGCGCGCGGCCCCCCTCGGCGGGTCGGGTCCGGCGGGAGGCGTCCCTCCGAACCCCTGCCGCCTCGTCGTGCCGCGCACTAGCCTTGCCACGTCAGCTCGACACGACGGCGTCGTCGCAGGCGGCGGCGCGCGTCCGACACGAAGGAGTGGCGATGGCGGCCAAGTTCGAGCTCTACCAGTCCAAGGACGAGCAGTACCGCTGGCGGCTGCGGCACAGCAACGGCCAGATCATCGCCACCGGCGGCGAGGGCTACTCCAGCAAGGCGAGCGCGAAGAACGGCATCGAGTCCGTGCAGAAGAACTCGCCCGACGCCGAGGTCGTCGAGACCGAGAGCTGAGCACCACGCGCCGACCGGCGACCGCCGCCAGGGTGGCCTCGGCACGGCAAAGGTTGATCGGCACCCGGAGTGGAGCGAACCTCCCTGGTCACCCAGCGGGGCGGTTCGCTCCACTCCGCAGCGCGCCGGCGGCGCTCAGAACTCCTCGTGGCTCGCCGGGTCGGCGTCGAACAGGCGGCCGTCGGCACGGCCGAGGGCCGTGATCGCCGCCACCTCGTCGTCGGTCAGCGTGAAACCGGCCAGGTCGAGGTTGGCCGCCTGACGCTCGCGACCCGCCGTCTTCGGCAGGGGCAGCACGCCGCGCTGCAGGTGCCAGCGCAGCACCACCTGCGCCTCGTCCACCCCGTGCGTCCGCGCCGCGGACGCCAGCGCCGGGTACGTGCCCAGGTCCTTCGCCCGGGCCAGCGGGCTCCACGCCTCCGTGAGCACGCCGTGCGCCTCGTGGTAGGCCAGCTGCGCGTCCTGCGGGAAGAAGGGGTGCAGCTCCACCTGGTTCACCATCGGCATCTCGCCCGTGGCGGCCACCAGGGCCTCGAGGTGCGCCGGGAGGAAGTTGCTCACGCCGACCGTGCGCACCAGGCCACGCTCCCGGCACTCCAGCAGTGCCTCCCAGGCCTCGACGTACAGCCCCCGCCCCGGGTTCGGCCAGTGGATGAGGTACAGGTCGAGGTAGTCCAGGCCGGTGCGGAGCACCGACTCCTCGACGCAGCGGATCGCGTCGGCCTTGCGCTGGTGGCGGCCGGGAAGCTTGGAGGTGACGAGCAGCTCGGAACGGGGCACCTGCGCGGCGCGCACGGCCGCGCCGACCGCGCCCTCGTTGTCGTAGTTCACCGCCGAGTCGATCAGCCGGTAGCCGACCTCGATCGCACTCGCCACCGCCCGGGCTCCGGCCTGGCCGCGCAGCGGGTAGGTACCGAAGCCGAGCGCCGGCAGGGTGCTGCCGTCGCGGAGCGTGTGCTGCGGGAGCGTCCCGGTCATGGTCGTCCTTCCCTCGGGGGGTGTGTCGGGCGTCACAGGGTCGCCTGCCACGCGACGATGCGCTCCACCGCCGCGCGCACGGTGGCGATCGGGGCCGCGAACGACAGCCGCACCCAGTCCGTGCCGTCCACCGGATCGAAGTCGGTGCCCGGGGTGAGCGCCACGCCGGCCTCGTCGAGCAGCCGCGCGCAGTACGTCACCGAGTCCAGCCCGAACCGGTCGATCCTGCCGTAGAGGTAGAACGCGCCGTCGGCCGGGGCGACCGGGTCCCAGCCCAGGCGGGGCAGCGCGTCGAGCAGCAGCGCCCGGCACGCGGCGTAGCCGTCCACGGCGGCGCGGGCCGCGGCCATCGCGTCCTCACCCAGCGCGGCGAGCGCGGCGTGCTGGGCGAGCGTCGGCGGGCACAGCGCCAGGTTGCCGGCCAGCGCGGCCACCGGGTCGACGAGGTCGTCGGGCAGCACCAGCCAGCCGAGCCGCCACCCGGTCATGCCCCAGAACTTGGAGAACGAGCTGACCACCACGGCGCCGCCGTCCCGGTAGGCCGCCGCGGTCGCCGTCGGCTCCGCGCCGTAGGTGATGCCGTGGTAGATCTCGTCGCTGATCAGCCGCACGCCGTGGTCGGTGCACCAGGTGGCGAGCGCGGCGAGCTCGTCGGGCGCCACCATGGTGCCGGTCGGGTTCGCCGGGCTGGCCAGGACGAGGCCGTCCAGCGGCTCGGTCAGCGCGTCGAGCTGCCCGGGCGTGGGCTGGTAGCGCTGGTCCGGCCCACACGGCAGGTCGACGACCTCGCAGCCCAGCGCCGTGAGGATGTTGGCGTATGCGGGGTAGCCCGGCCGGGCCAGGGCCACCCGGTCGCCGACGTCGAACGCAGCGAGGAAGGCCAGCAGGAAGGCGCCCGACGAGCCCGTGGTCAGCGCGATCGCGTCCGGCGGCACCGGCACGTCGTACGTGGCCGCGTAGTGCGCGGCGAGCGCCGCGCGCAGCGACGGGATGCCGGTGGCCTCGGTGTAGCCGAGGTGGCCGGTAGCCAATGCCGCGGCGGCGCGCTCCCGCACCACCGTCGGGGCGCCCGCGGCGGGTTCTCCCGCGCACAGCACCAGCACGTCCTCGCCGCGGGCGCGGCGCGCGTTGGCGGCGGCGAGGATCTCCATCACGGCGAACGGTGGCACGGCGGAGCGGGTGGCGACCTTCACCCACCCATCCTCCCGCCGTCCGGCGCCGTGGACGACGAACCGCCCGGGAGCCGAAGCTCACCGGGCGGTCCGGGACCGGCAGGGGTGCCGGTCGTCACCGCAGCGTGCGGTACAGCGCGAACGCGTCCGCCACGTGGCGCTGGTACGCGGCCTGCTCGCGCAGCCGCGCGACCTCCTGGCTCCGCTCCGCCAGCCGGCGCAGCGAGACCGGCTCGACGGCCGGCACCGGGCGGCTGGCCCAGCCGGTCAGGACGACGCCGACCCGCCATGCGGTGCGGTCGACCAGCCCGGTGCGGACGTGGGGTGGATGGGAGTGCTGGGAGAGCTGGGACAGGGTGGTGGTCATGACGAGTCCTCTGAGTCGGCAGGGGGAGGCCGCGGGGCGGCATCGGGGGCCGCTCGTGGCGGCGCAGCGGACGACGGCGCCAGAGCCGGTCCGGGACGAAGGGCGGGGTGACCGGGGTCCGGTCAGGTGCTGCCGCCTCGCAGGCCGCTCCCGCGCACCGGCGGGCCGGGTGGGCTAACCGAGCAGGGAGCGGGCACCGCCGAGGCCGGCGCAGCAGGAACCGTCGTGGTTCCGGGAGATCTCCGGGGTGATCGTGATCAAGGCCAGCCTCCTTCCTGTCAGCGGGACCGGGCCACTGTAGGAAGGCCGGCGCGCGACCGGCAACGTCATTTCCCGCGGAGTACCGGCGCGGCCTCCGCAGGGCGTCCCGACGCGGTTCCGTGCGGCGTACCGGCGCGGGTTCCGCAGGGCGTCCCGACGCGGTTCCGTGCGGCGTCCAGGCGCCGGTCCGAACGCCGCCGCGGCTCAGCGCGCCAGCGCCTCCTCAACGCCGTGGCGGCTCAGCGGCCCAGCGCCGCCCGGACGTGGGCCACCACGCCGTCGGCAGCCGCCTCGATCTGGGCCAGGCATGCCTCGAAGTCGTCGGGCCCGCCGTACCAGGGGTCGTCGATGTCCAGCCGGTGCTCCTCGCGCGGATCGGTGACCACGGGCGCGCCCGGATCGAACCGCCGGAGCATCACCACCGGCCCGCCGCTCACCGAGGCGTCGTCGAACCTGAGGTTGTGATCGGTATTCGTCGGGATTCCGACCGCAACCTCAGGTTCGGTGCTGCGGAGCAGGCGGCGCAGCGTCCGCGCGTGGGCGGCGGTCATCGCCAGCACCAGGTCGTGCGTCGCCAGGTCGTCGGACCGCACCCGCCGCGCCCGGTGCCCGTCGCCCGCCGGGTAGCCGTGGGCCACCAGCACGCGGCGGGCGCGGGCGTCCACCGGGTTGCCACGCTCCTCGTCGCTGGTTCCCGACGAGTCCACCACGACCTCGTCGCCGAGCCCGGCGGCTGCGAACCGGGCCCGCAGCACGATCTCGGCCATCGGTGAGCGGCAGATGTTCCCGGTGCACACGGTCATCACGCGGTAGGTCACCGGGCCATCCTGCCGGACCCCGCCGGCACGGTCCCGGCGCCCCGGCCGCGGACATGACGACGCCGGGCACCGCGGGTGGCGATGCCCGGCGTCGTCGTGCTCAGGTCAGGCCAGCTCGGGCGCCTCGACCGCGCTGCGCCGCCGGGACAGAGCGACGAAGCCCGCGCCGGCGCCGATCAGCACCAGGGCGAGCATCAGACCGGCCTGCGACGACGACCCGGTCGCGGCCAGCACGGCCGTCACGGTCAGTGTCGCGGCGGTGGTCGTGGCGACGTCCGTGCCAGCGGTGAACACGGCACGGAACTGGTAGCCGTTGTTGCCCAGCACCGCGGTGAAGGACAGCGTGGTGCTCGTCGCACCCGCCACGTCGGTCCAGGTGGCACCGCCGTCACGCGACTGCTGCCACTGCACCGTCGGGGTCGGGTAGCCGCTCGCGGCGGCCGCGAAGGTCGCCTTCGCGCCGTCGGAGACCTTCTGGCTGGCCGGGTTCGTCACGACCTCCGGTGCCGCCAGCACCACCGCGCCGCCGTCGGGGCCCCAGACCTCGATCGTCGTCGTGGCGGCGCTCGGCGTGAACTCCCCATCGGAGCTCACACCGGAGGACCACTGCGCCGCGGAGACGGTGGTGTACGTGGTGACCACGATGGTGTACAGCCCGGGGTCCAGGTTCGCGCCCGCGATCTCGGAGAACAGGCCGTCGACGGCCGTGCCGCTGGCCGAGCCGCCGTACCAGCCGCCGTCGTCGTCACAGGCGACGAGGTTGGCCGAGGGCTGGGCCGGGTCGAACGTGCCCCGGTACAGCACCAGGACGGGGTCGGCGGAGGGGTGCCACGGCTGGCGGGAGTCCACCGAGCCCGAGGTCGGCGCGACGTCGACGACGCGCAGCGTGTACGTGCCGGCGGTCAGCACCTCCATCTGCGCGGAGCTGTAGGTCGCGGCCTGGCCCGAGGCCACGGTGCAGATCGCGTTGCTGTCGGCCACGAACTGGGTCGGCGCCTCCTGCGGGATCGTCACCGTCGCGGTGTCGTTGAGCACCACGCCCGACGGCGTCGGTGTCGGGATCGGTGCACCGCCGTTGAGGGTGATCTGAACCCCGCTGGCCCACTCCGGGTCCGCCGTCAGGTAGAAGTAGCCGGAGGTGCCCGCCGTCGCCTGCGTGACGGTGAAGGACGGCAGGTCGCCGACCACGATCGCCGCGTCCGAGTCGAAGGCCACGCAGTTGGTCGCCGTCACCGCCACCGACCCGTCCACCGGCAGGATCAGCGACACGTCCTCACTCGTCAGGCAGTCGATGTCGACGGTGTAGCTCGGGGCAGCCGCTGCTGGCAGAGCCCATGCGCCCACCGCCCCGACGACCATGGTCAGTACTGCAGCGACACGTCCCGCACGCATGCGTTCTTCTCCTCCATCGACCCCTCTGCCACCCGGCAGCCGCCCACATCATGGCAGATATCGGCTCCGACCTGCGCTAATGTCCGGGTGAGTTCCCGGACGTTGGTCCAGATCGGGCATGGGGGACGCCTCAGGCGCGCCTCGTGGCGCGCCGGGCCACAGCGTCCCGGAAGCGCTCGCGTCCCGGCCGCGCCCGCGGCCCGGCCCGGGTCCGTCAGTCGCGGGCGGTGAGCACCACGGTGCCGTGGGCGGTGAGCGCGACCGTGTGCTCGGCGTGGGCGGCCAGCGAGCCGTCCGCCGAGCGGATGGTCCAGCCGTCCTCGTCGATGAGGTACTCGTCGCCACCGGCCATGAACCACGGCTCGATCGCGACGACGAGGCCCTCGCGCAGCCGCAAACCGGTGCCCGCCCGGCCGGCGTTCGCCACGTGCGGGTCCTCGTGCATCGTGCGGCCGACCCCGTGGCCGCCGAAGTCGGTGTTGAGGCCGTAGCCCGCCGCCCGGCCGATCGCACCGATCGCCGCGGACACGTCGCCCATCTGCCCGCCGACCGTCGCGGCGGCGATGCCGGCGGCGAGCGCCTGCTCGGTCGTCGCGACCAGCTGCTGCGCCTCCGGGCTCGTCGTGCCCAGCTGGAAGGTCAGCGCGGAGTCCGCCACCCAGCCGGCCAGCTCGCACGCGAAGTCGATGCTGAGCAGGTCGCCGTCAGCCAGCACCTCGTCCGACGGCAGGCCGTGCAGCGCGGCGTCGTTCACCGACGTGCACAGCACGCCCGGGTACGGCATCGCGCCGAACGAGGGGTGGTAGCCGAGGTAGACCGAGCGTGCGCCGGCGCGGGCGATCAGCTCGGCGGCGTGCGCGTCCAGGTCGTTGGTCGTCATGCCGACCCGGGCGTGCTCCCGCAGCGACGACAGCACGTCCGCGACGAAGCGTCCGACCGGCCGCATCTGCTCGATCTGGTCCGGGCTCTTGAGGGTGATCACCCACCCACCCTGCCACGCGCGCCGGGGAGCGTCGCGGTCGGCGCCGGCTCCGGCGCCCGGGGGTGGATGCGCGCAGGCGCGGGACAGCCCGTGGGCCGGTCCCTGACGGGGCCTGCCGCGAAGGACGAGGTCGCGGCTCCCACGGGCTGCGGTGACTGCCGGGGTCTCGCCGGTCGCCCTGCCGCGGTGCGGCGGGGGCAGCGGCGGGCCTGGCGGTCCGTCCGGTGCACCGGGCGACTAGCGGGCAGTCACCTCACGCGTCCGAAGAATCGTCATCTCCCGAACCACCTCCTCTCCCGTGTCCGACGACCGTACGTCGCGTCCGCGGGACTGCCAAGACCAATTCCCACCCGGTCCCCGGGTGCGGCTCACGCCTCGTCGGCGGGCAGGACGAGGACGACCAGCGCCGCCGCGCCGACCAGCGCGCCGGCCCGCCACAGGTCGGCGGCGCCGAGCCCACCGCCGCCGGCGGTGGCCACCTGGGACACCAGCACCGCCACCACGCTCAGCACCTGCGCGCCGGCCTGCACCGGGGCCGCGTGGCGCAGCGCCTCGGACAGGACGTCCACCTCGACGCGGGTCCGGGGTGCGGTGCGGGCGGCCAGGGCCGCCGCCAGCACGACGGCGTGCACCAGCAGCACCAGGACCGCGGCAGCCAGCACCCCCCGAGCCGGCCCGGCGAGCATCAGCACGCCGGCGGCCAGCACCACCCCGCCGGCCCAACCCGCCGCCGGCCGCGTCACCACGAGCACGGCGCACACCACGCCCGCGACGAGGGGCACCGCGATCGCCAGCACCAGGGTGCCGCCCTGCGCCGCCATCGCCAGCAGGCCGAGCGCCAGCAGGCCGGCGGCGAGCCGGAGCACCACGCCCGGCACCGTGCGCAGGCCCTCGACGTGCACCTCGGTGGCCCGGCCCTCCTCGACCCGCTCCCGCACCGACCGGACGGTACGGGCGGGGTCCGCGGCCCACCGCGGCCCGGCGGTCATCGCGGCGCCGCCCGGCCGACGCGGCGCCGGTCCCGGCGGGCGAGCGTGGCCAGGGCCACCGCAGGCTCGCTCCGCCAGTCGACGACGTCCACGTCCACGTCGCGCAGGTCGGCCAGCCGGTCCTCGCGCTCCAGCAGCACCAGCCGGACGGCCACCCCGTCGCGCTCCGCCAGGTGCCGCGTGCGCATCGTCGGGAGCACGTCCACGGCCAGCACCCGGTGGCCCGCGCGGCGCCATGCCGCGGCCGCCCGCGCCGCCTCGTCGTCCAGGAAGGTGGAGAACACCACGACCAGCGCGCCGGACGGCAGCCGCGGCGAGCGCAGCCGCGCGCGCACCGCGCCCTCCGGGTGGGTGAGTGCCAGGGCGTGCCGCACGCGGTCCAGCTGCTGGCGGCCGCCGCCGGGCGGCAGCGGGCGGCGCAGCACCCCGAGGTCGTCGAGCCCCACCCGGTCTCCCGCGGCCAGCACGGCGCGGGCCAGGGATGCCGCGGCGGCACGGGCCAGGTCCAGGCTCGTCGCGTCGTCCGGCCGCGGTGAGCCGGTGAGGCCCCACGTGCGCGGGTCGGGCCCGAGGTCGTCGCGCGAGTCGACGACGAGCACCACCACCGCCTCGCCGAGCGCATGCTCCCGGCGCACGTACAGCTCACGCAGGTCGGGGGAGCGTTTGGCGGTGGCCCGCCAGTCGATCCGGCGCAGCCGATCGCCCGGCGTGAAGGGGTGCACATCGCGCAGGTCGCCGCCCTCGCCGGGGCGCCGGGACGGGTGCGGGCCGGTGAGGCCGCGCAGCCGGGTCGGCAGCGGCACCTCGCGCAGCGGTGCGGCCGCAGGCAGCACCAGCGTCGAGCGCGTGACCGGCGCCGCCGGGTCGCTCACCGTCGCCGCGCCGGGGCCGACTCCTTGCGCATCGGCGCTGACCACCTCCTGCGGGCCGGTCCGTGCGGTGCGCACGACGAGGTGCACCTCGCGCAGGCCGTGCACCGCGAGCAGCACCGTCCCCGCCGGGCGCCCACCCCGGTGCAGCCCGACGAGCGCCACCGGGGCCGCCGCGGGCACGCTGACCAGCACGCTCGTGTGCAGCGCCGGGGGGTCGGCGGCGCTCGGCGCGACCGCCGCCCCGGCGACCGCCTCGTCCCCGCCGATCTCCACGACCACACGCCCGGACGGCCGTCGGGCCAGGTCGCGCACCGCCACCAGCAGCGGCACGGCCCCCACCATCGCGACATCGACGCGCCCGACCAGCGCGCCGACCAGCAGCACCGCGCCGCCCGCCAGCACACCGACCACCGCCGCGCGCGTCGCGTCCCAGGGCGCGCTCACCCGCTCACCGCCGGGCTCGCGCGGTGGACGGGCCCGCCACGTGCGCCAGCACCTCGTGCACCACGGTGGCGGGCGCCCGGCCGGTGGCCCACGCCTGCGGGGTGAGGGACAGCCGGTGTGCCAGCGCCGCGACGGCGACGTCCTTGACGTCCTCCGGCAGCACGAAGTCCCGCCCGGCCAGCACGGCCAGCGCCCGCGCCACCAGCACCAACGCCTGCGAGCCGCGCGGTGACGCGCCAACCTCGACCGCGGGGTGCGTGCGGGTGGCGGCGGCCAGCGTGACCGCGTACGCCAGCACGTCGTCCTGCACCGTGACGGCCTCGACGCCGGCTTGCATGGCCCGCAGCCGGTCGGTGTCCACCACCTGACGCACGTCCGCCTGCTCGGTGCGCCGGGCCAGCCGCCGGAGGAGGATCTGCGCCTCCCCGTCCGCTCCTGGGTAGCCGACGTCGAGCCGCACCATGAAGCGGTCCAGCTGGGCCTCCGGCAGCGGGTACGTGCCCTCGTACTCCACCGGGTTGGACGTGGCCACCACGTGGAACGGGTCCGGCAGCCGGTAGGTGCGCCCGTCCACCGTGACCTGCCGCTCCGCCATCGCCTCGAGCAGGGCGGACTGGGTCTTGGGCGCGGTCCGGTTGATCTCGTCGGCGAGCAGCAGGCCGGTGAACACCGGGCCGGGCCGGAACTCGAACCGCGCCGACGCCGGGTCGAACACGCTGGACCCGGTGATGTCCGACGGCAGCAGGTCGGGCGTGCACTGCAGCCGGCGAAAGTCCAGGCCGAGTGCGGTGGCCAGGCTGCGGGCGGCGAGGGTCTTGCCCAGGCCCGGCACGTCCTCCAGCAGCACGTGCCCGCCCGCGAGCACCGCAGCGAGGGCCAGCCGCAGCGTCTCGTGCATGCCGACGACGACGGTGCCGACCTCGTCGAGCACCGCCTGACCGGCGGTGGACACGGCGGCCACGGACAGCGGGGTGACGCTCACGGGGTGCTCCTCGGGGGTGCGGCGGGCCGGGCGTC
>Ga0302257_1000134_pt1 | contig 11824 bp, 10 predicted proteins | sample I_Fen_N1_4_FD_194566 | JGI IMG/M metagenome (GOLD analysis project Ga0302257, IMG submission 194566) | Peat permafrost microbial communities from Stordalen Mire near Abisko, Sweden - I_Fen_N1_4 | ecosystem: Environmental > Terrestrial > Soil > Wetlands > Permafrost | place: Sweden: Abisko...
CCGGGTTCAGCTTGCAACGGCCGCCGCCGGAGTATGGGCAACTGGTAGAGGCGTTGAAGCAGTACTTCAGTTTTCATACGTTGCCGGCTTCGGCGTGAGCGGCAAAAGATCTCAAGTACTGCCACTGCGTTTCCAGCTTAAATAGTGCGTCACCATTTGCGCGCCCAATGCCCCGGGCCGTGTATCAAGGACCGCCGTGCCATGAGCGCCCAATCGCTCATGGTGTTCGGCCCGTGCATTCAGGTAGTCCACTGTGCCGCAATAGGCCAGTGCCTCGGGCAAGTTCTGTACCGGGGCCTCGTGCGGGCGGTCGAGGACCTCTTCCCTGAGGCTGGCCACCAGCACGCGATGCTGTTTGCCCATTCGCTTGACGGCCGTGAGCAGTTCCTCATCGTCCTCATCCCGCAGGTTCGTCACCAATACCACCAATGCCCGGCGTTTCTGCCGGTTCAGCAGTTGGGTGATGGCGGCCTGATAGTCGGCGCTGCGCTGGGTGCTGTTAAGGTCATACACGGTGTTCAGTAGAACGTTGAGTTGGCCGACGCCCTTGACCGGGGCGAGGTAGCGCGGTTGATCGCTGGCGAAGGTGCACAGGCCGACCGCGTCGCCCTGGCGTAGTGCAACGTAACTCAGCAGCAGGCAGGCATTGAGCGCATGGTCAAAATGCGACAGCTCGCCGTCCTGACTGCGCATGCGGCGTCCGCAGTCGAGCAGGAAGATTATCTGCTGGTCACGCTCGTCCTGATACTCCCGGGCAATCGGCGTGCGTTGGCGGGCGGTGGCCTTCCAGTCGATTTGTCGCAGGCTGTCGCCCTCGCGAAATTCGCGCAATTGATGAAACTCCTGCCCCTGGCCACGGCGTTGGTGTTGGCGTACGCCGAGCTGGCTGAGCCAGTTATCCACAGCCAGTAACCGGCCGCCGTAGAGGCGGGCGAAATCCGGATAGACACGGGTCTGGTCCGCAACGGTCAGCAGGCGTTTGTCGGACCACAAGCCCAATGGGCCGGGCAGGCTGACTTCGCAGTGTTCGAAGCTGAAGTGACCACGTTTGAGCGGGCGCAGACGATAGCCGATCAGGCTGCGTTGGCCGGGCTGAAGCTCCACCGTCAGGGGCAGGTTTTCAAAGTTCAGCCCATCCGGTACGTGGTCGAAGAGCTGGACGTTCAGTGATTGGGAAAAATCATGCTCGACCTCCAGGTTGGCTTCGCTCCATCGACCCAGCGCCAGACTGCCGGACAGGCGTCGGGTAACCCTCGGGGATGGCAGGCGTTTGATCAGCACGATGTCCAGAGCAGCCAATACCAGCAACGCCAGCAGCAACGCCCAGTTGATTCGTAGCAGGCTCGGTGCAACGTCGATTCCCAATGCCCGCACAGTGCCCAGCACGATGCCGACGGCCAGCAGCAAGGCGAGCCAGAGCAACAGCAGGCGGGTCGGTTTCACAGGCGTGGCGCCGGTACTTGATCGAGCAATTGCCGTAGCACGTGATCGACCTCCAGCCCTTCGATGTCCAGCTCTGGCGAGATGCGCACCCGATGGCGCAGCACGGCCAGCGCGCAGCCCTTGATGTCGTCCGGAATCACGAACTCGCCACCGCGCAACAGGGCCCGCGCCCTGGCGCAACGCACCAGGGCTATGGAGGCTCTGGGCCCGGCGCCGAGTGTCAGTCCCGGCCAGCCGCGGGTGGTACGGGCCAGACGCACGGCGTAGTCGAGCACCTGATCATCCAGGGGCAGTTCGCTGGCGATACGTTGCAGGACCAGCACGTCTTTGGCCTGCAGGAGGGTGCGCAATGGTTGCACGTCGAGCATGTCGGCGCGGGTAGAGCGGCAGACTTGACGCACCATGTCCAGCTCCTGCCCGGCGTCCGGGTAGTCCATGCGCACCTTGAGCATGAAGCGATCCAGCTCGGCTTCCGGCAGTGGATAAGTGCCTTCCTGTTCGATGGGGTTCTGTGTGGCGAGCACCATGAAGGGCTGCGCGATCGGCAGGGCGCGACCTTCCAGGGTGACTTGCCGCTCCTGCATGGCTTCGAGCAAGGCGGCCTGGGTTTTCGCCGGGGCACGGTTGATCTCGTCGGCCAGTAACAGGTGGGTGAACAGCGGGCCTTTGCGCAGTTTGAATTGCTCGGTTTGCAGGTCGTACACCGCATGCCCGGTGACATCGCTGGGCATCAGGTCCGGGGTGAACTGAATACGGGCGAATTCACCGCCGAAGCAACGCGCCAGCGCGCGTACCAGCAAAGTCTTGCCCAGCCCCGGCACGCCTTCGAGCAATACGTGGCCGCCGGCAATCAGTGCGGTGAGAACGTCGTCGATCACGCTGCCCTGGCCGATCACGACTTTTTGCAGCTCGTTGCGTATCGCTTGGGCCAGTTGGCTGGCGCGCAGGCGTTGCTGCTCGGCATGGCCAGGTGTGCCGGGCTCGATCTGTTCACTCGTCACGACTTGCGCAGCGCTGGTGACTGTCACCTGTGGTTTATCTTCCATAAATCAGTCACTTACCTAATCTGGTTTTTTCATTTTTTGACGTGCGTAACCTGTGATTGGCTGCCAATCTGCACGATTGCAAGTCCAGGGTGACCTCTCGTTTTGAGTTGTCTGAAGTGGAGGTTAGGCCATCACGGGCGCTACATCGCGAATCAGCTCAGGAAGTTATATACCCGCTTGGTCGCTCTTGTCGGGATCGAGGGGCGGGTGCGGAATGTTTCAAGGCATTTGCGCCCCTGCCACCGCCACATGAATCATGTACAGCGAAGTGTTCGCGGTAATGAATAACCGATTGCGCCGTGGCCCGCCAAACGTCAGGTTGGCGACTTTCTCCGGCAGCAGGATCTTGCCCAGCAATGTGCCACACGGCGCCAAACACTGAATGCCGTCCCCGGCGCTGGTCCAGATATTGCCCTGCACGTCGACCCGTAGCCCATCGGGAATCCCCGGCTCAATCTGCGCCAGCACCCGCGAAGCGCCAAGCCGGCAATTGTCCAGCACCGTCAGGGCACGAATGTGATGCGGTGCATCGGGGTCGTGGGTGCGCGCCGAATCGGCGACGTAGAGGGTGCTGCCGTCCGGCGAAAAAGCCAGGCCATTGGGCTGCACAAAGTCGTCGGCGACACAGCTCAACTCGCCGCTACGCGGGTCAATGCGGTAGACATTGCGACTCGCCTGCTCAGGGTCAGCCTTAAAGCCCTCGTAGTCGCTGAGGATTCCGTAGGTCGGGTCGGTGAACCAGATGCCGCCATCGCGATGCACCACTACATCGTTCGGCGAATTAAGGCGTCGTCCTTCAAAGCGCTCGGCCAGCACAGTGATCGAGCCATCCGGCTCGGTGCGGGTCACGCGGCGGGTGCCGTGCTCACAGGTGATCAAGCGCCCCTGCACATCTCGGGTGTTACCGTTGGCGAAGTTCGAGGCGTGGCGATAGACCGAGACGCCCTGCTCCGGGGTCCAGCGCAAGATGCGCTGGTTCGGAATGTCGCTCCAGAGCAGGTAGCCGCCATCGTTGAACCACACCGGACCTTCGGCCCAGCGGCATTGGTCGTACAGCCGCTCCAACTGGGTGTTGGGCAACGTCAGCGCGCGAAAGCGCGGGTCGAGGTATTCGTAAACAGGTTCGGACATGTCAGTACCCAAGATTCAAGCGGAGCGAGCCGATCTGCGGCCGCTGACGGCGGTAATCACCGCGATGATGATTAACCCTGTGAGGATCATCCGTACCCCGGCGCTGGTGCCGAAGGTGTTGAGCATGCTCACCAGCAAATACAGAAACAGCGATGCGCCCCAGATCCCTGGCACGTTGGAAAAGCCCCCGGCCACCGAGGTGCCGCCGATCACCACCACGGCAATCGAGGCCAACAGGTATTCATCGCCCATGCTCAAGGACGCGCCGCCGGAGAAGCCCGCCAGCAGCAATCCGCACAAGGAGGCCAGCAACGCGCTGAGCACATAGGTGGCAAATCGCACACGCCCGATACGGCCACCCGCCAGTTCGGCGGCTCGCGGGTTCTGGCCGATGGCGATGACCCAACGCCCGTAAAGCGTGCGGTTGAGCACCACCGCCATCAGCACCGCGAGCACGACAACGCTGATCGCCAGGTACGGCACGCCCCACAGGTTGCCGGTGCAGAACTGATAGAAAATTTCCGGCGGTTGCACCCGCACGCTACGGCCGTAAGCGATGGCCATCGACTGCAACAGGAAACTGGCGGACAGGGTGGCGATGATCGGCGGAATGCGCAGCAAGCGAATCAACGCGTAATTGCTACAGCCCACCAACAGACCGCTGCAGAACACGCCCAGCACACCGAGCCAAATCAGCCCCGGATCGCCGTTCATCAACTTCATGCCGATGGCGCCGCTCAAGGCGATATTGGCCGGGATCGACAGGTCGATATTGCCGGGACCGGTTGTGATGACGAACATCTGGCCGATGCCGACGATGACGAAAAACGCCGAAAAACTCAGGGCGCCCGACAGCAGCGAACCGGCGCCCGCTCCACCGGTAAAGGCGATGGTCGCCAGCCAGATCAGCAATGCCGCCAAAAACGACCATAACCAGGGTTTGCGCGTCAGCGTGGACAACGAAGCACGAGGGTTCATAGGGGCCGGGTCTCCAGGCGATTGACGGCGGCACGCAGGGCCAGCACCAGAATCAGGATTGCGCCCTGGGCACCGATCTGCCAGTCAGGGGAAATGCGCATGAATGACAACAACGAACCGGCCAGCACCAGGGTCAAGGCGCCCAGTACCGCGCCAATCGGTGACACCCGACCGCCGACAAATTCGCCGCCACCGAGGATCACCCCGGCAATCGACAGCAAGGTGTAGCGCAGGGCGATGGTGGCGTCCGCCGAGGTGGTCAGGCCCACCAGGAACAATCCGGCCAACACGCCGAAACTGCCGGCCAGGGCATAGAGCGAGACCTTGATGCGCAGCAGCGACCAACCGGCCTTGGCCACCGCCAGCGGGTTGCCGCCCGCCCCGCGCAACACCACGCCGAGGGGCGAACGCATGAGGAAGGCATGCACCAGCAATGCCAGTACGATGCAGACGATGATTGCGAACGGCAGCCAGGGTGTCTTGATCCGCACCAGGCTTTGCAGCCAGTGCGGCGCGCTGCCGCCGGGCGCGGGTAGCAGCAACACGGCACCGCCCATCCAGATAAACGACATGCCCAACGTCACTACGATCGACGGCAAATTGCGGGTATGGATCAACGCCCCAATCAGCGCGTACACCGCGATACAGGCCAGCAATGCGAGGCAGCCGAGCAGCGGATGCTCGTTGAGCAAAGTGGCCGCGACGCAGGCAACGAAACTGATGAAACTGCCCAGGGACAGGTCCAGGTCATTGACCGTGATGATCAGCATCTGCGCGATGGTTGCCAAGGCAATCGGCACCGCGAGGTTGAGCATCAGGTTCATGCCCATGTAGCTTATGGCCCGTGGCTGAATGATGAAAATCGCCACCAGCAGCAACGCCAGCGACAAGCCAGGCAAGGCGCTGCGTAGTAGCCGCGCACGATTGATCTGCGGTTTTTTCAGCGCTTGCGCGCTCAAGGAAAGGGATGGGTTCATGCCGGTTGTTCCTCGAAGGAGCAACGCAAGATCTGCTCCTCGCTCAATTCGTTGCGGGGTAGATCCAACACCACCTGACCGTCGCGAAACACATAGATGTGATCGCAGTAGTCGAGCTCTTCCAGTTCGGTGGTGTACCAGATAAAGGTCCGGCCTTTGGCGGCCTCTTGGGCGATGATCGAATACACCTCGCGTTTGGTGCCCACATCGACGCCGCGCATGGGGTCGTCCATCAGGATCAGGTCATTACGCGAGGCCAAGGCTCGGGCGAACAGGGCCTTTTGCTGGTTTCCGCCGGACAATGAAAGAATCGGGTTGTCCATGTCCGGCGTACGAATGCCCATGCGGGCCTGCCATTGCCCGGCCATGGCGCGCTCGGCTTGTGGATCGATCAAGGCGCCGCGCTTGAGGTCCGCCAGGGAACTGATGGTGATGTTTTCGGCAATCGACCACAGCGGGAAAACGCCATCGGTCTGCCGATCACCGGCCACCAGCGCCGCCCCCTGGCCGCGGGTGATGCGTTGGCGCAACACTTGAATCAGCAGTTGGCTCTGACCATGCCCGGCCAGGCCCGCCAGACCGACGATTTCACCGGTATGGGCCTTGACCGTCTGGCCATCGACCTGGCGCGCCGGCCGCTGTTCGACCACTGCGGCCTTGCCTTCACGACGGGAGACAAACGCCTGCTGCTGTACTGCCTCCTTGGCCGCGCTGCCCATGCATTCCACCAGCGAGACGTGACTGAAATCCCCCGCTGGGCGAATCTCCACGATGCGGCCATCGCGCATCACCGCAATGCGGTCGCAGGTGGCGAGCATCTCACCGAGGATATGGCTGATCAGCACCACGCTGCCGCCACCGGCCACGAAGCGCCGGACGAAACCCAGCAATTGCTCGGCCACCCGGGCGTCCAGCGAAGAGGTGGGCTCGTCGAGAATCACCAGTTCCAGGCGCTCATCCACCTGGACAAAAGCACGGGCAATCTCAACCATCTGCCGCTTGCCAATCGGCAGCTCGGCGACGATGTCGTCGGCTGCAATACCATGGCCGGGAAAAATCTCATCAAGGCTGGCGTCGATCAGCGCCTTGGCCTGTCGGCGCCAACCCCAGCCACGAATCGCTGGCGACATCAGCCGCAGGTTCTCGGCAACGCTCAGGTTCGGGCACAAAGACAGTTCCTGAAACACGCAGCGAATGCCGTGCTGGCGGGCCATCTGCACGTTGTAACTGCTGCGCACTTCATGCCTGGCCAGGTGCAACACGCCGCAATCGGCACTCAGGGTACCGGCCAGCACCTGCATCAGGGTGGATTTACCGGCGCCGTTGTGACCGATCAGGCCCAGGCATTCACCCCGGTGAAAACTCAGATTGACCTCGCTCAGCGCACGCACCGCGCCGAACGACTTGCCAGTGCCCGTAAAGGTCACCAACGCAGGGTTGGGGAAAGTCATAACAGCCTCCTCGACAATGCCGCGCCGCTCAGCCAAACACCGCGACGCGATGTGCGTTGGTTATTGGGCGGATGAGGTTTTCAGGCCCGCGACGTCTTCGATGCTGTAGACCTGACTGACAATCCCGCCCTTCTCAACGCCCTTGAGGGAGGATTCCAGGGTGTCCTGGGTCACGCTGAGCGCTGGCGAGAGCAAGTCGTGGGGCAGTTCTTTGCCATCCAGCAGTTGTTGGGCGACGTAGAACGCCAGGCTGGAAATGCTCGGTGCGCTGGAGATGGAAAAGGACTGGTAACCATTGGCGTCTTTCTGTTTCTTCCACCACGACAGCTCTTCCTCGCGGTTGCCGAACATGATGGTCGGGATCGGTCGCCCCGCCGCGGTAAACGCCTGGGCCACGCCGTAACCATCATCACCCTGGGCCACCACCGCGTCGATTTTCGGCAAGCTGGGCAGCACCCCGGCCACCGCTTTTTGCGAGGCGGTCTGGGACCAGTTGCCATTCACCGAACCGACCAGTTTGAGCTTGGGATGCTTCTGCGCGCCGGCCACAATTCCGGAGTGAATCAGCTCATCCACAGAGACCCCGGCCAAGCCGCGCACCTCCAGCACATTGGCACCGTCGGGGTAACGCTCGGCCAGATAGTCCATCTGGGCGATGCCGCTTTGCTTGAAGTCCATGGAGATGCGGTAGGCGCAAGGCTCGGTGACCACGCCGTCAAAGGAAACGACGATGATGCCTGCGTCACACGCCTGCTTCACTGCGCCGTTGAGGGCGGTGGGCGACGCAGCATCAATGACGATGGCGTTGTAACCCTGCAGGATCAGGTTCTGGATTTGCGCCGCTTGTTCCGTGGCTTGGTTCTCACCCGTGGTGAACGAATCGGCACCGGCGATCAACCCGTCCTTGACGGCTTTTTCCGTGGTTTGTTGCCAACTGGCAAGCATGCCCTGACGCCAGGAGTTACCCGCATAGTTGTTGGACAAGGCAATCGTTTTATCGGAGGTATCGGCCAGAGCGGCGAAGCTTGGCAGCAGAATCAGTGCACTGGACAGCAGCGCACAGCGCAATGGTTGGAATTTCATAGTGTGACCCTTGTTATTGTTGTGGGCTTTCGGCAGCAGGCGAACAACTGACCGGTGTTACTACGCATTCGGGGCCAGTCTGCACCCCCTGAGCAGGCGGTGTCTGTGGCTATAGGTGCAGACTTTCGGCGGATACACGCATGATGGGTGCGGGATCCCGCACAAAACCCGCGCGACACCGCAAACCTTCACTCGCCCGCCTGCTTGGCGTGGTGGACACACCGCACACGGCGTATGGTGAGCCGGACAAAATCAGAGCCGAAACCATCGTGCTACGACCACACATTCAGGCCGAAGAAGTGCTCAAACACTTTCTCGGCATCTCCAGGGCCCTGGCTGGCTTGCTGGACTTCCAGTCGATGATCAATGCGGTCTCCGAGCAGATCCGCTTCATCCTGCCCCACGATCACCTCGACGTGAGCCTGTTGCTGCTCAATGCCGAAAACCATCTGCACACTGCCTACGAGGCCGGTGTTCATACCTCATGGAGCGGTTTTGCCAAGCAGCCGTTGCCAGTGTCGCAAAGCCCGTTGCGCATTTTGTTGCTGGGGGAAGCGCCATTCATCCTCAGTGATGACGCGATGAATGACCCGCGTTTTCAGTTTCCCGGTGCGTTCAACCGGCCGATTTTCGATGCCCAACTGCGCAGTCGATTGCATGTGCCGTTGCGGGTGCGAAACGAAGTGATCGGCGCCTTGAGCTGCTCCATGCACTCGGCCAATTACTACACCCTGGACGATGTGCACCATGCCCAACACGTCGCCGACCTGCTCGCCTCTTATCTATACGCCCTGCGCCAGACCGACCAGGCCAAGGAACTGGCCATCGCCCAGGCCCAGACCCGCGCCCGGGAAGAAGGCTTGCGCCTCGGGGCCTTGCGCCTGACCGAAGAGCTGGAAAACGAACGCCAGCGCATCGGCATGGACTTGCACGACCAGACCCTGGCCGACATGACCCGCCTGCATCGACGCCTCGCCCGCCTGCAACTGCAAGACAGCCTGAGCGGCGAGACATTGCGTCCCATCAGCCAGGCCTTGCAGGAGAGCATGCAAGAGCTGCGCTCTATCATTGATGCGGTCAAACCCACGGTGTTGCAGCTGTTCGGTTTCGAAGAAGGCCTGGAGGACTTGCTTCTGCGCAGCGTGCGCAATAGCGGGCTGGAAATTGCCACGCACCTGCGCGACAACACCTTCGGCCAAGCCAATCGCCTGGCCGAGCCGCAAAAAATCGCTTTGTTCCGCATCATTCAGGAAGCGGTCAACAATGCGATCAAACACGCTTCGCCGGACTCGATTGCCATCGACATCAGCCGCTCGCGGCGCCATCTGAACCTGACGATCATCGACGATGGCCTGGGCCTTGATTGCAGCAATCGCCTGGATACCGGCGGCATCAAAAACATGCAGATCCGCGCCCAGTTGCTGGGTGCCAAGGTGCAAATCGACCGTGGCGAACAGGGCAAGGGCACACGGGTGTGCATAAGGTTGCCCCTGGACGAATACCACCTGACTAGCGATCCGGAGATTTGATGGACGTTCTGTTAATAGAAGACGATCCGGTGCACCGCGCCTTCCTCAAAGAAGTCATAGAAGCCGCCATGCCCGAATGCTCGCGCCTGCTGGAGGCCGACGACGGCCAGATCGGCGAGCGTCTGGCCCACGAGCATCAAGTGGCGTGTGTGGTGATGGACCTGCAAATGCCCAGGCGAACTGGCGTCGAGGCGGCCAAGACGATCTGGAAGGAGCGTCCCGAGACCTCGATTCTGTTCTGGTCCAACTATGCCGATGAAGCCTATGTACGCGGCATTGCGCGCATCGTTCCGCAAGGGGCGGCCTACGGCTACATCCTCAAGACTGCGTCCGAAGAACGCCTGCGCCTGGCGCTGCGCAGCCTGTTCATCGAGCAGCAATGCGTGATCGACCGCGAGATTCGCGGCGTCCAGCAAAAGGCTCAGGACCAGTCGCTGGGCCTTACCGATGCGGAATACGAAGTGCTGCAAGACATCGCCTTGGGGCTGACCGACCGCACCATCGCCAACCGCCGCAGCCTGTCGTTGCGCAGCGTGCAGAACCGCTTGCAGCAGCTGTACGAAAAGCTTGGTATCTATCAACCGTCCCAAACCGGCGAACGCAGTTCGGCCTTCAACCTCCGGGCCCGCGCGGTGAACATTGCCCTATTGCGCAAACTGCTCAATCGCACCGCGCTGGAACAGGCCGAAGCAGAACTGCAGGAATGGCTAAAGGATCCGTTGCATGACTATTTCAATGTGTAAGTGAGGTGAGGGGAGCACCACACTTCATGATCGTTGCAATGATCCATAGTCGCGGCTCCAGGTACTCCATCTGGCGCCCTCTGCGCTAATCAGAAACCCAATCACTTTGTCTGCTCTGACCAGTTAAAGCATTGAATAGACCCTAAAGCACCTGAGCTTCCACGTGTCTGTTTCTATTTTCACGGGAATCCAGCGCTTTTCAGGTGCCAGATCATAAGGCGTTCCTCAGCGTTTGCAGGTGAGCGACCAGCCGGCTGAATTCGCCACTGGAAAGCCGTTGCTTCGGTCGCGGGCTCATGGCCTGGCTAATAACGTGTGTGGGTTGGCCGGTCAGGCGTGCGAGCACCTGCCATTGTTCGGTGACGCCGAGTTGTTCATAACCCGGGTGGCGCCGTCGCATACGACGCAGGATGTCCTGCTGCAAGGCTTCCAATAGACGGCCCTGACCGCTGCGGCGCAGCATGAAATCGGCACTGGCGTGCAAGTGCTCCTGCCATTGGCGACGAGCCTTCGCCGCCGGCTTCAGTAGCGGGCCGTGGCGCACGCCGACGTGCCAGAAACCCAGGCCGATCAGGGCGATCAGGGCAACCAGCGCCTGGGGGAAATAACGCAACAACAAGGTCCACAGGCTGTCGTGATCGGTGTTGAACAGCAGGGTCACGTCCGTGTCCGCAGTCAGGTACCAGAGCAGCCAGGCGTTGTCGTATTGCTCGATAGCGGGGGTTTTCCACAGGTCGGCGTCGGTCACCACAATGATCGAGCCGAGCCCATGGTTGAGCTGCATCATGTGCGTGGCCCTGGCGCTGTTGGCCCAGGACTGGGCGAGATTGTTCGGGTCTTCGAGATGGAACGCGGTGTCGAAGCTGGCGTAGGCCGGCGCGTGTTCGTTTTCCAGATAGAGCTTGGTGAGTGTGGGATAGGGGTCGTCGCTGATGACGGGCGGTGGGTCCTTGAGGTCTTTGCTCAAGGATTGGTGCAACTGGACCCGGTCCAGCAACAGATCGTTGCTTTGCCCGGTCTTCTCATCCCACAGCGACTGAGCGACGAACAACAGGCGCCCGCCGGCCCGGGTCCAGCTCATCAGCTGGTCAATTTGCCGGGGTGTCATGTTGTAGCGGTCGCCGAGCAACAGCAGGCTATGGTGACGTGGCTCCAGGCTGGGCAGGACATCGAAGCGGTTGGCATGGCTGACGGTCAGGCCCTGTTTGCGCAGGAAATGTTCGGCGGCCAGGTAGGGATTGGCCTGGGCTTCGGGCGAGGGTCCGTGGTCGATTTCCGCCGGATAGGGTATTGCCTTGAGGTACAGATAAATACTCAGTGCGCCCAGCAACATGGCAATGACTAAGCCAACCATTAGCCAGGCACGCCGGATCAATGGACTGCCTCCGGGCCGAACAAGCTGCGCCAGCCATCGCACAATTGCTGGCGCACATGTGCCGGTGG
>Ga0302257_1000136_pt1 | contig 11773 bp, 8 predicted proteins | sample I_Fen_N1_4_FD_194566 | JGI IMG/M metagenome (GOLD analysis project Ga0302257, IMG submission 194566) | Peat permafrost microbial communities from Stordalen Mire near Abisko, Sweden - I_Fen_N1_4 | ecosystem: Environmental > Terrestrial > Soil > Wetlands > Permafrost | place: Sweden: Abisko...
CTCGTACTTGTAGTAGATGTGGGCGGGCGTATCGAGGGCGCGCTCGAGGCGGTAGGCGCGGTGCAGCGGCGACGGCCGATAGAGCTGGTACGCCTCGCGGACCGGGTCCGGGATCTCGATCTCGCGCTCGGTGCTGACCTCCTGGAGGATCAGCGCCATCGGGAACAGCGGTGCGAGGTCCGCGGGACCGATCGGCTGACCCGTGCCCGGGTGAAGGGCCGGCGGCGGCGGCGTCCGGAGGTCGGCGGCGATGTTGTACCAGGTCCGCGGGATCCGGTCCTCGCCCAGGAGGAACTTGGTCCGGCGGGGTTGGATGCTTGCCATCGTCGAGCGACCTCCATGCGGGCGTGTTGGGCGGTGCGGGCGTGTGGGGGCGGGCCGAGCCTAGCGCCTCGCGAGGATCCGGGCAACTGCCCGTGCCGCTCAGCCGGCCAGGGGCGCCTCGTGAACGGGCTCGTATCGCGGAGGACTCCCGCCGAGGTGGCTGCGGTAGAGCACGAGCCGGTCCGCCGTGAAGGTCACGCGCCAGCCCTCGGCGGCGACCTTGAGGTCCGCTGCCACGGCCAGCGAGCCCGAGGTTCCCGCGGCGTCCGTTCGCGCGACGGTCAGGTGCGGGTGGAAGGGCCGGTCGTCCGACGGCATGCCGGACAGCACGAGGGCGGCATCCAGGGCCCGCGAGATCACACCGAGCTCCTCTGCTCCCCGCTCGATGCCCAGCCAGATCGCACGCGGGCGCCGGTCTCCCGGGAATGCCCCCGCCCCGCCCAGCACCACCGTGATGGGGTCCGCACCGGCTGCGGCCGCATCGACGGCCACGCCCAGGGCGGGGATCCGGGACGGCGGCAGGAGGCCAAGGAACCGCAGGGTCAGGTGCAGGTTCGCCGTGCTCACCCAGCGCACACCGCGGCCACCATGACGAGCTCGCACCCCGTCCAGGAGCGCCGCGCAGGCCGCCAGCGCCTCACCGGGAACCGGGACTCCGACGAACAGCCGGTCGAGGTCTTCAGCCACCGTGCTCGTTCTGGTAACGGACCCGATCGGCGGCAAGCACCTCGAGCGCCCGGTCGCGCTCGCGCCAGCCGACGACGTCGACCACCTTGTCCTCGAGCAGCTTGTAGGTGTTGAAGAACTGCTCGATCTCCACGAGGCGGTGGGGGCGCACCTGGTCCAGCCGCTCGATGTGCTGCTGGTGCGGATCGCCGATCGCGACGCACAGGGTCTTGAAGTCGAAGCCGTTCTCGTCACGCATCTCGAGGCCGCCGATCGGCCGCCCCCAGACGTGGCACCCCGTGAACGTGGGCTCGTCGATGATCAGCAGGGCGTCGGTGTGGTCGCCGTCGTCCGCGCGCGTCCCCTCGATGAACCCGTAGTCGAAGTTGTAGAACACCGCCGACGAGAGGACGCGGTCCAGGCGGTAGACGTGGGCGACCTCGTCGTACTCGTACTTGTTGCGGCTCCCGCGCGGGATCTCGACGACGATCTCGACGACTCCCGGAAAGTCCTCGGCGTGCATGCTGTTCATGCCGCAACAATAGCGTGCCGCGGCGAACACGCCGCAACGAGTGCGCCCGGACCGACAGGGTGCCCCTAGTCGTTGTAGAGGCGTTCCTCGATCAGCTTCTCCTGCACCGTCCGCCCGTTCGGGTCGAAGCACGAGAACTCGAAGTGCTTCTCGTACTCGAGGTCCACGGCGTCCTGGCCGCCGCGGTTCTTCTCCACCGAGACGATCGCCCAGTCGCGGAACCGCTGCGCCTGGTAGGGGTTGAACTCGATGTTGACCTTGGCGACGATCTGGTACTTCTCGTTCAGGATCAGGATGATGTCGGCTTCGTAGTTGATCGCCGACGAGCCGCGCAGGTGGTAGTTGCGCAGGCGCGACGCCTTGAGGCCCTCCTTGTCCGCCGCCACGATGGCGATCATCGGGACGTCCTCGGACAGGGCGATGTCCTTGAGGCCGTTGACCACGAACGTGACCTTCTCGGACTCGGTGAGGGGCTCCGGGATCTGCGGCACCTTCTGCAGGTAGTCCACGACCACGACGAGGCGACGATCCCCGGACAGCTCCTTGTGCTGGTGGACCAGGGCCCGGATGCCGTCGATCGTGCTCGCGGTCTGCGTGCCACGCAGCAGGAACAGGTTCTGGCCGTAGCGCGCGATGCGGTCGAGCGACGGGCGCAGCCGCGGGTTGGACGCCAGCTGGGCCGCCCCGCCTCCCTCGGCCATCCACGTCCCCAGGATCTCCTTGCGAACGTCCTGGATCTTGATGGCGCCGGTCTTGTGCGGCAGGTGGGCCAGAGCCGACTCGGCCGCGATGAGGCGGTTGAGCAGGTACAGCTCGTCGTGCTCGAAGCAGATGTAGAGCACGTTGGCCTGGCCGCCGGACGCGACGTTGCGCGCCATCTGGAGCGCCATCGTTGTCTTGCCGGTTCCCTGCGCACCGCCGATGAGCATCAGCTCGCCGGCGCGCAGGCCGCCCCCGATGGTCTTGTCGAGCGGTGTGAACCCGAGCGGGACCGGCTGGTACTCGCCCACCCGTCCGCTCGTCACCTTGTCGTTCAGGTCGACCAGCACCTCGAGAGCCGAACGGGGCGCCATGCTCCCGTTCGGGCCGTCAAGGCGCCACGCCACCTTGGGCGTCGCCCCCGATTTCGTCGTCACGCGCGCTCGACCTCCCGACAGCGATGGCCTTCGCCCGCATCCTAGCACCGGCCCCGCGCGGGAGAACCCCCTCCCGGGTCACCAGGGCCAGTCGAACGTACCGTTGCCAAGGGCGCCGGCGGGCCCGGGCGCACGCGGGGATCGCTACCGGGGGAGGCCCGCCAGCTCGTCCCAGACCCTGACGATCACGCGGGTCCCGAGCTCGAAGTTGTCCAGGTCCAGCCACTCGTTGGGCGCGTGCGCGTTGCAGGACGGCTGGCAGAAGCCGAGCAGCACGACCGGGAGCCCCAGCGTGTGGTCGAACGCCGCCGTGACGGGGATCGACCCGCCCTCCCGGATGTACACGGGATCCACGCCGTGGACCGCACGCAGGGCACGGGCCGCGGCCCGCGTTGCCGGGTGATCCGTCGGCGTGAGGCTCGGCTCGCCGCCATGGATGAAGGTGGTCGTGACCTTGACGCCGGGCGAGGCGATCGCGGCGACGTAGTCGCGGAGGGCCTCGTACACCCGGTGGGCGTCCTGGTTCGCGACAAGCCGGGTGGAGATCTTCGCGTGCGCGTGCGCCGGGATGATCGTCTTGGCACCCTCGCCCTGGAAGCCGCTCCACATCCCGTTGACGTCGAGGGTCGGACGCCCGCCTCTCCGCTCCATCGTCGTCCAGCCGCTTTCGCCGACCAGCGCCGGGACCGGGATCTCCGCCCGGTAGGCCTCCTCGTCGAACGGCAGGGCCGCCATGGCCTCGCGATCCGCCGGCGTGAGGGCCACCACGTCGTCATAGAAGCCCGGGATGCGGATCCGGCCGTCGGCGCCCTTGAGCGCCGCGATGATCCGGGCGAGCGCGTTGGCCGGGTTGTCAACAGTCCCGCCATACATTCCCGAGTGCAGGTCCACGGGCGAGAGCTCCACGTCGATCTGCGCGTACATGATCCCGCGCAGGCCGACCGTGATCGCCGGGAGGTTGCCCTCGAAGTAGCCGGTGTCGCTGATCACGGCCACGTCCGCGGCCAGCCGGTCGCGGTTCGCCGCGATCCACCCGTACAGGCTGTCCGAGCCGTATTCCTCCTCGCCCTCGAATACGAACGTCAGGTTGACGGCGGGCGCCAGGCCCACGGCGCGGATCGCCTCCAGCGCGGAAAGGTGCATGACCAGCTGACCCTTGTCGTCGGCCACGCCCCGCCCGACGAACCGGCCGTCCCGCAGGAACGGCTCGAACGGGGCGGTCTCCCACAGGTCCAGCGGATCGGCCGGCTGGACGTCGTAGTGGCAGTAGACCAGCACGACCGGGGCGCCGGGCGCCTCGTGGATCCTCCCGTAGACGATCGGATGGAGCGCGGTGGCCGCCACCTCGACGTCCGTCGCGCCGACGCGGCGCAGCCGGTCCGCGACCCATTCGGCCGCGGTGACCATGTCGGCCGCATGTTCGGGCAGTGCTGAGATGCTGGGGATGCGCGCGAACTCGAGCAGCGACGCCGCCCGGGCATCCGTCGAGGCCCGGAGCGCGGCCTCCACCGCCGGGTTGATCGGGGTCTCGTCGGGCGCGGGGCTGAGCTCGTTCATCGGATCTCCGTTGGGTCTGCGGGCCACCACGATCGTAGCGGACAGCATGAAGGGCGGACCGGTGGTCCGCCCTTCCGTCAGGTCGCTCCCTGGTCCCGGCCGCGGGCCGGCTGTCGGTCAGGCCGGCAGGGGCGCGGGGTTCGGCGCCGGGGCACCGGGGCCGGCGGAGGTGCCGCCGTCCGTGCCGGGCGCGATCACGCGCGGGATGCCCGCGTACCGGCCCTCCTTGGGCGGCAGGTCGTCGAACAGCTTCTCGAACTCGGGGGCGTCGACGGACTCCTCCGCGATCAGCTTCTCGGCCAGGCGGTCCAGGCGGTCCCGGTAGGTGGTGAGGACCTCCGTGGCACGGTCGTAGGCCCGGTCGATGATCGCGCGGACCTCCTCGTCGATCACGCGGGCGACATCGTCCGAGTAGTCGCGGGACTCGCCCATCGACCGGCCCAGGAACACCATCTCGTCGCGCTTGCCGAAGGAGAGCGGCCCGAGCTTGTCGCTCATGCCGAACTCCGTGACCATGCGCCGCGCGAGGTCCGTGGCCTTCTCGATGTCGTTGCTGGCACCCGTCGTGGTGTCCCCGAAGACGAGGCGCTCCGCGACGTTGCCGCCCAGCAGGCCCGCGATCTTGTCCTCGAACTCGGTCTTGCTCTGGAGGTAGCGGTCCTCCGTCGGCAGCGCCATGGTGTAACCCAGGGCCATGCCGCGGCTGATGACCGTGACCTTGGCGACCGGGTCACACTTCGGCAGGATCCGCTGGACGACGGCGTGACCGCCCTCGTGGAAGGCGATGATCCGCTTCTCGTCGTCCGAGATGACACGGCTCTTGCGCTCGGGACCGGCGACGATGCGCTCGAGCGCCTCGGAGAACTCGGTCATGCCGACGGTCTTCTTGTTGCGGCGCGCGGCCAGAATCGCCGCCTCGTTGACGAGGTTGGCGAGGTCCGCCCCGGAGAACCCGGGCGACATGCGCGCGATCTCCTCCACGACGATGGTCTTGTCGAGCGGCTTGCCCTTGGAGTGGACCTTGAGGATCGCGGTGCGCCCCTTCATGTCGGGGCGGTCGAGGATGACCTGGCGGTCGAAGCGGCCGGGCCGCAGGAGCGCCGGGTCCAGCACGTCGGGGCGGTTGGTGGCGGCCACCACGATCACGTTGGTATTGGTGTCGAAGCCGTCCATCTCGACCAGGATCTGGTTCAGCGTCTGCTCCCGCTCGTCGTGCGAGCCGCCGAGGCCGGCGCCGCGCTGGCGGCCGACCGCGTCGATCTCGTCCACGAACACGATGCAGGGGCTGTTGCGCTTGGCCTGGTCGAACAGGTCGCGGACGCGGCTGGCGCCGACACCCACGAACATCTCGACGAACTCCGAGCCGGAGATGCTGAAGAACGGGACGCCGGCCTCACCGGCCACGGCGCGTGCCATGAGCGTCTTGCCGGTTCCCGGAGGTCCCACGAGCAGCACGCCGCGCGGGATGCGCGCGCCGAGCGAGTTGAACTTCTCGGGATACTTGAGGAACTCCACGACCTCCTGGAGCTCCATCTTGGCCTCGTCCACGCCGGCCACGTCCGCGAACGTCACCACGGTCTTGTTGCCGAGGAACATCCGGGCGCGGCTCTTGCCGAACGACATGGCCTGGTTGTTGGTGCCCTGGGCCGACCGCATCATGTAGAAGATGAAGCCGCCGATGACGAGCAGCGGGAGCAGTCCAGTCAGCAGCAGGCCGACCCACGACGTGTCGGCAGTGGGCTTCCGGGTGTACACCTCCGTGGGCAGGGTCTTGCCGCCCTCGGCCGCGGCTCTCTGCATGTCGGCGAAGACGTCACCGGTGATGTTGTTGGGCACGACTACCGAGTAGGTCTTCGAGTCCGTCTTGGTCACGAGCAGGTTCTCGCCGTCCTGCTGAACCTTGGTGACGTTGCCGGCCTTCACGTCGTTGTAGAAGGTCGAGTAGCCGGTCGTGTCCCCGGGGGTGGACGAGTTGACCCAGGTGACGAGCAGCGCGACCGTGCCCGCCACGAGGACGAGCATCACGATCCCGTTGCGCAGGAACTTTGCGTTCAAACGGAGCGCCTCCGAGTGGGACGGGCCGGGTGGTGGCCGGCAAGAGGGCGAGTATACCGCCGGGGTCTCCGACGGCCGCGCGGGCGGTCCGGGATCCTGGCGTCACCTACGGTACGGTCGAGACGCCCGCGCGGATGGTCCGAGCCCGTGTCATCGAGGTTCAGGTTTCGCCACCATCCCCCGGCGTGCCGGATCGCGCCACCAGTCGGCTTCGGTCGACGCGGGCCGGTGTCGAGCCCGGGCGGTCCCACGCCCCGGCCCGGCGGCCATGGCGCGGCGAGGAGCATTTGTTCGGGGAAATGGTGGCTGGGGGCAGAATCGAACTGCCGACCGGGCGGTTATGAGTCGCCTGCTCTGCCGCTGAGCTACCCAGCCTCGGGCGCGCATTGTAGACCAGTTCTCGTCTCCGGTGAGGGATCCTGGCCGCCCGGATCGCCAGTCGCGGGCGACGGGAGGCCCAGGGGGCGGCGCCCTCCCAACCGCCGCCGGGACCGTCACGGGGCCACGAACATCGGGATTGAGTAACGGCACCCGAAGCCGGACAATGCACCCAGCCAGCCGCGACCGCTAGGGGAACGATCGATGTCGAACGAGACGCCGGGCCGGGACGCCGTGCCGGGCGGGGGACAGCCCGCCTCCGAGCCGCAGCCGGACGCACCCACGGCCCCCTGGCCCGCGCCGCCGGCTGCGGAGCCCACTGTCGCGCCGGTGCCCGCGACCACGTGGACGCCCACCCCGGACCCCGCGCCGGTCCAGCCCGCCGCGCCCACGGCCCCCGCGACATGGGGCGCCGCGCAACAGCCCGCCCCGCAGCCGGCACCCGCGCAGCCCGCGCCGCAGGAGCAGCCCCCGGCCCCGGGCGGCTGGGGATCACCGCCCGCCCAACCGGCGCCATCCTGGGCTGCCGCACCGCAACAGCCCGTGCCGCCGCAGCCTGTGCCGCCGCAGCAGCCGCCCGGCGGCTGGGGAGCGCCGCCGCAGCAGGGCGGTTGGGTACCCGGTGGACCTGGCGCACCCGGTGGACCCGGCGCACCCGGCACCCCCGGTGGCCCGCCGGTCGGGTGGGCCCCTGCCCCGGCGCCATCGAGCGGAAACGGCTGCCTCAAGGGCTGCCTCATCGTCGGCGCCATCCTGGTCGTCCTCGTCATCATCGTGATCGTGATCCTGTCGATCATCGGCATGAAGTTCGCGCAGGACCTGGGCGTGAACTCCAACGGCACGCTGACCGAGTGCGCGATCGTCTCGTCCGCCGATGTCTCCGACGCGCTCGGCGGGAAGGCCGAGGCCCTGCCGCTGGGCGGGATCGTGGACGCCACCATCGGGCAGGTCCTCGACAAGCGTGTCATCCCCAACGCCGACGACTGCTGGGTCGCGGGCGACAACACCGCCACCGGACGCGTCGCGCGCCAGGCCGGCGGGGACGCCGCGGGCGCCTTCCGCTCCGCGAAGGCCGCGGCGATGGCCGACGCCTACTACGCCGGAGACGTCTCCGGTCTCGGCGACGAAGCGTTCTGCACGGGCATGTCCGAGGCGGACTCCTTCGGGGTGCTCACCCGCCGCGGCGACACCCTCGTCTACGTGAGCCTCATCGACCCTGCCACCGCGGTCTCCGGCATGCAGACCAATTCCGATGGAGTGGTCACCTCGCCCCAGACCTGCGCCCTCGCAGGGGCGGTCGCACGGAAGGCCCTCCACTGAGGTCCCGTTCGACCTGACATCACGGAGAGCGCGGCCTCGAGGTCGCGTTCTCTCCGTCTTCGGTGCCGGACCGCGAGCGCGGGGCGCTCAGCACGCGTCGCCGACTCCGTCGCACGGCCGGACGACCCGAGGGTCAGGGGCTGGGGACTGGTTCGGGGACGGTGCTCGGGACCGCTGCCGGCTCACCGCCCGGCCCGAACAGCAGCTTCATCCAGGACTCGAATGGGCTGGGCCGCTCCAGCACGGCGCCGAGGCGGACCGCGGCGGTACCGGGAGCATCGGCTGCGAGCGGGGGCGCATCGTCCGCGAGCACGAACGGGATCTCCCGCGCGGTGCCCAGGCGGTACTGGCGTGCCTGCTGCTCGATGTAGGCCTGGCGCTGGATGAGGGTCAGCTCGTCCTCGAGCCCGGCCACCTCGCCCTGGAGCGTGACGTTGGCGGCCCGCATGTGATCGGCGCGGGCCGTGGCCTCGCTGGCCTCCCCGACCTGGCGGGCGAACAGGACGATGACCCAGGCCGCGACGAGCGAGCCGATCAGGAGCGCGATGCGCCGGCGCGTGAGGCCCGCGACCGGGAGGTCCGACAGGCTGCCGAGGGCGGCCGCCGCGGCAGGCGTCGGCGCCGCGGGTCCCGGTACCGGCACGCGTCCATCGGGCGTGTCGAGCGCGGGGTCGGCGGCGGGGCGGCTGGTGGATCGCGGCATCCAGGCGAGGGTAGCTGCGCTCGATTCCGCTGTCAACTCGATCCGGTCACTGATTCGGCAGTGAATCGGGCGGCACCTCGCACCGTCCGTGACACGCAACCTGTCACGGGCATCCACCAGCGTGGCGTAGACTTCGCGAGATACCGCTCATCCGTTCTGTTTCGTCCTCGGGAGCCCGGCCATGCGCACCTACGCCCCCGCACCCACCCTCGCCGTCCTGGAGCGGCTGCTCGAGGAACCGTCGCTCGCCCGGGGCGTCGTCCACCACGAGGTCCGGCCGGCACGGGAGGCCATCTACGGCGAGTGGCCCACCTGGCTGGACCCGCGGATCCGGGCGGGGCTCGCGAAACGGGGCATCGAGCGCCCGTACACGCACCAGGCCGATGCCATCGAAGGAGTCCACGCCGGCGAGGACGTCGTCGTCGTGACGCCGACCGCGTCCGGGAAGTCGCTCTGCTACACGGTGCCGGTGCTCCAGGCGCTGGCCGAGGATCCGTCGGCCCGGGCCCTGTTCCTGTTCCCCACCAAGGCGCTCGGCCAGGACCAGGTGGCAGAGCTCTCGGAGCTGGTCCGGGACGCGGGCCTGGAGGTTTCGGCGGCCTGCTACGACGGGGACACCCCGGCACCGATCCGGTCGGCCATCCGCAAGGCCGGCCAGGTCGTCGTCACGAACCCGGACATGCTCCATTCGGCCATCCTTCCCCACCACACCAAGTGGTTCCAGCTGTTCGAGCAGCTGGAGGTCATCGTCATCGACGAGCTGCACACCTACCGGGGCGTGTTCGGCAGCCACGTCGCCAACGTCCTCCGGCGGCTCCTGCGGCTGTGCGCCCACTACGGCAGCCACCCGGTGATCGTGTGCTGCTCGGCCACCATCGGGAACCCCGCGGAGCTGGCGGAGACGCTCACCGGCCGGCCGGCCCGGCTCGTGGACCGCAACGGGGCCCCATCGGGCGAGAGACACCTGCTCCTGGTGGATCCGCCGGTGATCGACGGCTCGACGGGGGCGCGGGGCTCGGCCCTGACGCTGGCGGAACGTTGGGCACTGCCGTTCATGCGCGCCGGCCGCCAGACGGTGGTGTTCGGGAAGTCCCGCGTGGCGGTCGAGATCATGCTCAGCAACCTCCGGGAGCGCCTGCGACAGGACCTGGGGCCGCGGAGCCGGGTGCGGGGGTATCGGGGCGGCTACCTGCCCACGGAGCGACGGGCCATCGAGCGCGGCCTGCGGGACGGCGAGGTGCTGGGCGTGGTGAGCACCAACGCTCTGGAGCTGGGCGTGGACATCGGACGGCTCGACGTGGCCGTCCTGGCCGGCTACCCGGGTTCGATCGCCGGGACGTGGCAGCAGATGGGCCGGGCGGGGCGGCGCGGGGACGTCAGCGTCGCCGTGCTGGTGGCCTCGCCGGCGCCGGTCGACCAGTACGTGATCCACCACCCGGAGTTCGTCCTGGGCGGGCAGCCCGAGGAGGCGCGCCTCGATCCGGACAACCTCCACGTGCTGCTGGCCCACATCCGTGCGGCCACGTTCGAGCTCCCGTTCGAGCCGGGCGAGTGGTTCGGGCCCGGTCCCGCGGACGACCTGCTCGCATTCCTCGGCGAGGGCGGACAGGTGCGCCAGGCGGACGACGGGCGCTGGTACTGGAGCTCGGAGAACTTCCCCGCGTCGGAGGTATCCCTCCGGGCTGCCGCGCCGGAGAACGTCGTGATCATCGACACCACGCCGGACCGGCCCCGCGTGCTGGGTGAGGTGGACCTGTTCAGCGCCCAGGTCCTCGTCCACGAGCACGCCATCTACATGCACGAGTCGACGCAGTACCACGTGGACCGCCTGGAGTGGGGCGAGCGCAAGGCCTACGTCCACAGGATCGACGCGGACCACTACACCTACGCGAACCGCGCCGTGACCCTCAAGCCGCTCGACGTCTTCGCCACGGCGCCCGCGACCGGCGGGACACGCGTCCACGGCGAGGTCATGGTCGCCAGCCTCGTGACGCTCTACAAGAAGCTCAAGTTCGGGACGGACGAGAACGTGGGCTGGGGCCCGATCGACCTGCCCGAGATCGAGCTCCAGACCACCGCGTACTGGCTGACCGCGGAAGGGGCCGCCGCGGGCTGGCGACGAGACGAGCTGGACGTGGCCCTGATCGGCGTCGGCCGGGCGATCCAGGCCGTGTCCGCGGTGCTGCTCATGGTGGATCCGCGCGACCTGGGGCTCGTGTCACAGGTCCGCTCGCCCCACCACGAGGCGCCGACGATCTACCTCTACGAGGCGATGCCGGGTGGCGTCGGGCTGTCCGAGCGCCTCTTCACCCGGCACGAGGAGCTGGTTGCGGGCGCCGCGGACCTGATCCGCGCCTGCCCCTGCGACGCCGGCTGCCCGGCATGCACGGGCCCCAGGCTCGAGCCAGAGGTGAACGGGAAGGCGCTCGCCCTGCGGCTCCTCGCGGCGCTGGGGGCCGGCACCCGGGACAGGGCGGCCGTCGCGTGACCGCCGAGCCGCTGTCGCCCGTCACGCGGGAGCGCAGGCTCGCGAACCTGCGGGCCGGCCTTGGGCGGGCGGGCGGGCCGCCCGCGGGCCCGAACCAGCTGCCGGCGCGGGCCCCGTTCGCGGGGCGCCGGAGCGGAGCGTTGGCCTCGCGGTTGGCGGCGGCCCTCGGTGCCGACGCAACGGATTCCGCGGGCGGATGGCTCGTGCGGCGCGTCGTCGCACCGGTGGAGATCCCCCTCGACCGGGAGCGGCTGGCCCGGCTGCCCGGCCATCCTCCGCCGGACGCTCCGCTCATCTGCCTGGACACCGAGACGACCGGGCTCGCCACGGCGGCCGGGACGCTGGCGTTCCTCGTCGGGCTCGCGCGCTGGGACGGCCCGGCGTTCCGCCAGACGCAGCTCCTCCTGCCCGATCACGCCGACGAGCCCGCGCTGCTCGCCGAGATCGCGGCGTGGGTCACTCCCGACGCGTGGCTGGTGACCTACAACGGGCGCGGGTTCGACTGGCCGCTGATCGAGGCGCGGTTCCGCCTGGCCGGACGTGCCGCACCGGTCCACGCGGGCCACCTGGACCTGCTGCCATTCGTGCGTCGCGTCTTCAAGCACCGCATGGAG
>Ga0302257_1000145_pt1 | contig 11477 bp, 8 predicted proteins | sample I_Fen_N1_4_FD_194566 | JGI IMG/M metagenome (GOLD analysis project Ga0302257, IMG submission 194566) | Peat permafrost microbial communities from Stordalen Mire near Abisko, Sweden - I_Fen_N1_4 | ecosystem: Environmental > Terrestrial > Soil > Wetlands > Permafrost | place: Sweden: Abisko...
ACCGCGCCCACCATCACCATCATGTAGACGACACCGAACAACGCCCCGCTCAGCTGCCATTTCGGCACGTCCAGCAAACTCACCGCATGCGCTGGCTCAAAAAACAGAATCAGCAACCCGGTACTCACCGCCCCCACCACGAACGTCAGCAAACTGCTGCGCAACACACCGACCGTTTCGCCGAGTCGACCATTGATAGCCGCTTGCACACTCAACACCGCACCGGCAGCCACGACCACCGCCAACAAAATAATCAGATTCATCATCAACCCCGGGCGATCAGAACAAGTGCCGCCACAATCAGCAGCAAGGCCAGCCAACGTTCACCGTTGACCTTTTTGCGAGTCGCGCCGAACCAGCCGAAATGATCGATCAAGACGCTTTTGCCGACTTGCCCGGACAGGATCGCGATCATGGTCATGGCAATGCCGATATGCGGCGTGGCCAGCGTCAGCACCACCACGTAGATCGGCCCGAGAAAACCGCCGATCAATTGCCAGCGCGGCAGTTCGCCCAAGGCAGGCCCCTGTTGCCGGCCGCTGAACAACAGCAGCAAGAACAGAATCGCCGAGCCGACACCGAAAATGCTCAAGGTCGCCCACAAGTGCCCGACCTGTGCACCCAGCGGTCCAAGCAACCCGGCCTCCACGGACAGGCCCATGCCGGCCAGGATCACCAGCGGCAACAGCAACAACCGCTGCCCCGATCCGGTCGCCGGCGTTGTGTCAACGTCCGCGTGATTGATTGAAGAAGTTTGCATAAAGAGCCCCCGTGAAATGGATCAAAACGTCAGGCGGGCATTATCGATTGGCGCATCTGTGCGATAAATGGGAGCATGCCGACAACACTTTTGCGTAACACGCACAGCAGGTCGCTCATGCACGGCTTCAACGAACTCGGATTCAAGGCACTTCGGCTGTTTGTCGCGGTACTCGACCATGGCAGTTTTTCCGAAGTGGCGCGCCGTGAGGGCCTGGCGCCCTCTTCGATCTCCCGGCAGATCCAATTGATGGAGCAGGCCCTGAACCAACAATTGCTTTACCGCCACACCCGCGCCGTCACCCCCACCGAAGCGGGGCGCATGCTCGGTCATCATGCGCGGTTGGTGCTGGTGCAACTGGAGGAAGCGGAGCAAGCCCTGCAGGAACAACAAAGCGAACCCAGCGGACTGGTACGGATCAACGCGCCGGTGGTATTCGGCCAACGCCACCTGACGCCCTGGTTGGGGCAGTTGTGCGCGCGTTATCCGAAGCTGCAACTGGACATCCAGCAGACCGACAGTTACGTCGACCCGTTGCAGGAAGGCGCCGACCTGCTGTTTCGCATAGGGCCGCTGCACGACTCCAGCATGCAGGCGCGGATTCTTGCGCCCCACCGTTTCCAGGTCGCGGCAAGCCCTGCTTATCTGGAGCGCCATGGCACACCACAGCATCCCGATGAACTCGCCAGACATCAGTGCCTGGCCTATAAGGGCGTCACCGGCCAGCAGCGCTGGTTTTTCCGAAAGGGCCAGCAAACGTGGACGCCCTACTCGGTGAGGGGACCGATCACCGGCAACCACGCCGATACCCTGACCCAAGCCGCCGAACAGGGGCTGGGGCTGGTGATGTTTCCGTCGTGGTTGATCGGAGAAGCGGTGCGCAACGGCACGCTGGTGCCGGTGCTGGGGAACTATCAAGTGTCCAACAGCCTTGAGCCGCAACAGATTGCCGTGCTCTGGCCCGGTAGCCGACGCCTGTCGGTGAAGGTCAGGACGGTGATCGACTTCTTTGTCGAATGCTTTGGCGCAGTGCCGTATTGGGACAGGCCGTAGCAGGCTTTCTTGTAGAAGCCTGCTTGCCGGTTCCTATAACTATTACGTGACCGAGACCGTACCCTGTAGGCGCTGGCTTGTCGGGTCGCCGCATCGCAGCGATGGTCGTCAACGATCACGCGGGTGACCTGATTAAACGCGTCGCCCTTGAGTCCATCGCCAGCAGGCGGGCTCCTACAGGGTCAGGGTGGCTGGTCAGATGCGGAACTGCCCGACCAGATTGCCCAAGCGCTGCCCCAGCTCCGCCAGACTGCGCGAGGTTTGCGCACCCAGCTGGGTTTCATCGGCGACGTTGTCCACCGCCACCGCGATCTGATGCACGCTGCGGTTGATCTCTTCGGCCACGGCGGTCTGTTCTTCGGCGGCGCTGGCGATCTGTGCGTTCATCGAATTGATGGTAGCAATCAACTGGGCCATGGTATCGAGCGACGCGCCCGCTTCGTTGGCCTGCGCCGAGGTGCCGTCGCCGGCTTCACTGGAACGGCGCATCGCTTCCACCGCCGACTGGGTGCCGGCCTGCAAGCGGTCGATCATGCCCTGGATTTCCTGGGTACTGATTTGCGTGCGGCTGGCCAGTGCCCGTACTTCATCGGCCACCACTGCGAATCCGCGACCAGCCTCACCGGCGCGCGCCGCTTCAATGGCCGCATTGAGCGCCAGCAGGTTGGTTTGTTCGGCAATCGAACGGATCACCCCGAGCACGCTGACAATCGACGACACGTCTTTTTGCAAGCTGTCGAGGGACACACCGCTGCTACGAATGTCGTCCACCAACGCATGAATCTTCACGATGCTGCCAGCCACCACACGCTTGGCGGCCTGGCCTTCTTCGTCGGTCTGCTGGGCGGCCACTGCCGCGTTTTGCGCACTCTTGGCCACTTCCTGAGCTGCCGCCGACATTTCATTGATCGCCGTGGCGACTTGATCAGTCTCGTGACGCTGACGCTCCATGGCCTGGTCCGAACGGTGCGCCTGATCGGAAACCTGATGCACCAACCCGGTCAGCTGCGTGGTCATTTCGGTGATCTGGCGCACCAGGCCGTGGATCTTGTCGACAAAACGGTTGAACGAACCGGCCAGTTGGCCCAGCTCATCCTGACTGGTGATGGTCAGGCGACGGGTCAGGTCGCCCTCGCCCGCCGCAATATCGTCCAGGTTGGCTTTCATCAGGTTCAGCGGACGCAGAATGGTATTGGCCAGCAGCATCCCGGCGGCGGCGATCACCAGCAGCACCACCACGGCGACGCCGACGATGCTCAGCACCACACCTTCCATGCGTTCCTGAACCTTGGCCTCAACCACCGCGACTTGCGCCTCGATGCCGTCCAGATTCACCGAAGTACCCACCGCCATGTCCCACTTCGACAGGTACTCGGTGTATCCGAGCTTCGGCACCAGCACCTGGTTGTTGCTGGGCAACGGCGAGCTGTATTGCAGGTAGTGAGTACCGTCCTTCGCGACCTTCACCAGATCACGGTTGACGTAGACGCCGTTCGGGTCGCGGTTGTCCTTGAAGCTCTGGCCCACGCCTTCGGGGCTGTTGGCCTTGAACAGCCGCACGGTGTTGGAGTCGTAGCCGAAGAAGTAGCCTTCCTTGCCGTAGGCGATGCTCGACAGCAGCTTGATCGCCTGGGCCCGCGCCGCGTTATCGCCAGGGGCTGCCGCGTCGTAGAGCGGTTTGATCGCGGTCATGGCCACGGCAACGTAGCTTTGCAGGGTGGCCTTGGCATCGCTGAGCAGGCGTTCGCGGGTTTCTTCGACTTCGTGGCGAGCCTGTGCCTGCAGGATGAATAACGTGGTCAGGCTGATGACCAGCGCAAAGAGCAACACCGGGAGGACGGCAAGGGACAGGACTTTGGCCTTCAGGCTCATGCGCATGACGTTCACTCTTTTTTGATTTTATTGGCGTGGTTAAAGGCGTTAACGGCAGGCCAGGTCAAAAGTTGAACACGTTCATCGGGAGCACTGGAGCCCCCCTGTGGGAGCGAGCTGGCTCCCACAAGGGTTGCGGTTTTACAGCACCATCGCCGCCACCCAGCCAAACGCGAGCAATGGCAGGTTGTAGTGCAGGAAGGTCGGGACCACGGTGTCCCAGATGTGGTGATGCTGGCCGTCGATGTTCAAACCGGAGGTCGGGCCGAGGGTCGAGTCCGAGGCTGGCGAACCGGCGTCGCCGAGTGCGCCGGCGGTGCCGACGATGCAGACGATTGCCAGCGGGCTGAAACCCAATTGCACGCACAGCGGCACAAAGATCGCCGCCAGAATGGGCACGGTGGAAAACGACGAACCGATGCCCATGGTCACCAACAGCCCCACCAGCAACATCAACAAGGCGCCGATGCCTTTACTGTGGTCGATCCAGGACGCCGACGATTCGACCAGCGTCTGCACTTCACCGGTGGCCTTCATCACTTCGGCGAACCCTGAGGCGGCGATCATGATGAAGCCGATCATCGCCATCATCTTCATGCCTTCGGTGAACAGGTCATCGGTGTCGCGCCATTTGACGATGCCCGACACCGAAAAAATCAGGAAACCCACCAGTGCACCGATGATCATCGAGTCCAGCAGCAGTTGCACAATGAAAGCGGCGGCAATCGCCACCCCGGCCACCATCAGGCTCAGCGGGTTGTACTGCACCGCGACCTGCTCGACTTGCTCGATTTTCTCCAGGTCATAGACGCGCTTCTTGCGATAACTGATAAACGCGATCAGCAGGCCCGCCACCATGCCCAGCGCCGGAATGCCCATGGCGTGGGTGACATTGATGCCCGTGATGTCCACGCCGCTGCGGGCCACGTTGGCCAGCAGGATTTCATTGAGGAAGATGTTGCCGAAGCCCACCGGCAGGAACATGTACGGCGTAATCAAGCCGAAGGTCATCACGCAGGCGATCAGCCGGCGATCCAGTTGCAGCTTGGTCAGCACATAAAGCAGCGGCGGCACCAGCAACGGGATAAAGGCGATATGAATCGGCAGAATATTCTGCGAGGCAATGGCCACCACCCACAGCAACCCGATCAGCAACCACTTGACCTGACCACCCCCGCTGGCGTGCTGGCGATCGACCATCGCCAACGCCTTGTCGGCCAGGGCATGGGCCAGGCCGGACTTGGCAATGGCCACGGCAAACGCACCGAGCAATGCGTAGGACAGCGCCACCGTCGCCCCGCCGCCGAGGCCACTGTTGAAGGCCTTGAGCGTCGCGTCGATGCCAAGACCGCCGGTCAGGCCACCCACCAGCGCACCGACGATCAGCGCGATGACCACATGCACGCGGGACAGGCTGAGTATCAGCATGATGCCGACCGCGGCAATCACTGCATTCATTTCATTACCTCGAGACAAACGGAAAGAGTCCGTCCGGCAGTCTGCGTGAGCCGCCAGCGGATAAAGGAATGGGTTTTATTAGAGGGCGCGCACTGTGCCGCAGACTCGCCCTCGTGTCAAAGCGCCCAAGCCCTGTGCAGATGTAACGGCATATGAATACCTGCAGGAGCGAGCCAGCTCGCGAAGCACATGAGAGCACCGAGGGGTATCAGGTTTCCATCGTCATCGTTGACGACCATCGCGAACAGGCTCGCTTCTACAGGGAGATCGACAATAGACGGGATAAAGAAACCAGAAACCCGGCCGTTACAGTTCAAAGTCGCAGATATTTATCGAATAAGGACGTCTCCATGTCACTCAAGCAACTGTCCATTCAATGGAAAATCACCCTGCTGGCCGGGCTTTGCCTGGCGGGCATCGTGACCCTGCTGGTGGGTCTTTCGCTGTATCGCATGGAGACCAGCTCGGAATTGGTGAAAGCCTCAAGCATGGAAATGCTGACCGAATCCGCCCAGGCACGGATCGAGTCCCAGGGTGAAAACCAGGCGCTGGGCATTCGCCAGCAGTTCATGGACGCCTATCAATATGGCAACGGTTTTTCACGCCAGGTGCTGTTTCTGCGCGACCAGGCCGAAAAGCGCTTTCTCGATGCCTTCGACTTGCGCGAAGACCTGACCCGCCAGGTCAAGGCGACACTGCAAGCCAACCCTGAACTGCTCGGCCTGGCCCTGGTGTTCGAGCCCAACGGCCTGGATGGCAAGGACGAACTGTTTGCCGGCCAGAGTGACGTCGGCAGCAATGAAAAGGGGCGTTTTGCCTTGTACTGGTCGCAACCGACGCCAGGCCAGCTGACCTCCATGCCACTGCCGGAAAAAGACATCGCCGACACCAGCACCGGCCCCAGCGGCGAAGCGGCCAACGCCTGGTTCACCTGCCCGCGCACCACCCTCAAGCCCTGCGTGATCGAGCCCTACTTCTATACGATCGACGGCCAGAACGTGCTGATGACCAGTATCGTTTTCCCGCTGATGCTTAACGGCAAGCTCATCGCCTCGCTGTCGGTGGACATCAACCTCAACAGCCTGCAAACGATCAGCCAGAACGCCAGCAAAAAGCTCTATGACGGCCAGACCAGCGTCAGCATTCTCAGCCCGGCCGGTTTGCTCGCCGGCTACAGCCCCGATGCCAGCAAACTCAGCCAGCGCCTGGAAACCGTGGACAAGACCAACGGTGCCGAGCTGGTACGCATGCTCGCCGCCAGCAGCAAGACCGCCAGCCTGCACAGTCAGCAACAGCTCAAGGTGCTGTCGCCGTTCCAGCCGATTCCCGGTGGCAAAACCTGGGGCGTATTGCTCGACGTCCCGGAAAAAGTGTTGATTGGCCCCGCCGAAGCGCTGAAAAAGCAACTGGATGAAAGCAACACCGCCGGCACCCTGACGGAACTCGGATTGGGCGTTCTGGCGGCGTTGATTGGCCTGCTCCTGGTATGGCTGATGGCTCGCAGCGTGACCCGACCGATCCTCGGCGTGGCGCACATGCTCGAAGACATCGCCAGCGGCGAAGGCGACCTGACTCGACGCCTGGCCTACGACAAACAGGATGAACTGGGCCAGTTGGCCGGCTGGTTCAACCGTTTCCTCGACAAGCTGCAGCCGATCATCGCCGAGGTCAAACGCTCGGTGCAGGACGCCCGCAGCACTGCGGACCAGTCCTCCGCCATCGCCACCCAGACCAGCGCCGGCATGGAGCAGCAATACCGGCAGGTGGATCAGGTCGCGACCGCTTCCCACGAAATGAGCGCCACCGCCCAGGACGTAGCCCGCAGCGCCGCACAAGCGGCACAGGCTGCGCGGGATGCCGATCAGGCGACCCGTCAGGGCCTGACCGTGATCGACCGTACCACCGCCAGCATCGACAACCTCGCCGCCGACATGAGCGCGGCAATGGTGCAAGTCGAAGGCCTGGCGGCCAACAGCGAGAAAATCGGTTCGGTGCTGGAAGTGATCCGCGCCATCGCCGAACAGACCAACCTGCTGGCGCTCAACGCGGCCATCGAAGCGGCCCGTGCCGGTGAAGCGGGCCGTGGTTTTGCCGTGGTCGCCGATGAAGTGCGTAACCTGGCGCGACGCACTCAGGAGTCGGTGGAAGAAACCCGCCTGGTGATCGAACAACTGCAAAGCGGTACTCAGGAAGTGGTCGGTTCGATGGGCAACAGCCATCGACTGGCCCAGGGCAGCGTCGATCAGGTCGGCCAGGCCGTGACCGCGCTGCGCCAGATCGGCGATGCCGTGACAGTGATCAGTGACATGAACCTGCAGATTGCCAGCGCCGCCGAAGAACAAAGCGCGGTGGCCGAGGAGATCAACAACAACGTGGCAACCATTCGTGATGTGACGGAATCGCTGTCAGGTCAGGCCAACGAGTCGGCGCGGGTGAGCCAGTCGCTCAATAGCCTGGCGAATCAGCAGCAGAGCCTGATGGATCAGTTCCGCGTCTGACCCCGCCCCCCCTGTAGGAGCGAGCCTGCTTGCGATGGAGTATCAGTTGCCACCTCGGTGACTGACACACCCTCGCGAACAGGCCCGCCCACAGCGTCCCCGTCTGGTTTCAGCGGCGCTTGGGCAATTCGATCAGCACGTTCAACCCGCCCCACTCGCTCTCCTGCAGCTGCAATACCCCGCCCCACGCCTCGACGATGTCGCGGACAATCCCCAAACCCAGGCCATGCCCGTCAGTCTGCTCATCCAGCCGAGTACCACGGCTGAACACCTGCTTGCGGCGATCTTCGGGGATTCCGGGCCCGTCGTCTTCCACACTCAGTTCAAAGCCTTCAACGGTTTCGAGCACGCTCAGTCGCACTTCGGCATCCGCCCATTTGCAAGCGTTGTCCAGCAGATTGCCGAGCAGTTCCAGCAAGTCCTCACGATCCCACGGCAACTGCAGGCCCGCGGGGGCGCGAGCGCTCAGCGTCAGGTGCTCACCATGGATCATGTTCAAGGTCGACAGCAATCCCGGCAGTTCGGCATCGCAATCAAACAATGCTCCCGGCAGTGCATCGCCGGCGAGGCGGGCACGGTTGAGTTCGCGATTGAGCCGTTGCTGCACCTGTTCCAGTTGCGCCTTGAGGGTTTTGCGCAGTTGCGGATGCGCGTCCAGCTGTGCACTTGAAGCCAGGCTCAGCAATACCGCCAACGGGGTTTTCAAGGCGTGGCCGAGGTTGCCCAGGGCATTGCGCGAACGCTTGAGGCTGTCTTCGGTGTGGGCCAGCAGATGGTTGATCTGCGCCACCAGCGGCTCCAGTTCCACCGGAACCTGATCATCGAGTTGCGAGCGTTGGCCCTGCTGCAACTGAGCGATCTGTTCGCGGGCCTTTTCCAACGGGCGCAAGGCGCGCCGTACGGTGATTCGTTGCAGCAGCAGAATCAGCAACAATCCCGCCAGCCCGAGCCCCAACCCCACCTGCTGCATGCGCCGGAAGCTCTCGCGCACCGGGGTGTAGTCCTGCGCCACGCTGATGGAGATCGACTGGCCCAGGCGGCGATAGTCCGAGCGCAGCACCAGCAACTGCTGCCCTTCGGGTCCCAATTGCAGATTGCTGTCCAGGCCGGGGTGTTCGAGACGTGGCAGTTCCTGGTCCCACAACGAACGGGACCGCCAATGGCTGTCAGCAAAATCGATGCGGAAATAATGCCCGGAAAAGGGTCGTTGATAGGCCGGTGCCAGGTGCCTTTCGTCCAGCTGCAAACCTTGCGGGCCACGTACCAGCGCCACCAACAGGTTTTCACTGTCGTTGCGCAGCCCGGCTTCGAGGTAGCGCTGCAAACCCATTTCAAACAGCCACAGACTGGTCTGCGCCAGCACCAGGCCGACAATCACCATCACGCTGATCAGGCCCAGACTCAAGCGGCGCTGGATCGACCTCACCGGGTTTGTCCACCGAACAGATAACCCTGGCCGCGACGGGTCTCGATCACGCTGCGCCCGAGTTTGCGCCGCAGGTGATTGACGTGGACTTCCAGCACGTTGGAGTCGCGTTCGGTCTCGCCGTCGTAGAGGTGTTCGGCGAGGTGGCTTTTGGAAAGGATCTGTTCCGGGTGCAGCATGAAATAACGCAGCAAGCGGAATTCGGCGGCGGTCAGTTGAATCTCGGCACCGTCGCGGGTCACGCACTGACGCCCCTCATCCAGCTGCAGGCCCGCAGCCTTGAGGGTCGGCTGATTGACCTGGCCGTGGGAACGGCGCAGCAACGCCTGGACTCGCAAGTGCAATTCTTCGGGATGAAAGGGTTTGGTCAGGTAATCGTCGGCGCCGGCCTTGAGGCCTTCGATGCGCTCGGCCCAGGAGTCGCGGGCGGTGAGGATCAGCACCGGCGTGGGCAAACCCTCGGCACGCCAGCGGGCCAACACTTCAAGCCCTGGCAACCCCGGAAGGCCGAGGTCGAGGATGATCAGGTCGTAAGGCTCGGTGCTGCCCTGATGGACCGCGTCGCGACCGTCGGCCAGCCAGTCCACCGCATACCCTTGGCGATTGAGGCCGGCCATCAGTTCGTCGGCCAGGGGCACATGGTCTTCCACCAGGAGCAAACGCATCGATCAATCTTCCTTGTCTTTGAGTAAACGGCCCGTGGCAGCGTCGATATCGAGCTCTCGAACCACGCCTTCAGCGGTCAGCAACTCGACTTCATAAATGTAGACGTCGTGCTTCTCTTCGAGCTCGGCTTCCAGCAGTCTGGCCCCGGGATAACGGTCCAGCGCCTGCTGCAACACTTGCTCGAGCGGCAGGATGATCCCTTGCTGGCGCAAGCGCAGGGCTTCGTCCTGGTCCAGATCGCGGGCCATGACCACCGAGCAGAAAGCCAGCAACACCAGCGCCAGAATGCCCGCGCGCCGATGTAAAAAAGAAAGCAGCGTCATTTCGAATCCTGATGATCCTTGAGTCACTGGCCACCGGCCACGTCTAATTGCAGATCCCGGTCGATGCCACGGCGTTGAGCTTCTCGAAAGGCACAATGGTACCAGCGTCGTGCAACCTCAAGGCTTTGTCCGGCTCCTGGGTGTTGCACACGGGGTCCACTTTAGCGGCCTGAACTTAATTGAAACTGAATTGCCATCATTGGGTTGCAGTGGCAAGCAGACACAGATGCAAACCTGTAGGAGCGAGCCCGCTCGCGATGGAGGATAACGATGGCGTGGGCTGTCTGAATGCTCGCGTTGTCCTCGCGTTTTTCGCGAGCAGGCTCGCTCCTACAGGATTAGCGCCGTGATGGAACCTGCTTATAATTCCCCGCTTGCCCGACATCGAGACCGGTATGACCGCCATCCACATCAAGTTCCCTTCCCTGACGCTCAAGGCCGGCCCCCGTGCCTTTGCGCGCATCCGTGAAAACGGCCTGAACGCCGTTGATGTCGGCACGCTACCGGGTGCCGCCGGTGGCCCGAAGGCGCTGGGAATCCAGGGGCTGGACCTGGCGTTGTTCGGCGAATGGCTGCCGGCGGCGCCACGGGAGCGCTCGCTGATCGGAGCATCAGTCGGGTCCTGGCGCTTCGCCAGCGCCTGCCTGCCGGATGCCGCCGAAGGCATCCGCCGCCTCGGGCATCTCTACACCGAGCAGAATTTCGCCAAAGGCGTGACCATGGCGCAGATCAGCCAGAGCTCGCGGCGCATGCTCGATGATTTGCTCGACGGCCGCGACGCCGCCCTGCTCGACAACGCTCATTACCGCTTGAACATCATGGTGGTCAAAAGCCACGGCCTGCTCGCGGACGATCATCGCGGCCGCCTGGGCCTGGGCCTGTCGTCGGTGATCGCCGACAACCTGCGCGGCCGCGCGCGCCTGTCGCGGCACTTCGAACGCGTGATCATCCACGATCCGCGCCTGGCTCCGCCGGTCAACACGCTGAACGATTTCCCGTCGCGCTTCGTCGCGCTGAACGCCGGCAATCTGCGCCAGGCCCTGCTCGCCTCGGGGTCGATTCCGATGGTGATGGAAGGCGTGCGCGATCTGCCGGGTGCAGGTGCCGGGACCTTCCGCGATGGCGGCCTGCTGGACTACCACCTCGACCTGCCCTACAGCGGCGACGACATCGTGCTCTACCCGCATTTCACCGATCGGGTGATTCCGGGCTGGTTCGACAAGACCCTGCCATGGCGCCGCGCCTGCCCTGCGCGCCTGCAAAATGTGCTGTTGCTGGCACCGTCCAGGGAATACCTGTCGCGCCTGCCCTACGGCAAACTGCCGGATCGTAATGACTTCAAACGCTTCATGGGGGACGCCCCGAGCCGGCAGAAATACTGGCGCGCGGCGATGGACGAAAGCCGTCGCCTGGGTGATGAA
>Ga0302257_1000146_pt1 | contig 11355 bp, 14 predicted proteins | sample I_Fen_N1_4_FD_194566 | JGI IMG/M metagenome (GOLD analysis project Ga0302257, IMG submission 194566) | Peat permafrost microbial communities from Stordalen Mire near Abisko, Sweden - I_Fen_N1_4 | ecosystem: Environmental > Terrestrial > Soil > Wetlands > Permafrost | place: Sweden: Abisko...
CTGCTGTACCTCTCCGACCACGGCGAAGACGTGTTCGACTCCGTCGGTCACACCACCCTCGGTCGCAACGAGAACAAGCCGACTGCGCCGATGTACACCATTCCGTTCATGGCATGGGCATCGCCGAAATGGCGTGAAAACCATGACTGGAGCTTTGCCGCGGACCTGAGCCGGCCTTACAGCAGCTCGCAACTGATTCACACCTGGGCAGATCTGACCGGTTTGAGTTTTGATGAACTGGACCGCAGCAAGAGCCTGGTCAGCGCCAACTTTAAGCCGCGCCCATTGATGATCGGCAACCCTTATGAGCGCCAGGTGCGTCCACTGATCGACTTCAGTCTGATGAAGCCGAAGGTTGATTCAAAAGTCGTTCAACAGTAGATCCATTCAGGGGCCGATTCCGGCCCCTTTTGCTGCGCCCTGAAGCTACAGAAGTCGGACTCGGACACCGCGTGCCTGGCGACTGGCAGGCCCTGACCTACGATAAAGTCGGGTTCTACAACGGTGTGTTTTGGGGTGACCCGCGCACCCTCACGCCGAGCCTCGACTGGAAGCTCTAACAAGCGCATTCCCATTTGCTCGAATCGGCGGATAATGTCCTTTCGACATTGGTTCACGGACGAAAGGCCCCCGCTATACGTAATGGGAGACACCCATGAAACGTACCCCCCTGATCCTCGCCAGCTTGTTGATCCTCAGTTCAGCCACAGCGTTTGCAGAACGCGGTGGTGAACGCATGCATTACTACTACGAAAAATTACATCTCGCCCAACAGAGGGCTAATGGCTTCGAGGTCAAAAACATCGAACTGCCAGTACCCACTGATCCAACCGCACAAATGACCGAGTCTTATAAGCCGAAGTAATCCAAGCCGGCCGGGCGTCCTGAGGGGCGCCCTTTTTTATGCCTGTGCGGTTAAAGGTTCTTGGTCCAGAACAGCATGCGACCATGGGCCGGGTCGAACATGCCGGCGGCAAACCCGAACTTGCCGTAGGACGCCTGCGCGACCGCATTGCCTTCGAGGACTTCCAGGGTGATCTTGCAGCAGCCTCGCTGACGGGCAATGTCTTCAACCTTTTGCAGCATCTTCTGGCTCAGCCCCAACCCGCGAAACTGCGGCACCACCGACACATCGTGCACGTTGACCAGTGGCCGGCAGGCAAAGGTCGAGAAACCTTCGAAGCAATTGACCAGCCCGGCCGGCGCGCCGTCGACAAACGCCAACACGCTGAAGGCATGCGGACGCTTGGCCAGCTCACCCGGCAACTGCTGCAGAATATCTTCGGGCAATGCGTGCCCGCCGCCCATCGGGTCCTGGGCATAGGCATTGAGCACCACGCCAATCGCCTCGGCGTGCACCGGATTGGTGTAGCTGGCCTGAAGTACCAGAATGTCTGCGGATTCCATTTCCATCGTTGCTATCCCGTCGAGTTGTCCCGGCGCGTTACTCGCGCCACAAAGTCGGAGGACATTAGCGTGAGTCGCCATCGCCGACAACCTGATCCTGCCTCAAACACCCCAGATCAGCGTCTCGGTCCAGCCCAGCTCGGCAAAATCCGCCGCGCGCAAACCCGACTCGCCGGAGCAGAAAAACTCATCCAGTTGCGGCGGTGCCACCGAGGTGCCGCTAAGCATGGCATGCACTTGGCCGCGATGATGAAGCTGGTGTTCGAACAGATGGGACAGCAGACGCAAACGGCTGTCATGTTGTGGCGTGTCCCGGGCGATGGTGACGATTCGCCCGAGGTCGGCATCGCGCAATTGCTCGCAGTAGGCGATCAACCGATTGTCCACCAGTGATTGCTCGCGCTTGAGGTCAACGCCAACGGTGAACGGCGCGTCTTCCTTGAAAAAAACGTAGCAATCGGGGTGCGGATCATCACCGCGCAACTCGCGCTCCAGTGCGTCCACGTAAAACCAGTCGCAGGTCAGGATGTGATTAAGCGTAGCGATGAGGCTGGGGAAGAAGCTGACTCGCAAAGCCGCCAGCTCGGCCGGGGTCAACTGGCTCCAGGCTTTGGCGAGTCGGTAATTGGCCCAGGCGTTTTGATAAGCCATGGTCAGTAAATGATGAGACAGGGGCTGATTCATGTTCGCGGCTCCCGACAATCAGGCTTCAGCAAAGCGTTGCAGCTGCATTTCCTTCAAACGGCTTAACGTGCGACGGAACGGGAATTCCAGATAACCCTCGGTGTACAGGGCTTCCATCGGCACCTGCGCTTCGAGGTACAGCGGCACTTTGCGGTCGTAGCACTCGTCCACCAGCGCGATGAAACGCCGCACGCCATCGTCGTGCACGGACAGTTGCGGCAGCTCGCGGTCGCCTGCAACGACGTGCTCGGCTGCGTCTTCGGTGCCTCGGGCGATGCGTCCTTCGCGTTTTTGCGCGCTGAGGTTCGGCACTTCACTCAACAGAATAGCGCTGTAGGTGTCGCACAGGGCCATGAAGTCCATGGCCGAAAAAGGTTGCTCGCACAGGTCGGCATAACGGCACCACAGCACCCCGGCGCTGGCCTGCAGGACATTGACGTGACGGTAGCCGACCTTCACCGGGTCGCTGGACGCGGATTGGCCCACGGTCAACGCCTTGAACACGTCGCCCAGTGCGTCGGGATGCGCGTCATCGGTCACCCAGTAACGTTGTAACGCGGTGCCCGGATGCAGGCGATGGTCTTCGCCGCCCTCCACCGCGATCACCTGCATATGTCGCTTGATCGCCTCAATCGCGGGCATAAAGCGGTCGCGATTGAAGCCATCGGCGTAGAGCTGATCCGGCGGCAGGTTGGAGGTACACACCACCACCACGCCTTGTTCGAACATCACCTGAAACAAGCGCCCGAGAATGATTGCGTCACCGATGTCATTGACGAACAACTCGTCGAAACACAGGACGCGCACTTCCTCGCTCAACTCCCGCGCCAACGCCTTCAACGGGTCGGCGGTGCCGGTCAGTTGAAACGAGCGCTGGTGCACCCAGCCCATGAAGTGGTGGAAATGCTGACGCCGGGCCGGCACGCGCAGGGTTTGATAGAACTGATCCATCAACCAGGTCTTGCCCCGCCCGACCGGCCCCCACAGGTAAACGCCGGTGACCGGCGTTCGCCCTTCATGCAAGGCTTCGTGGCATTTTTGCAGCGCCCACACAGCGTGTTCCTGGGCTTCGTCCTGGACGAAGCCCTTGGTTTCAATAGCGTGTTGCCAGGCGCTTAACGGAGAGTCGACATTCATGCGCGGGAGTATGCCATGCCATCGGGTCAGAGCGAGATGTCCAGCCGGGCGATCTTGCCCTGTTCGTTGAGGCGGAACATGTAGCGCAGTTGCAGCGGACTGCCGGGAAAGGTGCCGGAGATCAGGTTGTGCACCAGCACCTTGCCAGTACGCTGCTGAACATCCAGCACCTCGACCCGGGGCTGATAGCGTTGTGCGGTGTCTTCCATCCATTGGGCGATTGCGCGGGTGCCGATCTGGTGCTGGCCTTCATCGAACACGTTGGCATCCTCGGCGAAAAAACTGCCGATCCTGGAGGTGTCGCAGGCATTGGCAGCGGCAATGTAGGCGGCGATCGCGGGGGCCAGTGCAGAGGCGGAATTGGACATGGTTGCGGCTCCTTGTTGATTGATTCTGCAACTATGCTAAGACAAGCCTGTGTCAATTCTTGTCAGGAGTGAAACGCCCCGCTTCATCCAGTTGCATCTGTTTGCGCCAGACCCGCAGCAGGTCGCTGCGGCGCCCCGGGTAACGCTCGCCCTGCTCATTGGCGGCCGAAATCCGGTCGGTGCGAAAGGTCCGATAGGCACTGCGCAATTCGCACCAGGCGACGATGATCCGCACTTCATTGAGAAAACCCAACGCCAATGGCCAGATCAACCGTTGGCTGGGCACCTTGTTGGCGTCGGCGTAGTCGATGTTCAGCTTGGACTGATCGCGGATGGCTTGGCGAATCACGCTCAACGGCACCACATTTTCCGGATAGCCATAACCGGGCGGCCCCGGCAGCACTGTCGGGTTGCGCAACGCGTCCTGGGCTTCAGGGGCCAACACGGCGGCAATCTTGGCCAATGCGTTGGCCGCCGCTTTGCTCAACACCTCGTCGCCGCGCTGATCGACGTAGCGCAAACCCAGCACGATGGCTTCGGTCTCGTCGGCATTGAGCATCAACGGCGGCAGAAACAGACCGCTGCGCAGTACGTAACCAACCCCAGCTTCGCCGAAGATCGGAGCGCCGAGCGCGGTGAGTTCGGCGATGTCGCGGTACAGTGTGCGCTCGGAAATTTCCAGTTCTCTGGCGAGCGTTGCAGCTGTCACCGGACGACTCTTGCCCCGCAGCACTTGCAACAACGTGAGTAAACGAGTGGTTCGCTACACGGTGGGCCGGCTCTGTCTGAAAAAGTTGTCAGAGCTTAGCAGAGGCCCCTGTCAGAAAGTGGCAGCAGCGGTGTCCATACCCTCGACCTGCTAATGATCCCGGTGGCCTGACACCTATCTAAACTGTGGGAGCAAGCTCGCTCCCACAACTCGATTTGTGTTTACCGGTCGACTTTGTGGCGGGCGGCATAGAGACACAGCATTTCCATCGCCAATGTCGCCGCCGCCAGCGAGGTGATCTCCGCGTGGTCATAGGCCGGTGCGACTTCCACCACATCCATGCCCACCAGGTTGATCCCGCGCAACCCGCCCAGAATCTCCAGCGCCTGCACGGTGCTCAAGCCCCCGCAAACCGGTGTCCCGGTGCCTGGCGCATAAGCCGGGTCGAGACAATCGATATCAAACGTCAGGTACACCGGGTTATCCCCTACCCTCGCCCGGATCGCTTCGACAATCGCCTCGCAACCCTGGCGATGCACCTGACGCGCATCCAGCACCTGGAATCCCTGGTGATCGTCATTGGTGGTGCGTAAACCGATCTGTACCGAACGCGACGGATCCACCAACCCTTCTTTCGCCGCGTGCCAGAACATGGTGCCGTGGTCGATCCGCTTACCCTCTTCGTCCGGCCAGGTGTCACTGTGGGCGTCGAAATGGATCAGCGACAACGCGCCATGTTTACGTGCATGGGCCTTGAGCAGCGGGTAGGTAATGAAGTGGTCGCCGCCGAACGTCAGCATCGCGCTGCCGTTGCTCAGGATGTGCTCGGCGTGGGCTTCGATGCTTTCCGGCACGGTGTGGGGCGAGCCGTAATCGAAGTCGCAGTCGCCGTAGTCGATGACAGCCAAGTGATCGAACGGGTCAAACGTCCACGGCCAATGGCGTTCCCAGGCAATCCCGGTGGACGCGGCGCGAATCCCGCGTGGTCCAAAACGTGCGCCGGGACGGTTGCTGGTGGCGGTGTCGAACGGGACACCGCTGACCGCGACATCGACCCCGCGCAAGTCGCGGCTGTAGCGACGGCGCATAAAACTGGTGATGCCGGCGTAGGTGCTTTCGGCGCAAGTCCCGTAGAGACTGTCGCGGGTCATGGCTTGATCGTTTTGCATCGGGACGTCCATGGTGATCTCCTTTTTAATTATTGGTGGCTACGGAAAGTGGTCCACAGGCGCGTGCGCAATCGCAGGTCCTTGAGGTTCATGCTCTGGTCGGCATACAGGCGTTCGCGCATGTCGGGCAGTGGAAAGATGTTCGGGTCGGTGCGCACGGCTTCGTCCACCAGCGGGGTGGCCGCCTGGTTGGCCGTGGCGAAGAACAGCGTATTGGTCAGCGCCGCGACGGACTCAGGACGCAACATGAACTCGATGAAAGCCCGGGCCTCTTCGGGGTGCGGCGCGTCTTTGGGAATCGCCAGATTGTCCTGCCAGACGATCGTGCCTTCCTTGGGAATCCGGTACGCCACCTCAAACGGCTTGTTGGCCTTGCGTGCCTGATCGGCGGCCACGCTTGCATCGCCGTTGTAGGTCAGCGCCAGGCACACGCTGCCATTGGCCAGGTCGCTGATCTGCCGGCCGGTGGCGACGTACAGCACATTGGGTTGCAACTGATGCAACAACGCCTCGGCGGCTGTCAGATCAGCCTTGTCGGTGCTGTAGGGATCTTTACCCAAGTAGTGCAGCGCCAGGCCGATGACTTCTTGCGGCGAATCGAGAATCGCGATGCCACAGTCTTTCAGCTTGCTGGCGTATTCCGGTTTGAACAGCAGGTCGAGGCTGTTGAGCGGCACCGCTTCCACGTTCATCCCCAAACCCAACGTGCCCCAGGTATACGGCACGCCGTAGCGATTGCCGGGATCGACAGCAGCCAGTTTTTCCAGCAGGTCCGGGTCGAGGTTGGCGTAACCCTTGAGTCCTTCGTGCGGGATTTCCTTCAGTGCACCGGCCGTAAGACCACGGGCCAACACGCTGGACGACGGCACCACCACGTCATACCCACTGCCGCCCGTCAGCAGTTTGGTTTCCAGCACTTCCGAAGAATCGAATGTGTCGTAGCGCACGTGAATGCCGGTTTCCTTTTCGAAGGCCTGCAAGGTTTCAGGCGCCACGTAATCGGCCCAACTGTAGAGGTTGACGGTTTTTTCCTGCGCTTGGGCCGACACGGCCATGGCGAGCAATAAAGCGGGGAAACACAGCTTGAACTTGAGAGCCATGACGAACACCTGACCAGAGGAAGTGGTTGCAGGTTGCGCGCTCGGTTACATTGGCGAAATATCAAGTTTGTTAACCTGACTTTATGACGGAGTAATGTTTGATGCTCGGGCAACTTCACGACCTCGACTTGCAACTGCTGCGCCTGTTTGTCCGCGTGGTCGAGTGCGGCGGCTTCAGCGCCGCCCAGGGTGAACTGGGCCTGAGCCAATCAAGCATCAGCCAGCAAATGGCCAAGCTGGAAACCCGGCTGGGATATCGCCTGTGCAGTCGCGGCAAGGGTGGCTTCAAGATCACGCCCAAAGGCGAGCAACTGTTGACCGCGACGCGCGGGCTGTTTGAGTCCATCGAAGCGTTTCGGCATCAGTCCAACGGCGTGGCGGGCAGATTGATCGGCGAAGTACGCCTGGGACTGTCCGAAGCCCTTGATCAATCGGTGCTGCAACGGGTGGCGGACGCGATCCGGCGTTTTCGTGAACGGGACGAGTCGGTGCGCATCGAACTGATCAGCGCCATGCCCGGCGAAATGGAACGCTTGCTGCTGCAGCAACGGCTGGACCTGGCCATCGGTTATTTCTCCCAGGTACAAAGCGCGTTTGACTATCGCGAGCTGTTCACCGAAACCCAGCACCTGTATTGCGCACCCGGTCACCCATTGTTCACCGATGACACGTCGAACGACGAAGCGCTGCAAGCCTGCGACCGGGTCGATCACCCTTACCGCTTCCTGCGCAGTGACGAGCCGTTTCAGGGCAAATTATGTTCGGCGCGTTCGGAACAGGTCGAAGGCACCCTCGCCTTCATTCTGTCCGGCAAGCATGTCGGTTATTTGCCCGATCACTTCGCCCGCAGCTGGGTAGACAAGGGATTGTTGCGCGCCGTGCGCGAGGGCGAAATGAGTTTTGAAGTGGCATTCCACCTGGCACGGCATCGCGCTCAGGTGCCGGGGGATGCGCAAAAGGCGTTTGAGCAGGACCTGCTTTCGGCCTTCACCTCAAAGTAAATGTGGCGAGGGGGCTTGCCCCCGTTGGGCTGCGAAGCGGCCCCTGCATTTCGTCAGGCTTACTTTGCATGCTGATCTTACGACGGCTACGCCGCCGAACGGGGGCAAGCCCCCTCACCACAGGTCTGCGTACACGACCACTGTATCGTTTGCCCTCAGTGCCCACTGCTGGCATCCTGCGCCTCCATTTTCTGACCCGGCCCGCCGTTTGGCACGCAACCCACCATGACCGCCTCTGAAAAAGTCCCCGCTTTGCGCAACAACGACCTGATTTACGGCCTCAACGACCGCCCGCACCTGACCGCTACCGTCTTCGCCGCCCTGCAGCATGTACTGGCGAGTTTTGTCGGCATCATCACCCCAACCCTGATCATGGGCGGCGCTCTCGGCCTGCAAAGCGAAATACCGTACCTGATCAGCATGGCGTTGTTCGTTTCGGGCCTGGGCACCTTTGTTCAAGCCCGGCGATTTGGCCCGGTAGGCTCTGGCTAGCTGTGTCTGCAAGGCACCAGTTTTTCGTTCATCAGTGTGATTCTCAGCGCCGGGTTCATGGTCAAGGCGCGGGGTGGCGGCACTGACGAAATCCTCTCGACGATCTTTGGCGTGTGCTTTTTTGCGGCGTTCATTGAAGTCGCGTTGAGCCAGTTCATTGGCAAACTGCGGATGCTGATCACCCCGGTGGTCACCGGCACGATCATCACGTTGATGGGCTTGTCGCTGGTCAAAGTCGCCATGACCGACATCGCCGGCGGCTTCGGTGCGGCAGACCTCGGCGCCGCCAGTCATCTGGCGCTGGCGGCTTTGGTGCTCGGCACGATTGTGTTGCTGAACCGGGTCGACGTGCCTTTTTTGCGCCTCGGCGCCATCGTCATCGGCCTGACCCTGGGCTACGTCGTGGCCTGGCTGATGGGCGACGTCAATTTCGCCAGCCTGCCCGAAGTCCCGCTGATGAGCGTGCCGGTGCCGTTCAAGTACGGCTTCAACTTCGATTGGGTCGCGTTTGTACCGATCGCGGTGATTTTCCTGGTGTCGCCGCTGGAAGCGGCTGGCGACCTGACTGCCAACTCGATGATTTCCCGGCAACCGGTCAAAGGCCCGATCTACATTCGCCGGATCAAATCCGGCCTACTCGCCGACGGCCTCAACTCCGCCATGGCTGCCGTGTTCAACAGCATGCCGATGGTCACGTTTGCGCAGAACAACGGTGTGATCCAGCTCACCGGCGTCGCCAGTCGTTACGTAGCGTTCTTCATTGCCGGTTTGCTGGTGCTGCTGGGGTTGTTCCCGATGATCGGCGCGGTGTTGCAACTGATGCCAAAACCGGTACTCGGCGGCGCCGAACTGGTGATGTTCGGCACCGTCGCGGTGGCCGGGATCAAGATCCTCGCCGAAGCCGGTCTGCATCGACGCAACATGCTGATCGTGGCGATTTCCCTCGGACTGGGCCTGGGCGTAGCGGCAGTACCTGAGGTGTTGCGCGAGTTGCCGTTGGCGCTGCACAACATTTTTGAATCGCCGATTACCGTCGGGGCGTTGTGCGCTATCGTGCTGAACATCTTCCTGCCCGAGGAGTTCATGGCGCTGGAAGAAGACGATTTCGATCCGGAAGCCTCGATTTTGCAGGTTATGGAAAACCCCGATGTGTCGGCCAAGGCTGAACCCGCAACGCCTGGGGCTGTCGCACAGTTGAACCGTCCGTAAGGCTCAAGGGCTGAGCCTTGAGTGGGTCAGTCCTTTTCTTTTCGAGAGTCTTTTCATGCGCCGCGTCCACGCCGTCCTGCTTTCTCTGCTTTTACTGTCGCTGAGCGCCTGCGCCCTGTTCCCCAATCGCGATCCATTGAACATCAATGTGGTCGGCATCGAACCGCTGCAAAGCCAGGGCATGGAAATTCGTTTTGCGGTGAAAATCCGCGTGCAGAATCCCAATGACAGCTCCATCGACTACAACGGCGTGGCGCTGGACCTGGAGGTCAATGGACAGCCACTGGCTTCGGGCGTGAGCGATCAGTCGGGGTCGATTGCGCGCTTCTCTGAAACGGTGCTGACGGTACCGGTCAGCGTTTCGGCGTTTTCGGTGCTGCGCCAAACCCTCGGGCTGAGCCAGACGCAATCGCTGAATGATTTGCCGTACGTGCTGCGCGGCAAATTGGCGGGCGGGTTGTTTGGCACGATGCGTTTCACGGACACGGGCAAACTCAGCCTGCCGGGAGCGATCGCAGTCCCCCGGCAAACCCCGCAATCTTGATCACTGTAGGAGCTGAGCTTGCTCGCGATAGCGGTGTACCAGTCGACATCCATGTTGAATGTGGCACCTTCATCGCGAGCAAGCTCAGCTCCTACAGGGGGTTATGTGTTGAAGCGGACACCGGGTTTTGCCCGCTCATCGACGCAGAGCTCAAACACATCCGGCCGCGCATAGTGCCCGACCACGTCGTAGTCATACCGCGCCCGAATCAAATCGTCCGTGTCAATTTCCGCCGTGAGCAGCCCGGGACCATCGCGCAACGGTCCCGCCAGTACATCACCCATCGGCCCGACAATCACACTGCCGCCCGCAATCAACGGCCGATCCGCCGGCCAGTTGGCAATCTCCACACCCAACGCCTGCGGTGACGCCTGAACCTGGCAGGCGCTGACCACAAAGCAGCGCCCTTCATGGGCGATATGGCGCATGCTGACTTGCCACATCTCGCGTTCATCCACCGTCGGCGCGCACCACACTTCAATGCCCTTCGCGTACATCGCCGTGCGCAGCAGCGGCATCATGTTTTCCCAGCAAATCACCGCGCCGATCCGCCCGACCTGGCTGTCGATCACCGGCAACGTCGAGCCATCGCCCTTGCCCCAGATCAACCGCTCGGTGCCGGTGGGCATCAGTTTGCGGTGCTTGGCAATCAGCCCGGCCTGCGGGTCGAAATACAGCGCCGTGCAATGCAGCGTACTGCCCGCACGCTCAATCACACCAATCACCAGGTTGGCCCCGGTACGTGCCGATAATCCGGCCAGGGCTTCAGTCTCGGCGCCCGGCACGTCGATGGCATTGGCGAAATACCGGGCAAACGCTTCACGCCCTTCCGGCAGGCGATAACCCAGCTGCGTACCAAACCCTTCGCCCTTGGGGTAACCGCCGAGCAACGCTTCGGGCATGACCACCAATTGCGCCCCGGATTCGGTAATGGCGTTTTCCCAGGACAGGATCTGTTCCAGGGTGTCGGCCTTGCCACCGGGCAAGGCACCGATTTGCAGCGCGGCAACGATTGACTTGGGCATTGCAGTGGCTCCATTGGCATCAGGTATTGCTCATTCTCCGGCGCCACGGGATCATGAATAAAGCCCGATTCGCTACTGACTGATATCAACAACATGAATATCGCCACCGTCGACCTCAACCTGCTCAAAGTCTTCGAAGCCCTGCATGAAGAGTCCAGCGCCAGCCGTGCGGCCTTGCGTCTGGGCGTGACGCAATCAGCGGTCAGTGCCGCATTACGCCGGCTGCGCGAGGTGTATGGCGATCAGTTGTTCGTGCGCACCGGCCGCGGACTGGCACCGACGCTGAAGGCCAATCAGTTGAAACCGGTGATCAGCGATGCGCTGAACAAGTGCCGCCAGAGCCTGGCGATGGTCGATCCGGCGGCCCATCAATACGACGGCCGCTCAGTGTCGGTGGGGATGTCGGACGATTTCGAGATCGCCTATGGTCGGCGATTGATCGATGAAATCGCGCGGACTGCGCCAAAGCTGCGGCTGATCTTCCGCCAAACCCACAGCCAGATCGTCGGC
>Ga0302257_1000147_pt1 | contig 11340 bp, 8 predicted proteins | sample I_Fen_N1_4_FD_194566 | JGI IMG/M metagenome (GOLD analysis project Ga0302257, IMG submission 194566) | Peat permafrost microbial communities from Stordalen Mire near Abisko, Sweden - I_Fen_N1_4 | ecosystem: Environmental > Terrestrial > Soil > Wetlands > Permafrost | place: Sweden: Abisko...
CTTGCACGAAGCCGGCATCGAATTGTGCGTGGCGGAAATGAAGGACCCGGTCAAGGACAAGCTGAAGCGATTCGGGCTTCTCGAGAAGTTTGGCGAGTCGGCGTTCTTCCCGACGGTGGGCTCCGCCGTCAGCCACTACCTCCAACGCTATCCCGTAGAGCATCGGGAGGGAAATGACCTGGATCTCGAGTAAGCCACCACAATGGCGACAGGGCGGGCCCTGGCGGTTTGATCATGGCTGCGCTTTCGGCACATCGGTTGCGGTCAGTTTGTCTGCCTGATTCACCCAGCCGCCGCCGGTAGCCTTGTACAGATCAATCATGCTGGTGAACACCGAGCCACGGGTGCGGGTGTAGTTCAACTCGGCGTCGAACAGGCTGCGCTCGGCGTCCAGCACTTCGATGTAGCTGGTGTAGCCGTTGTCGTAGCGCAACCGTGCGAAGTGGGCGTAAGTGCTCAGTGCCTCGACCTGCCTGGCCTGGTAGGCCATCTGTTCTCTGGATTTGCTCGACGCGACCAAGGCATTTTCCACGTCCCTGAACGCCGATTGAATCGACTGTTGGTAGATCAGCAGCGCTTGTTGTTGGAAGGCTTCGGCTTGTTGCACCTGCCCGGCGATACCGCCGGCGGTGAAAATCGGCATGCTCGCCGCAACACCATAGGACCAGGTGGACGCGGGCCCGGTGAACAGGTTCGACAGCTGGTTGCTGGCAGAGCCCAGCAGCCCGGTCAGGGAAATGGTCGGGAAGTACTGGGCCTTGGCTGCGCCGATCTGGGCATTGGCCGAGATCAGGTTCAGCTCGGCCTGACGCAAATCAGGTCGCCGTTCGAGCAAATCCGACGGCAGGCCGGCAGGCACCGTTGGCAGATTCAGTTGGGCCAGGTCACGCCCGCGGATGATCGGCCCCGGGTTGCGCCCGAGCAGAACGGCCAGGGCGTTTTCCTGTTGTGCGACCAAGGGTTCGAATTGCGCAACCGACGCCCGGGTGCGCTCGTATTCGGACTGGTTCTGCGCCAATTCCATTTCGGAAATGGTGCCGGCACCGTAGCGCAGTTTGAATATTTCGTAGGATTCACCGCGCGCCTTGGCGGTCGTGCGGGCGATTTCCAGCTCCCGGTCGAGATCACGCAGCGTCACGTAACTCGACGCGACTGACGCCACCAGGCTCAATATGACGCTTCGACGGCCTTCTTCCGACGCCAGCAGATCGGCACGGGCGGATTCGTCGAGGCGGCGCAAACGGCCCCAGATATCCAGTTCCCAGTTCACGCTGAGAATCGCCTGGTAGTTGTTGAACACCGGGTCCACCGACGGATCGAGCGGCACCGGCCCGTTGTCTCGCTGCGAGCGGGACCGCTGACCCTGGGCGCCCAGCCCGACTTGTGGAAACAGCAGGGAGCGGGTCTGACCGTAACGCCCCTGGAATTCCTCGACTCGCGCGGCGGCAATCTTGATGTCTTTGTTTTCGAGCAACGCGGTGCGGATCAGATCATTCAGGACCGGGTCCTGGAACTGCTCCCACCACAGCGTGTTCGACAGATTCTTCGCTTCCTTGTCCGCGTAACGGTAGGCCGCCGGGGTTTCAATTGTCGGGTGCTGGTAGTCAGGTCCCACCATGCAACCCGCCAGGCCCAGGCACAACAACAGTGGGAAAGGGGGCTTACGCATCTCAATCCCCCTCATGTCTGTTCTGCGCCGCGCCGTCGGGAAGCTGCGGAGCCTGTGTCAGTGCAGCCGGTTTGGCAGGTTTTTGGACGGCGTCCTTTTCCCCGAACATTCGCTCCACCAGGTAATAGAAGAGGGGGATGAAGAAGATCGCGATCACCGTCGCCGCCAGCATGCCGCCGATCACCCCGGTGCCGATGGAGTGGCGACTGTTTTCGGAGGCGCCGACGGCAATGGCCAGCGGAACGCAGCCGAGGATGAACGCCAGGGACGTCATCACGATAGGGCGCAAACGCTCTCTTGCGGCGGTCATGGCGGCGTCATAGGCCGACATGCCACTCTCCCGGTTGAGTACCGCAAACTCGAAAATAAGGATCGCGTTCTTGGCGGCCAGCGCCACCAGCATGGTCAGTCCGATCTGGAAGTACACGTCGTTGCTCAAGCCTCGAAGGAGGATGGCGAGCAGAGCGCCGAACAAGGCAAAAGGCACCGCCAGCAGTACACCGATCGGCAGCGACCATTTTTCGTACTGCGCGGCGAGGATCAGAAACACCATCACCAGGCCAAAGATGAACACCTGGGAAGAGGCGCCGCCGCTCTTTTTCTCTTCGAACGCCTCGCCGCTCAAGGCCAGCGCGTAGTCGTTGGTCATGATTTCGGCGCTGATTTCTTCCAGGGCCTTGAGCGCCTGGCCAGAGCTATAACCGGGTGCGGGGTTCGCCGTGAGTTTGACCGCCGGGAAGTTGTTGAAACGGGTCAGCAGGTCGGGGCCGGTGACGTAGCGGGTGGTCAGCAGGGCCTTGAGCGGCACCATGTCCAGGTTTTTGCTGCGCACGAAGATCTCCTGCAGGTCCTCGGCTTTCAAGCGATAGGCCGGTTCGGCCTGCAAAATCACCTGCCACAGGCGACTGAACTTGTTGAACTGGGACACGTACAGCGAGCCGAACATGGTCTGCATGGCGCTGTAGACATCCTCCACCGGCACCCCGAGGGATTCCGCTTTTTCCCGGTCGACATCAACCATCAACTGGCGGGAAAACACGTTGAAGGTGGAGGTGATTACGCCGAGCTCCGGACGTTCCTTGGCCTTCGCCAGCAGACTGCCCACCATTTCCGCCAGTTGATCGGCGTTACCGTCGCCCTTGCTTTGAACCCAGACCTCCATGCCGCCGGTGGTGCCCAGCCCGGGAATGGACGGTGGGTTGACCGGCAGGATGATCCCGCCCTGAACCGTGGAAAACGCCCGCGCGGCCTTCTGGATCACCGCCGGGGCGCTTTGGGCCTTGATGGTTTCCGTGTTCTTGTAACGCTCCTCGAAATTCTTGAAGCCAACAAAAAGCACACCGGCATTGTTCTTGTTCTGGCCATCCAGCAGGCTGTAGCCGTTAACGATGGCAACGCCTTCGACCGCCTCCTCGTTCATGAAGAAGTCACTGGCCACTTTGCCCACTTCAGCGGTGCGATCCAGGCTGGCGGCGTCGGGCATGATCACCGCCCCAAGCAAGTAGCCCTGGTCTTCAGGTGGCAGGAACGCACTGGGGATGCGCTCTGCCATCAACAAAATCAGCACGATCATCCCGGCAAAGAGCAGCAGCGCCAGGACGAAGCGCTTGATCATGAAGGCCACCGAGCGTGAATAGCCCTCGGTCATGCGCTCGAAGTTGCGTTCGAACCAGCGGAAAAAGGCGTTCTTGTCGCCGTGCTGCGGCTTGAGCAGCAGGGCGGCGAGGGCGGGGGACAGGGTCAGGGCGACCAGGCCGGAAATCACCACGGAAATGGCGATGGTGATCGCGAACTGTTTGTAGAGCTGACCGGTGATACCGCCCATGAAGGCCACCGGAATGAACACCGCGCACAGCACCAGCACGATGGCGACCACGGGGCCTGCCACTTCATCCATCGCCCGTTTCGCCGCGTCCTTGGGCGTCATCTTGTGTGCATGCATGTTGCGTTCGACGTTTTCGATCACCACGATCGCGTCGTCGACCACGATACCGATGGCCAGCACCATGCCGAACAGCGTCAGCATGTTCACCGAAAACCCGAGGGCGGACATGCCGATGAACGTGCCGACGATCGACACCGGCACCGCCAGCACTGGAATCAGCGTGGCCCGCAGGCTCTGCAGGAAGACGTAGACCACGATGACCACCAGCACCAGGGCTTCGAAGAAGGTGCGAATCACCTCGGTAATCGAAGCGCGGGTAAAGTCCGTGGTGTCCATCACGATCTTGTATTCGATGCCCTCGGGAAACGTGGCCTTCATGTCCGACAGGGTCTTGGTCACCGCCGCGGAAACGTCGAGGGCGTTGGCGCCGGGTTGCTGATACACGGCAATCAGCGTCGCCGGCCGGCCCTGATAGGTGCTGCGCAGGGAATAGTCTTTTTGCCCGAGTTCGGCGCGGCCGACGTCCTTGAGTCGAACGATGGCCGCGCCGTTGTTGCTGGCGCGCAGGATGATGTTCTCGAACTCCGAAGGCTCGGTCAGGCGCCCCTTGGTGGTCACCGCAAACGACTGCTCGACCGGTTGCCCCGTGGGCGACTGGCCGACCCGGCCGACGGCGAACTGCTGGTTCTGATTGGCGACGGCTTTCTGCACATCGGCAGCGGTGATGCCCAACTGGGCCATGCGGTCAGGCTTGAGCCAGATCCGCATGGCGTAGTCCGGCGTGCCGAAGATACTGGCCTGGTTCGCCCCCGGAATCCGCTTGATCGCATCGAGGATATAGAGGTTGGCATAGTTGGCGACGTAGGTGCTGTCGTAGCGGTCGCCGGCGGAATACACCGCAAGCACCATCATGAAAGCCGAGGATTTTTTCTGTACCTGGATGCCCTGGCTCTGCACGGCAGAGGGCAGTTGCGGCAAGGCCAGGTTGACCCGGTTCTGCACGTCGACCTGGGCCAGGGACGGGTCGGTGCCGATTTCGAAGAACACGTTGAGGGTCATGTTGCCCGTCGCGGAGCTCGACGAGTTCATGTAGATCATGTTGTCGGCGCCGTTGACCTGCTGCTCGATGGGCGCCGCCACGTTATTGGCCACGACCTGTGCATCGGCCCCGGGGTATGTCGCGGCCACCGTAATCTGTGGCGGCGTGATGTCCGGGTACTGCGCAACGGGCAGCTTGAGCATGGCCACTGCACCGGCCAGGGTGATGATAATGGAAATCACCGAGGCGAAGATGGGCCGATCGATGCAATAGTGAGAAATGCTCATTGGCTTTTCCCGCCATTGGCTTTTGCCGGTTGCCCGTCGGCGGCGCCTGTGGAAGCGGCGCCAGGCGCATCGACAATATTCAACGGCCCGCCCGGCGTGACCCTGATCGCGCCATCGACCACGATGCGCTCGCCGGCCCGCAGGCCCTTGTTGATGAACCAGTTGTCACCCTGCCAGTCACCCACTTCAACCACCCGTTGCTCGGGTTTGCCTTCGGCATTGAGGACCCATACGAAGTGACTTTTGGCACCTTCGAGCACGGCCTTTTGCGGTACGAGAATGGCGTTGGGCCGGGAGGCCCCTTTGGCCAGTGCTCGCACAAACTGACCGGGGCGGAGCAGGCCATCGGGGTTGGCGAGCACGGCGCGAACCAGGAAGGTGCCGGTGCCCTGGCTGTAGGAAGGCGCCAGAAAGTTCAACTTGCCCTTGTTGGGGAACACGGTGCCGTCCGCCAGGACTACCTCAACGATAAATTCACTGCGCGGCGGGAACATGAGATGGCCGTTGGCGATTTCGTCGCGGTACTTCAGTGTTTCGTTTTCCGAGAGGCTGAAATTGACGTACATCGGGTCCATCTGTGACACCGACGTCAGCAACCCCGACTCGCCTGGCGTCACATAACTGCCTTCCTGCTTCTTGGCATAGCTCGAAAGCCCGGTGAGGGGCGAGGTGATGGTGGTGTAACTGAGGTTCAACTGTTCGGTACGCACAGTACCCTCTGCGGCCAGCACGGCAGCACGGGTTTCACGCTCGTTGCCCACGGCATTGTCCAGGTCCATCTTGCTGACTGCATTCTGCGCCGCCAGTGGCTTGACCCGGGCCAGCGTAGCCTTGGCCACTTCCCAGCGGGCCTGTTGCTGGGCCAGTTGACCCTGGGCAGACAGCAGCGCGGCCTCAAAGGGTTTACGGTCCATCTGGAACAGTGTCTGCCCGGCTTTCACCACATCGCCTTCGGTGTACAGCCGCTTCTCCAGGAATCCGGCCACGCGAGCACGGATTTCCACCTCGCGGGAGCTCTGGGTCTGGGCGACGAATTCGAAGGTCACTGGCGTGTCGCGGGCGGTGACCGTCATGACCGTTACTTCAGGCGGCTTGCGCGCCGGGGAAACCGGTTCCTTTCCGCAGCCGGCCAACAGGACGCAAATCCCCAGCAGACTGGCAACTGGCAGGCCGAAACCGCTGGAAAATTTCACGCCACCCATACCGATGCTCCCTCAGGTCGATGAAGCAAGCGTAGCTAGCATTGCTTTGGATACCAGTGGCGAGGGGCGTTTTTGGCTCAAAAAAAGCCGGGATTACGATGTTCTACTGAGCTGCGCTTCTTGACGAGCCGGTGAGATTGACGCCACCGGCTTTACGCGCATTAGAACGAGAGGATCTGGTCCCCCGGACGTTCGCAATTCACCGTCAGCGGTTATTGCGCCAGATGGAAAAATTCAACGCAGCCGCTACACACAGCCATGCAAGGTAAGGAAAGAGGATCAGGCCGGTGATGACGTCAAGCCGCAATGCCATCAACACCATTGCCGCGACGACCAGCCAGAGCAGTGTCAGGATCAGCATGGCGGCGAAGAGGCGATGAGCGCCGAAGAACACCGGTGTCCAGAGTGTATTGAGTGCGATCTGCGCCGCCCATAAAGCCAGCACCGCCTGACTTCCAGGGATCAGGCTCAACCGGTATCCGGCCCAGGCGAGCAGAAGATAGATAGACGACCAGGCGACGGGAAACACCCAATTGGGCGGTGTGAAGCCGGGTTTGACGAGAGACTCGTACCACGGGCCCGGTTTGAACAGCAGGCCGGTGGTGGCGGCAGCAGCGCAGGCGAGAAGAAAAATGAAAAAGGTCATCACCAGTCCTTGATTGAGGTCAGTTGTCCGGGGTTACAAAGCCATGTCGGCATTCTTAAAGAAAAGACGCTCGGCGAAGCGAAAAGTTTGGGTCGAGGGATGACATTTCACTGATCGCTGCTTTCCCGGTGCATGCGCCCCGGCCTGATTTAGCGTAGTTCAGGATTTCCAGTATCTTTAATCCAGGTGCTCAGTTCCGTAACCATTTTGTTGACCTCGCTGTCTTCCCGCTCGGAGGGGCGAACGATGGCGTTCCAGGCGATGTCGAGGCCGTCATTCAGGGCCGCCCATGCCAGCTCCCCACGCTCCAGGCTGGGGGTCACCAAATCCCGTTGCAATATGCTGATTCCGTACCCTGAACGAACCAGTTCGACGATGGCTTCGATCAACTCCACGGTGATCATGCGCCGCGGCAAGATGCTGGCGGGGGCGAAGAACCGATCATATTCCCAGCCACTGGCGCGATCGGTTGAGTAGGTCACCAGGTTGTAGGTCTTGAAGTCTTCGGCGTAGATATTTTTCCTTCCCGCAAGGGGATGGTCGGTGGCCATGATCGCAATCAAATCGTCGCGGAACAGCGGCAACTTTGCGACGCCGCTGGGCACCATGCCGTCATCGATAATGGACACGTCAAGCCGACCTTGCATCAAGCTCGCATAAACGTCGTTGCGCGGCACCGTCACCAGTGTGATTTCGATGTCCGGGCGCAGGTTTGAATAATGCTTGATGAATTTGGGTATCCAGCGAAACGGTCCGTAGGAGGTGACCCCCATACGAACAAAAGCTGTAACGCCTCCAGCCATGGACCGGGCTTCGGACTCGGCTTCATTCAGTATCGCGATGATGTCCTTGGCGGCTCGTTCAAGGCGCACGCCGGCAGGGCTGAGCCTTAGTTTTCCTCCGGATCGTTCTGTCAGGCTCACACCCAGTCGCCGTTCCGCCTCGCGTATGCGGTGACTGACGGCGGAGGGCGTCAGCCATAGGCGCTCGGCAACGGCCGTCACTGAATCGACTTCCGACAGGGTTTGCAGCATGACGAGGTGATCCAGAGTGAGTCTCATAGGTAGGTGCGACCTGAAAATAATTCACAAATTTGCGTAAAAATATGAGCGTGACTTGTTTTTTGCTCCGGTGCAATCTGGTTTCAGCAACAGCCCACCGGAGAACAACAACATGTCAAAGCTTGCTTTCACCCCTGCAGTCACTCTGGGCGATATCGTCGACCTTGAGCGTTATCCCATCACCAATCGAAGCCATCCGGCGTATCAGCAACTGGTCGCCCGCAGCCAATCGTTGCTGGGCGAAGAAGGCGTTGCGATCTTTCCGGGGTTCGTCCGCGATGAAGTGGTCGCCTCGATGGCGGATCAAACCCTTGCGCTGCACCCGCGCATGTTCCCTTTCCGGGAAAACCACACGGTGTATTTCAAGCCGCAGGACGACAGCGTTGAACCGACGCACCCGCTGCGGCGATTGATGAGCACCGAAAAAGATACGGTCGCCTACGCCGATATCCCGACAGACCATCTGATCCGGCAGATCTACCAATCGGACGACGTACTTTCGTTCATTCGGGATGTACTGAATCTGGACGTGCTCTATCGCCATGCAGATCCATTGGCGGCGCTTAATCTGCAAGGTTTCTCGGCGGGGCAACAGTTGGGCTGGCACTTTGATCGTTCAGACTTCAGCGTGACGCTGTCGCTTCAGGCGGCAACTGCCGGTGGCGATTTTGAGTATGTGCGCATGCTGCGTAACGAGAACGACGATTGCTATGACGCGGTCGGGCAATTCCTCGACAACCCCGCGACACAGAAGATAGAAGTGCTGCCGCAGGTGCCCGGAACGCTGACGTTGTTCCGTGGCCGTTATTCACTGCACCGTGTGACGCCGGTGGTGGGGGACAGGCTCAGGCTCAACGCGGTATTTGCCTACGTGGATCAGCCCAATGTCGAGTTCAGCGACTATGCGCGTAAATTGTTCTACGGACGCACGTCGGTAGAGCCATTGGTTTAAGTTCAGCAGCACTCACAATAAAAACAGTCGATTCACTTCTTCGCTTCACGTGTTTGCACAGGCACTTGTCCACCTTTGATCGGTGGGTCTCGTTTTGCAGGTGCAGCACGCAACAGCTCGCTGCCCCCAATAATAATTTCGGAGCGTCTGATCATGAAATACAGGAAGAACTTGCTGGCCTCGTTACTGACCCTTGGCGTACTGGTTGCCAGTGCTTCAAGCCAGGCATCAGGGTGGTGCGACTCGGGCAAGTCGGTGAAGTTTGCCGGTCTGAACTGGGAGAGCGGGATGCTGCTCACCGACATCATGAAGATTGTGCTCAAGGAAGGGTACGGCTGTGCAACCGACGAGTTGGTCGGCAATACCATCATTCTCGAGACCGCTCTGGCCAGCAACGACATCCAGGTATTCGGCGAAGAGTGGATGGAGCGTAGTGAAGTCTGGAAAAAGGCGGCGGCGGCCGGCAAGGTCGTGGCGATCGGCTCGCCGATCATCGGCGCCGTTCAGGGCTGGTACGTGCCGCGTTACGTGGTTGAAGGGGACGCGAAACGCAACAAGCCGGCGCGGGCGCCAGACCTGAAGACGGTCGCTGACCTGAGCAAATACCCCGAGGTTTTTCGCGACGCGGAAGAACCATCCAAAGGGCGATTCTACAACTGTCCGGCAGGTTGGATCTGCGAACAGGAAAACACGGAGATGTTGAAGGAATACGGTCTTGAAAACACCTTCGTCAACTTCCGTCCGGGAACCGGTGCAGCCCTGGATGCCGCGGTACTGTCCAGCTATAAGCGCGGGGAACCGGTGCTGTTCTACTACTGGTCGCCGACGCCACTGATGGGACAGATCGATGCGATACGGCTGGAAGAGAAGCCGGGTGTCGACAAAAACGTGGTGACCAAAGTCGGCATTTCCAAAGCCTTCCATGAGCAGGCGCCCGAACTGGTGGCGGTGCTGGAGAAGGTCAATATTCCCATCGAACTGTTGAATCAGAACCTGGCGAGGATGACCAGGGAGCGCATCGAGTCACCCAAACTGGCCCGAATCTTCCTCAAGGAACACCCCGAAGTGTGGCATGCCTGGGTGGATGATGCGGTCGCCAGCAAAATCCAGGCGGCGCTTTAATCGGCAATCAGGGCAAGGACGCCCGCCAGCCATAACGCCTTTCGCAACACCGAATTCACGACTGACTTTCTTGCTTCTATCCAGAGGCAGCCTTTTTTGCGTGCGGAATTTTATGAACAAGATCAAATCACGAGCGGCTGTGGCGTTCGCGGCCAACCAGCCCCTGCAAATTGTCGAAGTCGACGTGGCACCCCCGCAAGCCGGGGAAGTACGGGTCCGGATCGTGGCAAGCGGTGTTTGCCATACCGATGCCTTCACCCTGTCCGGTGCCGATCCGGAAGGTATCTTTCCGGTGATTCTCGGCCACGAAGGCGGCGGTATCGTCGAAGCCGTGGGTGAGGGGGTGACCTCCCTGGCGGTGGGCGATCATGTGATCCCGCTGTACACCCCGGAATGCGGCGAGTGCAAATTCTGCCGGTCCGGCAAGACCAACCTCTGCCAGAAGATCCGTGCCACCCAAGGCCAGGGCCTGATGCCGGATGGTACCAGCCGCTTTTCTTATCAGGGGCAGCCCATCTTCCACTACATGGGCACCTCGACTTTTTCCGAATACACCGTGCTGCCGGAAATCTCCCTGGCCAAGATCCCCAAGGATGCACCACTGGACAAGGTCTGCCTGCTCGGTTGCGGCGTGACCACCGGCATCGGTGCGGTGCTTAACACCGCCAAGGTGGAAGAGGGCGCCAGCGTGGCCATCTTCGGCCTGGGCGGTATCGGCCTGGCGGCGATCATCGGTGCGACCATGGCCAAGGCTGGCCGCATCATCGCCATCGATATCAACCCGGCCAAATTCGAGATCGCCAGGCAACTGGGCGCCACCGACTTCATCAACCCCAGGGATTACGCCAGGCCGATCCAGGAAGTGATCGTCGAAATGACTGAGGGCGGCGTCGATTACTCCTTCGAGTGCATCGGCAACGTCCAGCTGATGCGTGCCGCACTTGAGTGCTGCCACAAGGGCTGGGGCGAGTCGGTGATTATCGGCGTCGCCGGTGCCGGGCAGGAAATCAGTACCCGTCCGTTCCAGTTGGTGACCGGTCGCGTCTGGCGCGGTTCGGCGTTTGGCGGCGTGAAAGGGCGCAGCGAACTGCCCAGCTATGTCGAGAAGTCCCGCACGGGCGAAATCCCGCTGGAGACCTTCATCACCCACACCATGGGCCTGGAAGACATCAACCGGGCCTTCGACCTGATGCATGAAGGCCGCAGCATTCGCACCGTCATTCATTTCGATCGCTGATTCAACCACTACCACCCACCGTGTTTTTACCCGAGAGAACATCACAATGAGCATCTTTACCCATGTCACCGTCGGCACCAACGATCTGCAAAAAGCCCGCGACTTTTACGACAAAGTCCTCGGCGCACTGGGCCAGAAGCGCCTCGCCGACCTGGATGACAATGGCTCGATCTGGGGCCAGGACGCCCCGTCCTTCTTCGTGCTGAAACCGGCCAACGGCGCCCCGGCGAGCGTGGGCAA
>Ga0302257_1000160_pt1 | contig 11077 bp, 9 predicted proteins | sample I_Fen_N1_4_FD_194566 | JGI IMG/M metagenome (GOLD analysis project Ga0302257, IMG submission 194566) | Peat permafrost microbial communities from Stordalen Mire near Abisko, Sweden - I_Fen_N1_4 | ecosystem: Environmental > Terrestrial > Soil > Wetlands > Permafrost | place: Sweden: Abisko...
CCCCCGGAGCGATCCACTCCGGACCTGCTCCTGTTCCTCGTCGTGGTGGTGACCGTGTCGGGCGTCGGGGCGTTTCTCGCCGTGCGGATCCCGGGGAACGTGATCGGCTGGATGCTCCTGGCGTCGGGCCTGCTGTTCGGCTACGGCATCCTCTCGGGCGGGTATGCGTACCGCAGCATCGATGATCCGGCGGGTCTCTGGCCCGGGACCGCGCTCCTGGGCTGGCTGAACAACCTCCTGTTCCTGCCGCCGGTGATGATCGTGGTGGTCGCGGTGCCGCTCGTCTTCCCGGACGGCCGCCTGCTCTCGCCCCGCTGGCGCTGGGTCGCGGCGGCACTCGTGATCGGGACGCTGGCTGCTGGTGTTCGGCCGGCGCTCGCACCGGGTCCGATGGGAGACCTTGGGATCGACAACCCGTTCGGCCAACCGGCCCTGCAGTCGGCCGTCGGCGCCATCGACACGCTCGCGGCGCTCACCGCCCTGCCGGTGTTCGTCGCATCGATGGCCTCGGTCGTCGTCCGGTACCGTCGGGGAGGGCCCATCGAGCGCCACCAGCTCAAGTGGCTGATCGCGGTGACGGCCCTCGCCGCCGCGTCGCTGCCGTTCGCCTTCGTCGGCGGCACGCTGGGCCTCACCGTGGCAGCGAACGCGGCGTGGTTCGTCGGATTCGTCGCGATCGCAGCCTTGCCGATCGCCATCGGGATCGCGATCCTGCGCTACCGGCTGTTCGAGATCGACCGGATCATCAGCCGGACCCTGGGCTGGGCCATCGTCACGGGGGTGCTGGTGGCTGTGTTCGCGGGAGCGGTGGTTCTGCTCCAGGCGGCGCTCGCGCCGTTCACGCAGGAGAACACGATCGCGGTGGCGGCGTCGACGCTCATCGCCTTCGCCCTGTTCCAGCCGCTCCGGCTGCGCGTCCAGCACGCGGTGGACCGCCGGTTCGACCGGGCTCGCTACGACGGGCAGCGGACGGTGGACGCCTTCGCGGAGCGCGTGCGGAACGAGGTGGACCTGGGCACCCTGCGGACGTCCCTGTCGGCAACGGCGAGCGGTGCTGTGCGACCGGCCGGCGTGGGCGTCTGGCTCCGGGGGGTGGACTCATGAGCGGTGGCGTGCGTGGCGAGGTCGTAGCTACCCGTCCACGCTCGAGGCGGGCCTCGCGCTGGGTGGCGCTCGCCCTCCTCGTCACCTCGACGGGACTGGTCGCGTTCGCACTCGCGTCGCTGGTCCTGCCTGGCACGGAGGCCCTTTCCTACCGCCCGCCGCTCGCTGGCGTCCTTGCCTACATGTGCGTGTTCGTCTCCTTCCCCACCGTCGGCGCGGTGGTCGCCATCCGGCGGCCGGCGAACCCGATCGGCTGGCTGCTCCTCGCGATCAGCGTCTGCTTCGCATCCAGCATCGCGAGCACCGAGTACGTCGGTCGAACCCTGAGCGCGGGGGTCCAGCTGCCGGCGGTCGCGATCGTCGACTGGGCCGGCAGCTGGACCTTCCTGATCGCCGTCTCGCTGGTGTTCATCTGGGTGCCCCTCCTGTTCCCGACGGGACAGCTCCCCGGACCCCGTTGGCGCGCCTTCGCACGCCTCGCGGTGGTGACGACGGGGGTCGGTGTCGCGGCGAACGCCCTCATGCCCGGGGCGCTTCCGGGAGATGGGCCGCAGGTCATGAACCCGCTTGCGGCACCCGTGGCGGCCGTCGGGATCCTCACCGTGCTCGCGAGCCTCGCGTTTCCGGCAATCGCGATCCTCGGCCTGCTGTCCGTTGCGTCCCTGGGCATGCGTTTTCGCCGGTCGCGGACGATCGAGCGCCAGCAGATCCGCTGGCTGCTGGCCGCCACCGGCTCATTCCTCGTCGCGCTGGTCGTTGCCTCGGTCGTTCATCTGGACGTCGCGTACTACGTGGCGGTCGGCGCGGCGGCGGCGATCCCGACCGCGACTGGCATTGCGGTCCTCCGATATCGGCTGTGGGACCTCGATCGCCTCGTCAGCCGGACGGTGGGCTGGGCGGTCGTGACCGGCATCCTCGTGGCCGTGTTCGCGGGAGCGGTCGTGGTGCTCCAGGCGATGCTGGCGCCGTTCACGAACGAGAACACGATTGCCGTGGCCGCGTCCACGCTGGTCGCATTCGCCCTGTTCCAACCGCTGCGGGGGCGGGTCCAGCGAGCAGTGGACCGCCGGTTCGACCGAACACGGTACGACGGCGAGCAGACCGTCCAGGCGTTCAGCGGACGCCTGCGCCACGAGACCGACCTGGCGCGGGAGGCGAGCGCTCTCCTAACGACCACCCGGGACGCGGTCCACCCGATGTCGGTCGGCGTGTGGCTCCGCGGGGGCGGCCGATGATGCACCGGAGATCCTCGGAGACGAGGCGATCGGGCCGTTCACGAATCCATCCCCTCTTGCTCGCGGCAGCGTCTCTCATGGTCGTCGTCGGCTGCGCGGCAGCGTCAGGACCAGCCGCGGGAGCGGACAACCAGCCCGCCTCGACGCCCGACGAGGTCATCGACGGGTTCGCCATCGGTCCCGTGCGGGACACCGGGAGCACGGCCGTCTTCCACCGGCTGGAGGTCGCGGCTCGCGACGCCTGGAGAAGCGGCCACCCCGGGCAGGTCGTTGCTGCCTTCACGACCCACCATGCCGGGCGCCTGGCGGACGGGACCACGCAGCCAGGGACGGACGAGCCGCTCACGTACCTGGTGGTGATCGACATCGCCGGCGGAGAGCACCACGCGCTGGTCCTGCACTGCAGCCCGCTCGCTGGGCTGAACCTCGGTGACTGCCGGTGACGACGTTGACCGCCGCTCTCGCGGGCCGTCGATCCGGGAGCGCCGGCACTCGTGGGCTCACGACCCCGAGCACCTTCGTAACGATGTCCGAACGACCGCCTGGGAGCATGCGTCCATGACAGCGATGCCTCGTCCGTTCCGCCGCATCCTCGGCCGCTCAGAGCCCGTGGCGAGCCCGGTGTCCCTGACCGTGACCGCAGCCCCGGCGGAGCTGCCGGGCGTCGCCGTGGACATCCCGGAGACGGACCCGCTGTTCGCGTACCTTCAGGCTGCGCCCGGGCCGGTCGTCCTGTCCCGGCTGGAGCTGGCCTCGCCCGCCCTGGACGAGCTCCGGGAAGCCGGCGTCGCTCTCGTCGTGCCGCTCGTGACCCAGGGTGAGCTCATCGGCACGCTCAACCTCGGGCCGCGGCTCTCGGAGCAGGACTACTCCTCCGATGACCGGCGGCTGCTCGGGACCCTGGCCGCCCAGGCCGCGCCCGCGATCCGCGTCGCGCAGCTGGTGAAGGAGCAGGCCGCGGAGGCCGCGGAGCGCGAGCGGTACGAGCAGGAGCTCAAGGTCGCTCAGCTGATCCAGCAGCAGTTCCTGCCGCACGAGCTGCCGAACCTGCCCGAGTGGCAGATCGCCGCCTACTACGGTCCGGCGCGGGTCGTCGGCGGCGACTTCTACGACTTCATCGACCTGGGCGAGGGCCGCATCGGCGTCGTCGTCGGTGACGTCACCGACAAGGGCGTGCCCGCCGCCCTCGTCATGGCGCGGACGCACTCGATCATGCGCGCGGAGGCGCCGCGGCTCATCGAGCCCGGCCTGGTCCTCGCACGGGCGAACGAGCTCCTGGCGCCGGAGATGCCGCCGCGGATGTTCGTCACATGCCTGTACGGCGTCCTCGAGCCGGCCACGGGCCGCTTCGTGTTCGCCAACGCCGGCCACAACCTGCCGTACGTCCGCACCACGGGTGGCGTGATCGAGCTGCGGGCGACCGGCCTCCCTCTCGGCCTGATGCCCGGCATCGTCTACGAGGAGACCGAGGGGTTCGTGGGGCAGGGCGAGGCGATGCTCCTCTACTCCGACGGCATGGTGGAGCAGCACGGACCCGGCCGCGAGATGTACGGCTTCCCGCGCCTGCGCGAGGCGATGGCCACAGACGATGCCGGCAGCGTGCTGCTGGACCGTCTGCTCGACGAGCTGCATGCGTTCACCGGCCCGGGCGTGGAGCAGGAGGACGACATCACGCTGGTGACGCTGCGGCGGTCAGCCGGCGTGGCCTCCGGCGGCTGGTCCGAAGAGCGTCCCGAGGTTGCGCTGACGCGTGACGAGATCGTCTCCGATGCCGCCGTCGAGCCGCTGGCCGCCTTCACCATCGCGGGCGCCATCGGCAACGAACGCGCCGCGATGCAGCGCGTGGCCGAGGCCGTCGCGCCGCTGGGCCTGGAGCCCGCGCGCCTCGAGCGCCTGAAGACGGCCGTCGCCGAGACCGTGATGAACGCCATCGAATACGGGTCGCAGGGCGACCCCGGGGTCCCCGTCGACGTTCGCGTCGACGCCGACGCGCAGGCCATCCGAGTGCGGGTGACGGATCGCGCGCTGTCCGGCCCGGTGCCGGACGCCGAGATGCCGGACCTCGACGCCAAGCTCGACGGCCGCCAGAAGCCGCGCGGCTGGGGCCTGTTCCTGATCCGCCACATGGTGGACGGCATGGACGTGCACGCCGTGGACGGCCTGCAGACCGTGACGCTCACCCTCGCCCGCGACGGGCGCTGACGCCGAGGAGACCGCCATGAACAAGGAACGACTGACCGTGGAGGTCGTCGCCACGATCCCCGGCGAGGCCCGCCTGGCGATGCGGGGCGACGTGGACATCGCCGCCGACGAGACGCTTGCGGGCGCCTACGTGGCGGCCACCGGGACTGGTGCCACCCGCGTCGTGCTCGACTTCACGCAGGTGGACTACATCAACTCGACCGGCATCGCGCTGATCGTCCGGCTCCTGGCGGAGGCGCGCCGCGACCACCGCGAGGTCATCGCCGAGGGCCTGTCCGACCACTACCGCGAGATCTTCCGCATCACCCGCCTGTCCGACTACCTCACGATCGCCGACCCTTTGCCGGCGACGTCCGTCCCCGAGGAGGCCACCCGATGACCGACACCACCGTGGACGTGGCCCGTGACGGCACCACCGCGATCCTCCGGATCCACGGCGAGATCACGGGCGGCAGCGAGCCTCCGATCATGGCCGCATACGCGGAGGCCGGGGCAGCGAAGTCGATCGTGCTCGACTTCAGCCACCTCGACTACATGAACAGCGGTGGGATCGGGCTGCTGGTCACGCTGCTCGTGCGCACCCAGCGCGCCGGCCAGAAGCTGCTGGCTGTCGGCCTCACGGAACACTACCGCCAGATCCTGTCGCTCACCCGCCTCGACGAGGCCATCGCCATCTGTGACGACGAGGCGACCGCGCTCGCGGCTGCCGCGGCCGCCTGAGCAGCCTGTCCGCCCGAACCCGCCCGCACCCCAGATCGGAGCGTCTCCCATGACCACGACCAAACCCCGCGCGCCTCGCGACCAGGAGTCGTGGGCGCGGCCCGTGGACCGCCTCACCACCACCGCGAAGACGAGCGGCCAGGACACGGTCACGGGCAAGCGTGTGTCGGGCCCCGTCCAGGGGTTCGGCCAGATGTGGCAGAAGACGTTCACGGTCCGCGTGCCGGCAGACGACCACCGCCCCGAGGACGTGGTCGCCCACTGGAAGGCCGCCTTCCCGACCTTCTGGCCCAAGGGCGCGACCTTCTACGCGCCGCTCGCGGGGATCACCCCGGGCGAGGTCGCGCTCCTGGAGGTCCCGCCGGTGCCCGGATCGCCGGTCAAGATGTCCACCGGCATCCTGGTGATCTACGCTGACCGCGAGTCGTTCACGTTCATGACGCCCGAGGGTCACGCGCTGTCCGCATGGATCACCTTCTCCGCGTACTCCGACCACGACGAGACGGTCGTCCAGGTGCAGGCCCTGGAACGGACGAGCGACCCGTTCATCGAGCTGTCCTACATGTTCGGCGCCAACCGCGCGAACGACCGCTTCTGGGAGCAGACGCTCACGAACCTCGCGCGATCGCTCGGCGTGGCGTCGCCGGTCATCGACTCGCACAAGGTGTGCGTGGACAGGCGGCGGCAGTGGAAGTACGCGGGGAACATGCGGCACAGCGCCGCGGTGCACATGGCCGTCGGGACGGTCACGGCACCCGCCCGATGGGTGCGTCGCCGGCGGACCGCGGGCTGAGCACTTCGGTCCGGCGACGCGAGCCTGGCACCCGCGGCCGCAGCCGGCGCCCGCGATGACGCGCGGGCGCAACGGTGGGGACGGCCTGGACGCGATCGTCGTGGGCGCAGGCCCGAACGGCCTTGCGGCCGCCATCGAGCTGGCCCGGGCCGGGCGCTCGGTCCGGATCTACGAGGCGGCGGACGAGGTCGGTGGCGGCACGCGTTCCGCCGAGCTGACGCTGCCGGGATTCGTCCACGACCCCTGCGCCTCCGTGCATCCGCTGGGGATCGCGTCGCCGTTCCTGCGGTCGATGGACCTGGCGCGGCATGGGCTGGAGTGGGTCCAGCCGGAGGCGCCCGTCGCACACGCGCTGGCGCCGGGGCGGAGCGTGGTCCTGGAGCGGGACCTCGGTTCGGTGGACGAGGCGCTGGGCGCCGACGCGGACGCCTGGCGCCGCCTGTACAGCCCCCTTGTCCGCGAGTGGGAGCGGCTCATGCCGGCGCTCCTCGCACCGATCGTCCGCCCGCCAAGCCACCCGATCCTGATGGCGCGCTTCGGGTTGCCGGCCATGCTCCCCGCCACGGCGCTCTCACGGCTCGCGTTCCGGGAACCGGCGGCCCGGGCGCTGTTCTCGGGAATGGCCGCGCACTCGATGCTCAGGCTCCGGCAGCCGCTGAGCGCCTCGTTCGGGCTCGTCCTGGGGCTGCTCGCCCACGCGGTCGGGTGGCCGCTGGCCTGCGGCGGGAGTGGCGCGATCGCTTCCGCGCTCGAGGCGGAGGCGCGGGGCCTCGGCGTGGAGATCGTGACGTCCCACCGCGTGGACGCGCTGGCGGACCTGCCGCCCGCCCGAGCCGTGGTCCTGGACCTGACGCCGCGCCAGGTGCTGGCGATCGCTGGCGACCAGCTGCCGAGCGGCTACCGCCGCCAGCTGGAGGGATACCGGTACGGTCCCGGCGTGTTCAAGGTCGACTGGGCGCTGGACGGCCCGATCCCGTGGCGCGATCCGCAGACGCTCCGTGCCGGGACGGTCCACCTTGGAGGATCGATGCGCGAGGTCGCGAGCTCCGAGGATGCCGTCGGGCAGGGGCGGATCGCAGAGCGTCCGTTCGTGCTCCTGGTCCAGCCGACGATCGCGGACCCGTCACGCGCCCCCGCGGGCAAGCACGTGGCCTGGGCGTACTGCCACGTGCCGAACGGTTCGACGAGTGACATGACGTCCGCCATCGAGGCCCGGGTGGAGCGGTTCGCGCCGGGGTTCCGGGACCTGGTCCTGGCGCGCGCGACGAAGGACGCGCCGGCGATGGAGGCCTACGACGCGAACTACGTCGGCGGCGACATCAACGGTGGCATCGGCGACTGGCGGCAGCTGCTGTTCCGCCCGGTGGTCCGCTGGAATCCGTACGCGTCACCGGACGGCGGGCTGTTCCTGGGTTCCTCGTCCACGCCACCGGGCGGCGGGGTCCACGGGATGAGCGGGATGTTCGCCGCGCGGGAGGCGGAGCGGGCACTGTGCCGAACCTGACGGGATCGGGGGGTCCGAGGGGCGATCGGCCGCTGGCGCGGTGCATCCGGGTCACCGAATAGGTAGACTTCTACCTTCGTGATGGTAGACTTCTACCCATGAGCCTCAACATCAAGAACGAGCAGACGGTCCGGCTGGTCCGGGAGCTGGCCGACGAGCTGGGCATCTCCCTGACCGCCGCCATCACGGACGCGGTTCGCGCCCGATTGGACCAGGCGCGGGCCGACCGCGTGGAACCCGCGTTCGACGTGGAGGCGGTGCTCGAGATGTGGGGACAGCTCGGGGATCGTATGGGGAAGGACTACCTCAGCCAGGACTTCGATGCGCTCCTGTACGACGAGATGGGCTTGCCGAAGTGATCATCGACACCTCGGTCCTGGTGGCACTCATCCTGCGTGAGCCGGAAGCGGTCCCGTTCGCGATGGCGATGGCCGCAGCGCCGGTGCGACGCCTCTCCGCCGCGAGCCTTGTCGAGTTGGCCGCGGTGATCGACGGCAGACGGGACCCAGTGCTCTCGAATGCCCTGGAGACGTCGATCCGCGCCTCTGACATCGAGGTCATGCCGTTCACCGTCGGTCAGGCGCGGATCGCCAGGGTCGCGTACCAGCAGTTCGGACGCGGTTCCGGGCACCCGGCCCGGCTCAACATGGGCGACTGCTTCGCCTATGCCCTCGCGCGGGACCTCGGGGAGCCGCTCCTGTTCAAGGGCGGCGACTTCGCCCTGACCGACATCGAGCTCGTCATCGAGCCGGTCAAGAGCAGGCGCCTGAGCGAGGTCGTCGCGGCGTACACGGCGACTGCGGGCTGACGCTCGCGTCCGGCGACCGGCCCGCCGAGCGCGACACTCAGGCAAGCCCGAGGAACCGGTCCACCAGGCGGCGCTCCCAGAACGTGTGCACCAGCACGACCCATGCGGCCACCGCGACCGCCACGATCAGCGCCTCCTGGGGGTCCGGCACGACCAGCTGGAAGAACCCACGAGCGGGAGGCACGACCAGCATCACGACGTATGCAACCGCGAGCCCGATCGCCAGGAGCGCCGGCCGCCGGTCGGTGGTGATCGGCTCCGCGACAGCAAACCAGTGAACCGGCGGCTCCACGAACAGGATCAGGAACAGGCCCGCGAACACGAGGAACGACGTCAGCGCGGTCCGTGCGCCCCGGCCTGCGGCGTCGAGGTTCGCCGGATCGGGCGCGGAGAGCGCGAACACGCCGTAGAACACGGCAAGCCCCACCAGGCTGGATACGACCGCCGCCGGCACCACGAACCGGGCGAGAGTCCGGCCGAGGCTGTCGCGCACCTGTCGCCCGGGCTGGGCCCAGACGGCGAGCAGCGCACTCGGGATGCCCACCGTGAACACTGTGAGCGCGGAGGCATTGCGCAGCTCGATCGGGAAGGTGACCACGACCAGGGAGCTCACGATCACCAGCCCGACGGTCGCGATGCGGGTCATGAACAGCTTGAGGATGTCCTGCATCCCGTTGAGGATCCGCTGACCCTCGCCCACGGCCTGGGCGACCGCGCCGAAGGAGTCCCCCATCAGCACGAGGTCGGCCACGCCGCGCGTCGCCTGGCTGCCGCTGCCCATCGCGATGCCCAGGTTCGCCTTCTTGAGCGAGAGGACGTCATTCACGCCGTCGCCGATCATCGCCACGTAGTGGCCGCCGGCCCGCAGCGCGTCCACGAGACGCTCCTTCTGCGCAGGCGTGATCCGTCCGAAGACGACGGCGTCGTCGGCAGCCGTGACGAGGCGCGCGTCGTCCATCGCCTCCAGCTCCGGGCCGGAGTGGAACGGGATGTCCGGTCCCAGACCGGCCTGGCGGGCGAGCGCCACCACGGTCTCGGGGTCGTCACCCGAGATGATCTTCACCGCGACGCCTCTGTCCAGGAACGAGCGCAGCGTGGCGGCCGCATCGTCGCGCAGCTCGTCGACCAGGGCGACGAGGCCCAGGGCGCGCATGCCATGGGGGAGGGTGGCGGCCGCGTCGTCGTCCCCGACGTCGGGGAGCGCGGCGGCGTCCGGGTACGTGGCGACCAGGAGGACGCGGAGGCCGCGGTCGGTCCAGCGGGCGGTCTGCTCCCGGATCTCCTCCCACGATTCCGTCTCGCCGTCCGGGCGCTGGGCCAGGTACGGGCGCAGGAACGTGGCGGCGCCGAACGCCACGATTCCGGGGACGCCGACGCCGGCCGCGGCGGAGCTCACGGGCTCGCCGGCCGGGGCGGAGCTCACGGGCTCGCCGGCCGGGGCGGAGCTCACGGCCTCGCCGGACGCTCCTGCGGCCGCTTCGCCGTCCGCGAACGCGCAGGCGCTCCACTTGCGGGCGGACGAGAAGGGAACCTCCGCGGCGAGCGGGAGGGGGGCGACCGGCCAGCGGCCCGCGATGGCTCCGCTCGTCTGGTTGCGGGCCGAGGCGCTGGCGGCCAGCGAGGCGACGGCCGCAATCACCTCGTCCTCGCCCGCCCCGGCGAGACCCGCCACAGCCTCGACCGACAGCTTGTTCGCGGTCAGCGTCCCCGTCTTGTCCAGGCACAGCACGTCCACGTGGCTGAGGCTCTCGATGGCGTTGGACTGCTGGACCAGCGCGCCGAACCGGATGATGCGGATCGCGCCCAGCGCGTAGGCCACCGCGATCGAGACGAACAGGCCATTCGGCACGAGACCGGCGAGCAGGGTCGCGTCCGCCACGACGTCGCCGAGGACGGCCGACTGCACGAGACCCCGGAGGACGAGCAGGACCTCGAGGTAGAGGACCATGCCGAGGACCACGCGGATGACGAGGTTGATCTCGCCCTGGAGCGGCGTGATGACCCGCCGGAACGATCGGGCGCCCGCGGTGATCTGGTTCGCGAAGCTGGCGTCCTGCACCTTCTCCGCCACGTACCGGCCGGACCCGGTCGTCGCGAAGGAGCCGCTGAAGACCTCGTCGCCGGGACGCTTGCGGACGACGTCCGACTCGCCCGTCAGCTGGCTCTCGTCCAGGCCGGCGGCGCCCGTCACCAGGCGCCCGTCGAGGACCACCTGGTCGCCTGCCTCGAGCGCGATGAGGTCGCCGAGCACCAGCTCCTCCGGCGCGATCTGCACCCGCTCGCCGCCGCGGATGACGGCGGCGGTGGGCCTCGTGAGGAGGGCGATCCGGTCCAGGGTCCGCTTGGCCCGGATCTCCTGGACGATGCCCACGAGCACGTTGGTCGAGATGACCGCGAGGGACACCAGCGCGTCCATCGGCCGCCCGACCGCCACCAGCGCGATGCCCAACGCGAACAGGATGTTGTTGACGAACGTGAAGACGTTCTCGCGGATGATCTGCGTGTAGGTCCGGGTGGTCGGCGGGGGGGGCGTGTTGCCGAGGCCCGCGGCACGGCGGCGGGCGACCTCGGCCGCGTCCAGCCCCGTGACGGGGGTCGGCGAGAGGTCCGGGCGGCCGTCGATGGCGGGGTGAGCGATCGCCGGTGACGCGGTGGTCGTCATCGGCGGAGCATACGACGCGACACGCGACAGACAGGTCGCGGGTCGCGGG
>Ga0302257_1000161_pt1 | contig 10985 bp, 8 predicted proteins | sample I_Fen_N1_4_FD_194566 | JGI IMG/M metagenome (GOLD analysis project Ga0302257, IMG submission 194566) | Peat permafrost microbial communities from Stordalen Mire near Abisko, Sweden - I_Fen_N1_4 | ecosystem: Environmental > Terrestrial > Soil > Wetlands > Permafrost | place: Sweden: Abisko...
TAACTGGCTGACTTCGCTGGTGCGACGCAGATAGGAATTGGCGTAACCGGCCGAACGAGCGGCGAGCAACGGGTCGTCGGAACCTTCGATCCCGGCTGGCAATACCAATGGGTCGTAGTTGATGTCACGGCACTCGCCACTGAGCTGCGGCTGGGTGCTTTCAAGGACCAGGGTACCGGCGTTCAACACCTTGCGCCCGTCGGGCCAGGCCTTGCTCGCGTCGTTGACCGGATCGCCGGGGTTGGCCAGGATGATGTTCAACTGCCAACGCAACGGCCCTGCGGCGATGCGTTGAACCAGGTCTTTTTCCAGATAATCGCTGCCTTCCGGGGCCGTCGCGCCCGGCGCATCTTGAGCCACTGGCACCATGCTCCAGCGCACCGCCTGCCGTTGTCCAGCGGCGTTCACCAGGTAAAACGCGTTGACGCTGTTGTAGGTTTCCGTCACGTAACTGGCCGATGGCTTGGCGGTCTTGATCCAGGCAAGGAACGGTGCGGCTTCAGGGTGCGAGCCGAAGAACGCCGGCACCGCCGCCGGGTTCGGCTTGCCGGTGGCCGGGTCAGGCGACTGGGCTTGTTGCAATTGATAGAACGCCTCGGGCGTGCCCACCGGGAACACCGGCATGCTGTTCATCCCGGTGCGCCACTGCTGGCCGTTGGCCTGGGTGAAACGCAACGCCAGGCTGCGGATGGGCACGGCATTGTCCGGCGCATAAGGATTACCCGCCGGCAAGGCGAAACGCCCGACCACCGGGGTCCGCGCTTCATTGAACACCTGTGCCGAGGAGTAACTGCGCGCTTCGCCGCTGCTCTCGAAATGGCCGATCACGCACACGCCTTTAGAGTGATTACGTCTGAATCCGGGGTGCACGCCGTTGTTGGTTTCCAGCACATTGATCAGCTTTTTCGGCGTCAGGCGTTGTGGGTCAAGGGTGCCGTTGACGTAGGCAAACGCCCCGGCCACGGCGGCGACGACCACGGCAATGCCTGCCAGGCGCATCATCAGGCTCGCGGTACTCAGGGGTGGCCGGGTGGGCGGTGTTGATCGATCTACCATGAAGGACTCCAGGGCCATCGGCCACAAGTGAGAAGAACCAGACAGACGCCCCCCCCGAGGGTTTATTCCATCGTTCGGTATTTATTTTTTCCGGCGTGGAATAACCTCGATGGCCATGCGTCTTCCTGGACACTCACCACAGCGTAGTGACTGGTCAGAACTTCATGAATGATATCGACGAACAATTGCGGGAAATTATTCCCAGGCTGCGCCGCTTCGCCGTATCGCTGACGCGAAATCCCGGCAATGCCGACGATCTGGTGCAGTCGTGCCTCGAGCGGGCACTGTCGGCCTGGGGCGACAAGCGGCCCGAGGGAGACCTGCGTGCCTGGCTGTTTTCAATTCTCTATCGGCAGTTCCTCGACGCTCACCGGCGCTCCCGACGCTATGCGCGAATGCTCGAGTTCTTCACCGGACGCGACGATACGCAGCCCTCGACAGAGCGAACGGTGATCGCCCAATCGACACTGAACGCCTTCGATCAACTGCCCACCGAACAGCGCGCGCTGCTGCTTTGGGTATCGGTGGAAGGCCTGAGCTACAAAGAGGTCGCCGAGATTCTCGATGTCCCCACCGGCACGGTGATGTCCCGCCTGTCCCGGGCCCGCCAGGCCTTGCGCCAACTCAGCGATGGCGAAATCAACCGCCCTTCCCTGCGGAGACTCAAATGATCAGCATGCCCCCCAGCGAGCGAGATCTGCACGCTTATGTCGACCACCAACTCAGCGATGACGACCGACGCCTGGTGGAGACTTATCTCTCTGGCAACGCGCCCATTGCCGAGCAGGTGCGCGCCTGGCAAAAAGACGCCCAGCAACTGCGCGCAGCCCTGAGCGGCGCCCTGCAGCAACCGGCCAACCCGGACCTCGATCCTGTGATGATTCGTCAACGCCTCAAACGCCAGTCCCGTCGTCACCTGGCCAGCGCCGCTGTATTGCTGATCGCCGTCGGCATCGGCGGGGTCAGCGGCTGGCAGGCACGGGAGATGACCCTCGCCAGCGCCCCGCTGCCCATGACCGATGCCCTGCAGGCCTACCGGCTGATTGCCCAGCAAGGCATCTTGCCAGCCGACTACAAGGTCAGTGCCGACGGCGACATGCAAGGCTGGCTCGACCGCTACTTCACCCAGGCCAATCGCCTGCCCGATCTCTCGGGCGCCGGGTTCAAACCGGTCAGCGGGCGTTTGCTCAGCACCGAGCAAGGGCCAGCGGCGATGGTGGTCTACGAGGATCAAGGCGGACATAAGATCAGCTTCTACGTGCGCCCGCCGGGGCCGAAAAACTTCCTGCTGCCACGGGGCAGTCGCCGTGATGACGGCTTGCAGGCCGAGTACTGGTCAGGGGGCGGCTACAACTATGCGATGGTCAGCCCGGCGGATACGCCGGCGGCGCAGATGCTCAAACAGACAACTCAGTTCTGAGCGCCACATCAATTCCGTAGACGCTGGCCTGGCAGCGTCTGCCGGGTTTCGCCTACGCTTTCTTTTTCAGCGTTGCCCATTTAGATCTTAGCGTTGCAGTGGACCACCTGACGGCCCCGAAAAAATGTATCCACGCCCAATTGAATTGATTTTGTAGGGCCTGTATCGATTTTCTACAGAATTCCAACTCGAAATAAGTTGTACATACCGCAGTAATCCGTCCAAAAAAAACCAGCATTCCAGCGACATGACTGGAAGCAAATTCTCCCCTCTGGGTACACTATGGCGCCGCCGCGCGGGAGCCGGCCTGAAGATTATGGGGTGACATCACAGTGGCCGTTCGACCGCCCAACCGTTTGCGTCTCGCACCGCGCTGGCCATCGCTGCGCCGCCTGTTCGGCAAGGCCTCGGCTGCGCACGCCCATGGAACCGCAACAGGCCGGGTCATCCACGATTACTTTCACCGCAAGGCTCATGCGCAGGGCTACACCCTCAGTCACAGTCAACAGCGCGTGATCGACTGCATGGCGCAACACGCCACAGCACTGCTGGGCAGCGCAGCGCCCCCCCTGCCCGGCCTCTATCTGCACGGCGCCGTGGGTCGCGGCAAGAGTTGGCTGCTCGACGGCTTCTTCCAGGCTATTCCCCTGGAACAAAAACAGCGCCTGCACTTCCACGAGTTTTTTGCCCGGTTGCATCAGGGGATGTTCAGCCATCGCGATCAACCGGACGCGCTGGCGACCACCCTGGATGATTTGCTGTGCGATTGCCGAGTGCTGTGTTTCGACGAATTCCATGTCCATGACATCGGCGACGCGATGCTGATCAAGCGTCTGTTCAAAGCGCTGTTCCGTCGAGGCATTCTGCTGCTGGTCACCTCCAATTACCCACCGGAGGGTCTGTTGCCCAATCCGCTGTACCACGCGCGCTTCAAACCGGTGATCGACCTGATCAATGCGCGCATGCAGGTGATGGAGGTCGGCGGGCCACACGACTACCGCAGCCAGGCCAGAACTCACACGCATCAACTGTTTACCCAGGGTCAATACATCTGGCCCGGCACAGCGTCGCAGCGTCAGGCATCCAACCTGCCACCCGCCAACGCGCCGGCCATTGCGCTGCCGGTCGGCCCTCGCCACCTGCCCGCTCGTTACTGCGAAGACCGTACCATCGGCTTTACCTTCACCGATCTGTGTGAGCAGCCCACGGCGGTCATGGATTACCTGGAGCTGTGCCGACGCTTCGATCACTGGATCATCGACGAATTGCCCAGCCTGGCCGACTGTTCAATCGCCGCCCAGCAACGTTTCATCAATCTGGTGGACGTCTTGTACGATCAAGACAAACATCTGGTGCTGATGGGGCAGCGTTCTTTGCGCGAAAGCCTGGACGGCGATGCCATCGACCTGGCACGTACCCGCAGCCGCTTGGGGCAGTTGGTGGAGGTCCGGGAGCCGGCCTGATCAATCCCACATTGGGTCCGCGCTTGATTAAACAACTCGGTCGACTGCGGGCTCGCTCGCGAAAGCGGTCTGACCGACAACACTCATTCCCGTTATCATGCCGCCCATTCATTTGATCGATGGCGAGCCCCGTTCATGCACACCCTTGCACAATTGCGCGCCGGCACACTGGCAGGCATCACCCGTCTGGACCTCAGCTGCGGCCTGACAGAATTCCCCCGGGAAATCTTCGACCTGGCGGACTCCCTGGAAGTGCTCAACCTCAGTGGCAATGCCTTGAGCAGCCTCCCGGACGACCTGCATCGCCTGACCCGTTTGCGCGTGTTGTTCTGCTCGGACAATCTGTTCACCGAACTGCCGGCCTGCGTGGGCCAGTGCGCGGCGCTGACCATGATCGGCTTCAAGGCCAACCGCATCGAGCACGTGCCGGGCGCTGCGTTGCCACCGCTCCTGCGTTGGCTGATCCTGACCGACAACTGCATCGGCGAACTGCCGACGGAGCTGGGCGAACGCCCCTACCTGCAAAAACTGATGCTGGCGGGTAACCGACTGCAACGCTTGCCGGAAAGTTTGCGCAATTGCCATCGGCTGGAGCTGATCCGCATCGCCGCCAACCAGATCAGCCAATTACCCGAATGGCTGCTCGCGCTGCCGAGCCTGACCTGGCTGGCGTACGCCGGTAACCCACTGGAAACCGAAGCCGACGCGGCCGCCCTGGCAGCCACTGCGAGCATTCCCTGGTCGCAGTTGCGTCTGGAGCAGCTCCTGGGCGAAGGTGCTTCGGGGTTGATTCATCGGGCGGCATGGGCACGACCGGGCCACGCGGACACGCCAGTCGCGGTCAAACTCTATAAGGGCGAAATGACCAGTGATGGCTCGCCGTTGCATGAAATGAACGCCTGCATTACCGCTGGCCTTCACCCCAACCTGATCCGGGTCGAAGGCCGGGTGGTCGATCACCCGCAAGACACCGCCGGGCTGGTGATGCAACTGATCGAGCCCAGCTACCGCAACCTTGCCGCGCTGCCGAGCCTGGCGACCTGCAGCCGCGATGTCTACGCCGAAGATACCCGGTTCACGGCCGATGTCGCCTTGCGCATTGCCCGTGGTATCGCCTCGGTCGCCGAGCACTTGCACCGCCAGGGCATCACCCATGGCGACCTCTACGGCCACAATATTCTGTGGAACGCGCAGGGTGATTGCCTGTTGGGGGACTTTGGCGCGGCGTCTTTCCATGCCACGCAAGACACCCTGGAAAGCCGTGCACTGCAACGCATCGAAGTGCGAGCGTTCGGGGTTCTGCTGGGGGAATTGCTGGAGCGGATCGACTCGGGGTTGAGCGCCGAGGAGCGTCTGCGGCTGGAGGATTTGCAGCAGCGCTGCTGTCAGCCTGATGTACTGGCGCGACCGGGGTTCGACGAGGTTATTCAACTGCTGAAAGATTGATGACCGCTGCGCGGTCAATCGCGGGCAAGCCCGCTCCCACAGGGTTCAGCGTCGTACGCATTTTTTGCGAACGACACAAATACAGTGGGAGCGGGCTTGCCTGCGATGGCGGTGTCACTGGAAATACAACTTAACCCGCCAACCCGACAAACATGTCTTGCACGTCATCATGGTTATCGAGGCCTTCGAGGAAGGCTTCGACTTCAGCCATCTGCTCGTCGCTCAGGCCGCTGACCGGGTTCTTCGGCTGGTAGCCCAGCTTGGCCGACAGTACGGTGAAGCCTTGTCCCGGCAGGGCTTTTTGCACGGCGTCCAGATCCGCAGGTTCGGTCAGGAACAGGGTCGCGCCGTCTTCGCCCGGCTCGAAATCCTGAGCGCCCGCTTCGATGGCGGCCATTTCCGGATCGGCGTCCGGGGTGTCCGGCGAGGCTTCGATCATGCCCACGTGGTTGAAGTCCCAGGCCACCGAACCGGAAGCGCCCAACTGGCCCTTGCGGAATGCCACGCGGATTTCAGCGACGGTACGGTTGATGTTGTCAGTCACGCATTCAACGATCAGCGGCACCTGATGCGGCGCGAAGCCTTCATACGTCACGCGATGGTATTGCACGGTTTCGCCCAACAGGCCCGCACCCTTCTTGATGGCGCGATCCAGTGTTTCCTTGGGCATCGAAGCTTTCTTGGCCTGTTCAACCACCAGGCGCAGGTGTGCGTTGGTGGCGACATCAGCGCCGTTGCGCGCAGCAATGGTGATTTCTTTCACCAGTTTGCCGAAGATCTTTCCCTTGGCGTTGGCTGCCGCTTCTTTGTGTTTAACCTTCCACTGTGCGCCCATTACTCACTCTCTTGTCTGTGGCGCCGAGACATCTATTGGCCGACGCATTGCGCAAGTTTACCCGGCCTAAAGTTGGCAATCGACCAAAAATTCCGACCTCGAATCGACATATTCACCGGCAGTTGTAGGGCGATTCTGAAACTCCTGTTTGCGATGACCATTAAGGGCTGTGGTTTCGTACCCTCTGCAGCCGTACTCCATGGCAGAAGCGCGTCCGATGCATAACGACAAGGAAAGTCCCTTCACCCTGACACTGCTTGACGACGATTTGAGCCTGCAGGTGGTGCAGTTCAGTGGCCGAGAAGCCCTCAACCAACCCTATCGATTCGAGATTGAAGTGATTGGCCTGGCTCCGGCCATGCCGCTGCAACAACTACTGCACCAAGCGGCGTTCCTGAGCCTTGGGCAGGGCCAGGGCATTCACGGCGTACTGCACAGTGTCAGTCGCGAACATCGCGGCCCGCACCGGGTCGGCTACAAACTGGTGCTGGGCCCCGCCCTGCAATCGCTGGACCGACATCGTTGCCGACGCATTTTTGAGCCGTCCAGCGTGCCCATGATCCTGCAGCAGTTGCTGGCCGAACATGAGCTACCCGATGACAGCTATCGCTTCGAACTGACCAATGACCACTATCCTCTGCGACCGTTTTGCATTCAGTACGAAGAAACCGACCTGGCCCTGCTGCAACGGCTGTGCGAGGAGGAAGGCATTCACTATCACTTCGAACACCACCGCCACGGGCATGTTCTGGTGTTCGCCGACGACAGCCTGAGTTTCCCTCAGGAACCGTTGTTGATGCCGTTCCAGAGCGACGCCCCCGCTGACAGCAACCGATGGCGAATCAGCGAGCTGTTCCAGCGTCACGATTCACGGCCCTCTTCGCCAAGGCTGGATGCCCGAGACCGCGGCGCCATGGACACCGACGACGGCGCGGCCAATCATGTCTTTAGCCAAGCCATGGCGCCCATGGCCCGCCCCGCTCCCGAACAGCGCTACCGCGATCAACTTGCTCGCCGGCATCTGGAGCGCTTGCGATGCCGGCAAATGCAGATTCACGGCCAAAGTAATCACGGCGAACTGCGCAGCGGCTGCATCGTGCAGGTGACTGAGCACCCACTAACCGGTTTCAACGATCAATGGTTGGTGACCCAGGCGCGTCATCAGGGAGAGCAGGGTTCGATTCTGCAGCAGGGCACCTCGGGCGCGCCCAGGCGTTACCGCAATCAGTTCAGCGCGATTCCCTGGTCAACGGTGTTTCGTCCGGCGCTCGAACAGCCGAGGCCGCGTATCCCCGGTTATCAGCCAGCGCGGGTGCTGGGCCAGACCGGGCAGCAGTCGGCGCTGGATGAGCAAGGTCGCATACAGGTGAGTTTGTGGCCTGCTACGGACAATGAAACCGCAGAAGGCATCGGCCTCTGGCTGCCCGTCGCGGTGACGGGTGCCCGCATCGATCCTGGCGGTTTGCCCATGGCCGGCAGCGACGGGTGGGTCAGTTTCCTCGACAGCGATCCCGACCGCCCGGTGTTCTGCGCCAGCACGGGACACCGCTCCACGCCTCGATCCGCCCGGCGCCATGAGCCACGGAGCGATAGCCGTCTGCTGCTCGACTGGTTGATCGACCCCACCGACGCCGGGTCCTGAGCCTCACCCCTTGTCAGCCTTGCCGGCCGCCGCCGCGAACCTGGCCAGGCGCACGTCCAGATGCCGGGGCCGCCGCCCGTGGTCCTCGGCGCGCTCCTTGCGGCGAATGGCGTTGCGCACCATCAGCGAGCCAAGGTAACGAATCGGCTCCGGCGGGAAGAAGCCCAGCGGTCCGTTGACCAGTGGCGAGCGCGTCCAGGGATTGTCCAGGCCCAGGACCATCGAAGCCAGAATCTGCCCGCCCATGTGGCATGGCCCGACGCCGCTGCCGGAATATCCAAAACCGTAGAACAGGTTCCCGCTGGCACTCATCTGCCCAAAGAACGGCAGCCCTGTGACCGAGCGATCCGACGGGCCGTTCCAGGTTGCGTCGACCTTGACGTCGGCAAACGCCGGGAAGAAGTCCGTCAGACTGCTGCGAAGCAGACCGGCATAGGGCGATGGCTGATCGAACACCGGTGACAGGCGACCACCGTAAGCGAAGGTATTGCCGCCCTTGCCGAGCATGATCCGGCCGTCGGGTGTGTTGTGGTAGTAGTGCACGAAAATCCGCGAATCGAGCACGGTGACACCGCTGGTCAAACCGATTTCGTCGAGCAGATCGGGTCGTGGTTCGGTGATCAACATGTCGCTGGAGACGATCGCCACGCTGCGTTCGAACTGTGGGAATGCCCGTGCCATCCAGGCATTCATCGCCAGCACCACACGATCGGCGCGAACGCGGCCACTGGCGGTCTGGATGACGGCCGGCTTACCTTCCTCCAGCCCGGTCATGGCGGTGTTTTCATGAATCCGCACGCCAAGCTGCAAGGCCACCCGGCGCAAACCGCGCACCAGTTTGCCTGGCTGCACGCTGGCGGCGGCCGGGGAAAACCAGCCTTCCAGGTGCCTGGTGGAACCGGCCATGCGTTGTACATCGGCCAGCGGTCGCTGACTGAAGGAGTTGATGCCGTTGCGCTCCAGCGCGGCGATCACCGCGTCGGTCGAGCCGACCTGAGCACGGTTGGTCGCGGTGTAGAGGGTGCCATCGAGGCGGTAGTCGGCGTCCACCGCATACCGCTCGCAGAAGGCCCCGATCGCATGGATGCTGCGCTCGGATTCCTTGACCAGCCGCACCGCTTCTTCTGCGCCGAACAGGCGTTCAAGGGTGAAATACTTGGCCGACCATGACAGCGCACAACCACCGTTGCGGCCACTGGCGCCGGCGCCACAGATATCGGCTTCGATCAGCACCACCTCCAGGCCGGGGTTCTGCTCCTTGAGCATGATGGCGGTCCATAACCCGGTGTAGCCGCCGCCGACGATGCAGACGTCGGCGCGGATGTCGCCTTGCAGCGCCGGACAGGTTTCGGACGTCTCGGTCTTCAAGGCCTGCTCCAGCCAAAAGGGTCTCATGGGATCACTCTCCATTCGATAGTCCACACGCCAGCCTGCCGCAAACGCAGCAGGCGGCGACGGACAGGGTTCAGGTACGCAGGGATTTGACGCTTATCGGCCGGTTAGGCACGAGGGGATAGTGGGTTCGCAAACCACCGGGGCGACTGTTCCAGTGCGGGATCAACACCAGTGCGGAGAACATCGCGCAGCCAGCGAAGACAATGAACACCGTCACGGTGTCGAAATAACCAGGCAGCAACCCGCCAAGAATCGCCCCGACCGAGCCGCAACCGTTGACGAAACCGGCGGCGGTCGCACCGGCCTTGGCAGTGCCGAAGTCGATGGCGGCCGCGCCGCTGATCATCGAATCCGGTCCATAAAGCGTCAGCCCCATGACAAACAGCAGCGCCACTACCAGCAGCACACTGCCGGTGTGCAGGGCACCCATGAACAGCGCGAGCGACACGGTCAGCGCCAGCAGACTGAGCACACAGGCGGGCATACGTCGGGCGCCGAACACTTTGTCGGAGGCAAGGCCGATCATGATCGGTCCGAGCAACCCGGCCAGTTCGAACGCCGTCGGAATGATCGCCGCGCCGACCTTGCCCACCGAAGGCATCTGTTCGAAAACGATCACCGGGCCCCAGAGCAGAATCGCATAGCGCGCTGGTTTCAGCATGAAGTACGCGAGGCCGAGCACCAGCACCGTACGATTGCGCAGGATTTCCTTTAACGGCTCCAGGACGCTGATTTTGCTTTGAGCCTGTGCCTCTTCAGCGGTCAGCTCGGGCTCGGGCTCCACAGCCGGCAAACCGACGTCTTCGGGTTTGTTGCGTTGAAAAATAAAAAACAGCACGGCGACCAGCCCAACCACCGCCGCACTGGAAATGAAGGCCGCATGCCAGCTGCCGATCAGCGTATAAGCCCACCAACCGGCAAAGGGCGATGCCACCAGACCGCCAAAGGCGTAGCAGGAGCTCCACAGGCCCAGCACCCGCCCGCGCTGCTCGGCGGGATAGAAACTACCGAGGTTCTTGCACAGCCCCGACCACCCGGTGGACTGCGCCAGGCCCTGAATCAACATGCAAGTGGCGAAAATCGGCAACGTGGCGAAACTGCCCATCACCAGCGCGGCGGCCGCAGAAATCAGCAAGCCGCCCAGTACCACGACCCGCGGGCCGAAGCGATCGGCCAGGATGCCCCAGGTGAATTGGCCGATGGCGTAAGCGGTCAGATAGATAGCATCGAGGTTGGCCATGGCCATTTTGTCGAGCATGAACGTCGGGTCTTCGCCAATCCCGAGTTTTGCAACAGAGAATGCTTTGCGAGTGAAGTAGAAAGCGGCGTAGGCGAGCCAGGTGATCGCGAAGATCTGCACGCGCCAACGTTTGATGGTGCCGATGTGCTTGTTCATTGTGGTTCTGACCTCAGGGTGTGAGTGTGCCGGCAGAATTGAAAGAAAACGCCTGTGTTTTTATTGTTGAGCACTGCGAAATCACCTTGTCCCTGTGGGCGATTCCGGTCAGATGAGTCCTGTTGTTGCACGCACAGGCTCATGGCACCCGCTGCTGTTCGATTGACCAGTCACCGGGGCTGAGGTGGATAAAAACAACTACTGATTAATAAGTGAAATCGATTTATCGTATTTCAAAAATAAGCTCAGCTTGTTATGGAGATTCGCATGTCGGTTTCCCACGCCCAACTCAAAGCCTTCCACGCCGTGGCCGTGTACGGAAGCTTTACCAA
>Ga0302257_1000184_pt1 | contig 10633 bp, 7 predicted proteins | sample I_Fen_N1_4_FD_194566 | JGI IMG/M metagenome (GOLD analysis project Ga0302257, IMG submission 194566) | Peat permafrost microbial communities from Stordalen Mire near Abisko, Sweden - I_Fen_N1_4 | ecosystem: Environmental > Terrestrial > Soil > Wetlands > Permafrost | place: Sweden: Abisko...
CGAAGGCAGAGTGTCAGTCGACAGATGCATTGATTGATTCACCGCCTTCGCGAGCAAGCCCGCTCCCACATGTGTTCGGTGTCGTTCACATTTTTGTATGCACGACATGGAATCCAGTGGGCGCGGATTATAGGGGCGCCAGCGGCACAAACAAAAACACCGCCCGAAGGCGGTGTCTTTGTCTGCAGGCCGTTATGAGGCAATCAACTGCCGCAACACATAATGCAAAATCCCCCCGGACTTGAAGTACTCGACCTCATTGAGCGTATCGATCCGGCACAGCACCTCGATCTTTTCCTTGCTGCCATCTTCACGGGTGATCACCAGCGTCAGGTTCATCCGCGGCGTCAGCTCCACGCCAGTCAAACCGAGGATATCCAGGGTTTCCTTGCCGGTCAGGTTCAGGCTCTTGCGGTTCTGATCCAGTTTGAACTGCAACGGCAACACGCCCATGCCCACCAGATTGGAGCGGTGAATCCGTTCGAAGCTTTCGGCGATGACCGCTTTCACACCCAGCAGATTGGTGCCCTTGGCCGCCCAATCGCGGCTTGAACCCGTGCCGTATTCCTGGCCTGCGATGACCACCAGCGGCGTGCCTGACGTTTGATAACGCATGGCTGCGTCGTAGATCGGCATCCTCTCCATGGTGGGAATGTAGAAGGTGTTGCCGCCTTCCTCGCCGCCGAGCATTTCGTTGCGGATACGAATGTTGGCAAAGGTGCCGCGCATCATCACTTCATGGTTGCCGCGACGCGAACCGTAGGAGTTGAAGTCGCGCGGCTCCACGCCTTTGTCGCGCAAGTACTGACCGGCCGGGCTGTCGGCCTTGATGTTGCCAGCGGGGGAGATGTGGTCGGTGGTCACCGAGTCGCCCAGCAGCGCCAACACCCGAGCCCCGACCACGTCCTTGACCACGGGCGGCGGGCCGCCGATGTCCTCGAAGAACGGCGGATGCTGGATGTAGGTCGAATCGTCCTGCCACACATAGGTCGCCGCTTGCGGCACCTGGATGGCCTGCCATTGCTCGTCGCCGGCGAACACTTCGGCGTATTCCTTGTGGAACATCGCCGTGTTGACCTGACTCACCGAATCGGCAATTTCCTTGCTGCTCGGCCAGATGTCCCGCAAGTACACCGGATTGCCGTCCTTGTCATCGCCCAACGGCTCACTGCTGATGTCGATGCGCACCGTACCGGCCAGCGCATAGGCGACGACCAGCGGCGGGGAGGCCAGCCAGTTGGTTTTCACCAGTGGATGCACGCGCCCCTCAAAGTTGCGGTTGCCCGACAACACCGAGGCAACGGTCAGGTCGGCGGCCTGAATGGCTTTTTCAATTGGTTCCGCCAATGGGCCGGAGTTGCCGATGCAGGTGGTGCAACCGTAGCCGACCAGCGCAAAACCCAGTTCATCGAGGTATTGGGTCAGGCCGGCAGCCTTGTAATAGTCGGTGACCACTTTCGAGCCGGGCGCCAGCGAACTCTTGACCCACGGTTTGCGCTTGAGGCCTTTTTCCACAGCCTTTTTCGCCACCAGGCCCGCCGCCATCATCACGCTCGGGTTGGAGGTGTTGGTGCAGGAGGTGATGGCGGCAATCACCACTGCACCGTTTTTCAGGCGGTAGGTCTGACCGCCGTGTTCGTATTCGGCTTCACCGGCCAGATCCGCATTGCCCACCGCGACACCGCCACCGCCCTCACTTTCCAGGCGTCCTACTTCCTTGCTGGTGGGTTTGAATTGCAGGTCGATGAAGTCAGTGAACGCCTGCGCAACATTGGGCAGGGAAACTCGGTCCTGTGGGCGTTTAGGGCCAGCGAGGCTGGCTTCGACACTGGTCATGTCCAGTGCCAGGCTGTCGGTGAACACCGGTTCCTTGCCCGGCAGGCGCCACAGGCCTTGAGCCTTGCAGTAGGCCTCGACCAGTTTCACCGTTTCCGGTGGTCGGCCGGACAGGCGCAAATACTCCAGCGTGACATCGTCTACCGGGAAGAAGCCGCAAGTGGCGCCGTATTCCGGGGCCATGTTGGCGATGGTCGCGCGGTCGGCCAGTGGCAGGTCGGCGAGGCCGTCGCCGTAGAACTCGACGAACTTGCCGACCACGCCTTTCTTGCGCAGCATCTGGGTGACGGTCAGCACCAGGTCGGTGGCGGTGATGCCTTCCTTGAGTTTGCCGGTGAGTTTGAAACCGATCACTTCCGGAATCAGCATCGACACCGGTTGGCCGAGCATCGCCGCTTCCGCTTCGATCCCGCCGACGCCCCAGCCGAGCACACCGAGGCCGTTGATCATGGTGGTGTGGGAGTCGGTGCCGACCAGGGTGTCGGGGAAGGCGTAGGTGCGGCCATCCTCGTCTTTGGTCCAGACCGTGCGGCCAAGGTATTCAAGGTTGACCTGATGGCAGATCCCGGTGCCTGGCGGTACTACGCTGAAGTTGTGGAAGGCGCTCTGGCCCCAGCGCAAGAACGCGTAACGCTCGCCATTGCGTTGCATCTCTATGTCGACGTTCTGCTCGAAGGCGCTGGCACTGGCGAACTTGTCGACCATCACCGAGTGGTCGATCACCAGGTCCACCGGCGACAGCGGGTTGATGCGCTGCGGGTCGCCGCCGGCCTTGGCCATGGCGGCGCGCATGGCGGCCAGGTCGACCACGGCGGGCACACCGGTAAAGTCCTGCATCAATACACGAGCGGGGCGATACTGGATTTCGCGGTCGGAGCGACGCTCCTTGAGCCACGCAGCAATCGCCTTGAGGTCGGCGCCGGTGACGGTTTTTTCGTCTTCCCAGCGCAGCAGGTTTTCCAGCAGCACTTTCAACGACATGGGTAGCTTGTCGAGATCACCGAGGCTCTTGGCGGCATCGGGCAGACTGAAATAGTGATAGGTCTTGTCGTCGACTTGCAGGGTTTTAAGGGTTTTCAGGCTATCGAGGGACGGCATTGAATGACTCCTTTTGGTCCGCACGGCGACGGACTGGCGGGACGGACAGAGCTCTTAACCTAGCCCTGTTTGGACGTTAAGGCTAATAACTGGACTCTATGGTGAAGTCCAAGGTTCCGAACTCGGCTATCATGCGCCGGTTTTCGTGACAGGCTTTGCTACAGGGCAAGTTTGCGCATCGATTCATTGCCGATTGCCCAGGAGATTCAATGAACACCCTCTTTATGCATTGCCGGCCGGGCTTCGAAGGCGAAGTCTGTTCCGAGATTGCCGAACACGCTGCCCGCCTGAACGTGGCCGGTTATGCCAAGGCCAAAACCGCCAGCGCCTGCGCCGAGTTCATCTGCACCGAAGAAGACGGCGCCGAGCGCTTGATGCGTGGCCAGCGTTTCGCCGAGCTGATCTTCCCGCGCCAATGGGCGCGCGGGATCTTCATCGATCTGCCGGAAACCGACCGCATCAGCGTGATCCTCGCGCACATGGCGGACTTTCCGCTGTGCGGCAGCCTGTGGCTGGAAATGGTCGACACCAACGATGGCAAGGAACTGTCGAACTTCTGCAAGAAGTTTGAAGGTCACCTGCGCAAGGCGCTGATGGCCGCCGGCAAACTGGTGGAGGATGCGCACAAGCCGCGCCTGCTGCTCACGTTCAAGAGTGGCCGTGAAGTGTTCATGGGCCTGGCTGAGTCGAATAACTCGGCGATGTGGCCAATGGGCATTCCGCGCCTGAAGTTCCCGCGTGAGGCGCCAAGCCGCTCGACGCTGAAACTGGAAGAGGCCTGGCATCACTTCATCCCGCGCGATCAGTGGGATGAGCGTCTGCACAGTGACATGACCGGCGTTGACCTTGGCGCCGCACCTGGCGGCTGGACCTGGCAACTGGTCAATCGCGGGATGCTGGTGACCGCCATCGACAACGGCCCGATGGCCGAAAGCCTGATGGACACCGGTCTGGTGCAACACCTGATGGCCGACGGCTTCACCTTCAAGCCCCGGCAGCCGGTGGACTGGATGGTCTGCGACATCGTCGAGAAGCCGGCGCGTAATGCCGCGATGCTGGAGGAATGGATTGGCGAGGGGCATTGCCGGGAGGCGGTGGTCAACCTCAAACTGCCGATGAAACAGCGTTATGCCGAAGTGAAGCGCTTGCTGGAGCGTATCGCCGATGGCTTCAAGGAACGCGGCATTCGGGTTGAGATCGGCTGTAAACAGCTGTATCACGACCGAGAAGAAGTGACCTGCCACCTGCGCCGGCTCGACGTAAAAAAACCGAAATCCCGCTGATACACGCAAACCATTTGTGGGAAAGAGCTTTTGTGGGAGCCGGGCTTGCCCGCGATGCAGGCGACTCGGTTTGACGTCGAACCCGGTTGATGCCATCGCGGGCAAGCCCGGCTCCCACAGAAGCTAGCCCCCACAGAAGCTAGCCCCCACAGGGGCGGCGGTATGCCACAGATGACCGAACACCCGGCAATGCGCGACAATGCCGGCCAGTTTCAGGAGTTAATCATGAGTGAAATGCTTGATACGCCGGTAGACGGCACCCTCGACGCCACCGGCCTCAACTGCCCGGAACCAGTGATGATGCTGCACCAGCACATCCGCGATCTGGTGCCTGGCGGCCTGCTCAAGGTGATCGCGACCGACCCGTCGACCCGCCGCGACATTCCCAAGTTTTGCGTGTTTCTTGACCATGAACTGGTGGCGCAGCACGAAGAGGCGGGCACCTATCTGTACTGGATCCGCAAGAAACTCGCTTAACCCGCCGACTGACTGATGCGGATCCGCTTGCGTGCGCTGCGCGCCAGGCGGATCGACAGCATCAGCGCTGCGCAGCTCAAGCCCACGATCAAACCTTGCCACAGCCCGCTCGGGCCACTTGGCGCACCTAGCCAATCGGTCAGGCCCAGCGCGTAACCCACCGGCAAACCAATCCCCCAGTAGGCGAACAGGGTCAGGATCATCGTCACCCGCGTGTCCTGGTACCCGCGCAATGCGCCGGCCGCCGTCACCTGAATGGCATCGGAAAACTGGAACAGCGCCGAGTACACGATCAGCATCGCGGCTACTCGAATCACTGTCGGGTCAGCGGTGTAGATCGCTGCAATGTGCTCGCGCAGCAACAGCATCATGCTCGCGGACAGGCAGGCATACGCCAGCGCCGTGCCCATGCCGACACCGGCGGCGAAACGCGCCTCGCGTGGTTCCTGTCGACCGAGGGCCTGGCCGACCCGCACCGTCACGGCCATGCCGAGGGCGTAAGGAATCATGAACACCAGCGAGCTGAAGTTCAGGGCGATCTGGTGCCCGGCGACCACGTTGGCGCCGAGGCTGCCGATCAGCAGCGCAATCACTGCAAAGATGCTCGACTCGGCAAACACCGCGATGCCGATCGGCAGGCCAATGCCCAGCAAGCGCTTGATCACCGACCATTGCGGCCAGTCGAAACGGCTGAACAACTGGCTCGACTGATAAGCCGGCGCCCAACGCTCCCAGCCGGCCATGCCCAGCGCCATCACCCACATCACAATCGCCGTGGCCCAGCCGCAGCCGACACCGCCCATGGCCGGTACACCGAAGTGGCCATAGATGAAGATGTAATTGAGTGGAATGTTCAGCGCCAACCCGCACAGGCCCAGCACCATCGCCGGACGCGTACGCCCCAGGCCATCACTGAAGCAGCGCAACACATGGTAGAAGGCGACAGCGGGCAAGCCGCTGGCGATGCCGTGCAGGTACTGCATGCACGGGCCGATCAATTCGGGATCGACCTTCATCATGTGCAGGATCGGCTCGGCGCTGAACAGCATGCCGGTCGCCATCAAACCCACCGCCAGGGCGAGCCACAGTGCCTGACGCACAATCGGCCCGATTTCGCTGTGGGTGCCGGCGCCAAAGCGCTGGGCGACTTTTGGCGTGGTGGCCAACAAGGTGCCGGTCATCAGCAGAAACACCGGCACCCAGATGGAATTGCCCAGCGCGACCGCCGCCAGATCGCGAGGTCCGACCCGACCCGCCATCACCGCATCGACAAACCCCATGGCGGTGGTTGCCAGTTGCGCGATCATGATCGGCAGCGCCAGGGTGAGCAGGTTTTTCAGCTCCAGGCGAACCCGGGCCGGGCGGGTGAGGGAGGTAGCGGCAAGGCTGTCGGTCACGGAATTCAAAGGCGAAACGTCCAAAGGTGTTGATGTGCAGGGCGAAGCATTCTACGCCCTGACGCAACGGTCAGGAAAAGTCCAGTGTTAGGGATTTGTAATCGTATCTGTGGCGAGGGGGCGGTGTTACCAATCAAGGGTTGTGTAATGCCTGCTGGCCCATCTCATCCTTCTCCGCCTACACTGCCGATCCGCCAAAGGAGCCCACCATGCTGATTGTTGCCGACGAAAATATCCCGCTGCTCGATGCCTTCTTCTCAGGGTTCGGTGAAATCCGCCGGGTTCCGGGACGCTCCATCGACCGGGCCACCGTCGAGCAAGCCGATGTGCTGCTGGTCCGCTCGGTGACCAACGTCAATCGTGCCTTGCTCGAAGGCAGCAACGTACGCTTTGTCGGCACGTGCACCATCGGCACCGATCACCTGGACCTGGATTACTTTCAGCAAACCGGCATCACCTGGTCCAGCGCACCCGGCTGCAATGCCCGGGGTGTGGTCGACTACGTGCTCGGCAGCCTGCTGACCCTGGCCGAAATCGAAGGCGCTGACCTGACTCGGCGCACGTATGGCGTGGTCGGTGCCGGCGAAGTCGGCGGTCGTCTCGTCAAGGTCCTGCAAGGCCTGGGCTGGAACGTGCTGGTGTGCGATCCGCCCCGGCAGGCGGCTGAAGGCGGAGATTTTGTCAGCCTCGAACAGATCATCGAGCAGTGCGACGTCATCAGTCTGCACACGCCTTTGAAGAAGCACGGCGCGCAGTCGACCTGGCATCTGTTCGATAAAAAACGATTGGGCCAGCTCAATCCCGGCACTTGGCTGATCAACGCCAGTCGTGGCCCGGTGGTTGACAACGCCGCACTGCGCCAAGTACTGCTTGAGCGCGAAGACCTGCAAGCGGTGCTCGATGTGTGGGAAGGCGAGCCTGAGGTCGACGTGCCGTTGGCTGAACTATGCGTGCTGGCGACGCCGCACATTGCCGGATACAGCCTCGATGGCAAACAGCGCGGGACGGCGCAGATTTATCAGGCGTATTGCGAGTTTCTCGGGCAGCCGGCTCAGGTCAGCCTGAGTGATTTGCTGCCGGCGCCTTGGTTGTCGCAAGTGACTTTGCATGCCGAGACTGATCCGGCGTGGGCGCTGGCCATGATCTGCCGGGGCGTATACGACCCGCGCCGTGATGATGCGGATTTTCGCCGCAGTCTTGTAGGTAGTGTTAGCGAACAGCGTGCGGCGTTTGATGCGCTGCGCAAGCATTACCCGTCGCGTCGTGAGATTGATGGGCTGCAGGTGCGGATTGAAGGGGATTCGGCTGAGTTGCAGAGGATTGTGGCAGCGTTGGGAGCTTCGGCTGTATAGATACTGAGTTGACCCCATCGCTGGCAAGCCTCGCTCCCACAGGTCTTGGGTCATTCGCTAAAAACGGGATGACTCAAAACCTGTGGGAGCGTGGCTTTCCCGCGATAGGGTGCGCAGCACCGTCAAAAATCACATCGAGTAGGAGGCGGCTTTGCAGCCACCGTCCTCTCACACCACCGTACGTACGGTTCCGTATACGGCGGTTCAGGTTATGCGATTAAGCCGGTTTATCGTATCCAGTATCGAAACCAGCCCGAGTCGATCCCATAGCTTCTTCGGCAGCGCATGATTCATGTGTGACGCTCCCGAGTTCCACCATGGGCCTCGACCATTGACCGCCGATTTCCACGCCCGCGCCTCGTCGATTCCCAAACGTATCAGGTTGCGCGCCCTCGTAGAGGGCCGCTTCCATTGACGCCATATGACGCAACGAAGTTTGTGACGCACCCAGCCGTCAAGCTCCTCAAGTGACCGCTTACTCTGACTCAGCTTGAAGTAGCCAGCCCAACCACGCAGTACGGGAGTCATTTGCTCAACGATATATCTCATTGAGCGGGCCCGTATCCGACGCAAGAGTTCCCTGAGTCGGTCGCGCAGGCTGTGCAGGCTTATGCTCGCCACCCTCAGCTTCGGCTGTTTATGCCAGCTCATCCCATAGCCCAAGTAATCACAGACCCAAGGCCGTGCCACGCGGCTCTTTTCCCGGTTCAACGTCAGTTTCAGGCGCTGACTCAGGAAACGTTCAACACCAGCCATCACCCGTTCGCCAGCGCGACGACTACGCACATAAATGTTCGCATCATCGGCATAACGCACGAAGCGATGACCCCGCCGTTCCAGCTCGCGGTCGAGTTCGTTGAGCAGGATGTTCGACAGCAACGGCGAGAGCGGGCCGCCTTGCGGCGTCCCTTCCTGCCGGCGGCTGACGAGTCCGCCTGACATCGTTCCCGCCTCGAGATAACGACGGATCAGCGTAAGGACGCGCTTGTCTTCGATCTGACGCGCAACATGGGCCATCAGGACATCGTGATTGACCCGATCAAAGAACTTCTCGAGATCAAGCTCCACGCACCAGCGGTGGCCCGCCGCCACATGGCCGCGGGCGGTTTCGATGGCTTGATGAGCGCTTCTGCCCGGACGAAAACCGTAGCTGTAGTCCGAAAACAGCGGGTCGAAGATCGGCGTGAGCTGTTGCAACAAAGCCTGTTGGATCAGGCGATCCACGACGCTGGGAATGCCCAGCTGCCGGGTTCCGCCTTTGGGTTTGGGGATATCGACGGCACGTACACCTTGCGGTTGGTACTCGCCGGCCAGCAACCGAGTCTTGAGGATCGGCCAATACTGTTTCACGTAGTCTGCTAATTCGTCGACCGTCATGCCATCGGCACCCGGCGCGCCCTTGTTGCTGACCACGCGTTGATACGCACGCCTGAGGTTGGCGGGTGCAAGCACCCGCGCCATCAACGTGTCCGGCTCCGCGTTCGTCCACGTCATAGACGCCGCCGATGCCTGCGCACTGCCAGCCGCAAACCCCGGATTCCGTCCGGGACTTGGGGTTACAGCCCTCTTGTGGAGAGATTTCTGCTTTTTCGACATTCGACGAGACTCTGACGCCTACTGGCGGCATAACCTGTTCGGCCCTTGGTGACGGGGTTACTCGTCACTTACTACGGCCTCGGCTGACTTCTGTAGATTCATCCCGTCGCCTCTCGACGCTCGGTAGCACAGCGGCAAACCTACAGATCTCCCAGGGTAATTCGCGCGACCTTCCTGCTTATGCCTGTCGGATTTACGTCACAGCGTTCCGTGCAAGTATCGGGCTTTGACGGTTTGGGCCGCCTTACCCCGCTGCGCCGCCTCTATCCGCTTCCTGTTCGTCAGGCCAGCATTTTGCCTCGGGCTTCCTTCAGATTCGCAGTCACCCGCGACACCCTTGCCTCTGGCTAACACTTCCCCTTGCCGGGTGTGTAGAGGACTTTCACCTCCAAGTCACCAGCGTGGCCACCACAGCCAAACTGGTTGCGCTGACGCGCAACGCGCCATGCCTGGCGCACACAAAAAAAAGCCCGACCAATAGGTCGGGCTCTTTATAAGTCAGGCCGCTGGATTAGACCAGCTTCTCGAACTCGGGGATTGCTTCGAACAGGTCTGCCACCAGGCCGTAATCGGCCACCTGGAAGATCGGCGCTTCTTCGTCCTTGTTGATCGCAACGATCACTTTGGAGTCTTTCATGCCGGCCAGGTGCTGGATCGCGCCGGAGATACCGACCGCGATGTACAGCTGTGGAGCAACGATCTTGCCGGTCTGACCGACCTGCATGTCGTTGGGTACGAAACCTGCGTCGACCGCGGCGCGGGAAGCACCGACAGCAGCGCCCAGCTTGTCAGCCAGGGCGTACAGGTGTTTGAAGTTGTCGCCGTTCTGCATGCCACGACCGCCGGAAACGACGATTTTGGCAGCGGTCAGTTCCGGACGATCGGACTTGGCCAGTTCTTCGCCAACGAAGCTGGAGATTGCAGCATCGTGAGCAGCAGCAACGGATTCAACAGCAGCCGAACCACCTTCAGCAGCAACCGGGTCGAAACCGGTGGCGCGCACGGTGATGACTTTCACCGAAGCGTTGGACTGAACGGTAGCGATGGCGTTACCGGCGTAGATCGGACGCTTGAAGGTGTCAGCGCTTTCGACCGAGATGATCTCGGAGATCTGGTCAACGTCCAGCTGAGCGGCAACGCGCGGCAGGATGTTTTTGCCGTTGGAGGTCGCTGCAGCCAGGATGTGGCTGTAGCCCGCAGCCCCTGCTTCTTGAACGAGAGCGGCAACCAGAGGTGCTACGTTTTCCGGCAATTGGTGAGCGTAGGCAGCGTTGTCAGCTACCAATACTTTGCTCACACCAGCGATTTTCGCAGCGGCTTCAGCCACGGCGCCAACGCCCTGGCCTGCAACCAGAACGTGGATATCACCACCGATTTTGGCAGCGGCAGCCACGGTGTTCAGTGTGGCCGGGGCCACTACTTTGTTGTCGTGTTCAGCAATAACCAAGATAGTCATTTAGATTACCTTCGCTTCGTTTTTCAGTTTCTCGACCAGTTCAGCCACCGACTTGACCTTGATACCCGCGCTGCGTGCAGCCGGCGCTTCGACTTTCACGGTCTTGTTGGTGGAGGCGGTGGAAACGCCCAAAGCGTC
>Ga0302257_1000187_pt1 | contig 10473 bp, 7 predicted proteins | sample I_Fen_N1_4_FD_194566 | JGI IMG/M metagenome (GOLD analysis project Ga0302257, IMG submission 194566) | Peat permafrost microbial communities from Stordalen Mire near Abisko, Sweden - I_Fen_N1_4 | ecosystem: Environmental > Terrestrial > Soil > Wetlands > Permafrost | place: Sweden: Abisko...
CGAAGGCGAAGTGGGCAGCCCGGAGGTCGGCGATCCAGGGCCACGGCTCCACGTAGAAGCGGACCCTGTCCTGGGCGAAGATCGGGTGCGACATGTGCACGGGCACGGCCTCGGAGCCGGACGCCCGGGCGCCGGACTCGCCCCATAGAAGCATCCCGAGGGTGTCCAGGTCCTGTGCGACGTAGGTCACGTTGGTGTAGCGCTCCATGTGGTGGGCGACGATCCGACCCATCGCCTTCACGTAAGGGGTCACATTGACGGAGAGTGGCGAGTCGCGCTCCAATCGCGGCACCGTCTTCTCGACGCGAAGCTCCGGTCCCCGCAGGAACAGCGACGGACACCCGATCACCTCGACGCTCCGGAAGCCGAGCCCACGAAGGTAGTCGAGGGTGAACTCGCCGCGCACGCCGATCGACGGCCCGTGGTCCAGGACCGCCGACACGAAGGCCCGGACGCTCGCCTCGATCGGCTTGAGGCAGTCCACGTTGCCGGCGAGCCCCGCCTGCGCCCCAACCCCCAGGACGACCACCGGGATCCGCAGGCGGCGGATCAGTTGGGTCATACCGATGAGCGAGTCCTCGTAGCTGGGTCGCAAGGCGTTGGCGAGCGGCAGGACATAGACGTCATACCGCTCGTTGATCTCAGCGGCCCTGTCCGGCGCCACGTGGAGACCGTCAGGTTCGATCGTCGCGTCCGGCACGCCGAGGATCTTCCACGTCGCCTGGAGGAAGACCAGATTGCCGGCGTTGGTCCCGATGAGGTTGCGCCGGAACACCTCGGCCGGCGAGACGACCTCGAATGGAACCTTCGGCGATCGCAGCAGGATGCGGCGGTGGTGGCCCAGGTTTGGCGCGGGATCGGCGGCCTGGAACTCAGTATCTGCCGACACGGACCCGCCATGCGCCACCGATGCCGCCGTCACGTCAGCCAGCTCTCGAACCGCCATTCGGGTCCGACCTCCTGGTCGGCGGGGCGCAGCGCAACCGTCCATCGCCGGGGCCGTCGCCGCTAGAGCCGTTCGACCCACCAGATCGACGGGAGCCCCCAGGGCAGGTGAGCCGCTCAGTGGCGGAAGTGCCGTGTCCCGGTCACAAGCATCGCGGCGCCCGCTGCCTCGACGTCTGCCAGGACCTCCGCGTCGCGCATCGAGCCGCCCGGCTGGACGATGGCGGTCACGCCGGCGTCGAGCAGCACCCGCGGCCCGTCGGCGAACGGGAAGAAGGCGTCCGAGGCGGCGACCGCACCGGACGCACCGGCCTCGCCCTGGAACTGGCGCGCCTTGTCCACCGCGCCACGGCAGGCGTCCACGCGGCTCACCTGGCCGGAGCCCAGGCCGACGAGCATCCCGCCGCGGACCAGGAGGATCGCGTTCGAGACCACGCCCCGGCACAGGCGCCAGGCGAGGTCCAGGTCCCGGAGCTCTGCATCGGTGGGCCGGCGCGAGGTCGTGCACGTCCACTCCGCGGAGTCGTCCGGCAGGGTGTCGGGGGCCGTGACCAGCACCGCACCACCCGCGGTGCGGAAGGAGCCGAGCGGATCGGCGGCCGCGGCGACCGCCCCGGACCCCAGCGAGGCGTCCACCACCAGGCGCAGGCTGGACTTGCCCGCAAGGACCTCGCGGGCTCCCTCGTCGAAGGCCGGCGCCACCACGACCTCCAGGAAGATCGAGACCAGCCGTTGGGCCAGCGCTCGATCCACGGCGCCGGTGATCGCCACCACGCCCCCGTAGGCCGAGACGGGATCCCCGGCCAGCGCCGCGCCCCACGCCTCGAGCAGGGTTGGTCGCTCCGCGGCACCGCAGGGGTTGGTGTGCTTGACGATGACCACGGCCGGTCCGCGCATCAGGCGCGCGAGGGACGCCGCGGCCGACGCGTCCAGGACGTTGTTGTACGAGAGCGCCTTGCCCTGCAGCGGCGGCTCCCCGCTTGCGAACGGCCCCTCCGCGGGTCGCGGCTCGCGGTCCGTGCGGCGGTAGCGCGCGGCCGGCTGGTGGGGGTTCTCGCCGTAGCGGAGGGTGTCCACCTTCTCCATCGAGATCGTGAGGCTCGGCGGGTACGGGTCGTCCGACGTGGGCAGGCCGGGTTCCGCGGGCAACGGGACGCCCGCCGCGCGCATGCGGCCGGGCAGCTCCGCGGCGATCCGGGCGTCGTAGGCGGCCGTGTGGCGGAAGGCCTCGACCGCGAGTGCGGAGCGGAGGCCCAGCGGCACCTCGCCGTGCTCGTCGAGGGCGTCGAGGATCGACCCGTACCGTGCGGGCGAGGTCACGATCGCCACCGACGCATGGTTCTTGGCGGCGGCCCGGACCATCGACGGCCCGCCGATGTCGATCTCCTCCACGAGGTCGTCGAACGCGAGGCCCGGCCTGCGGGCGGCGGCGGCGAAGGGATAGAGGTTGACGACGACGAGGTCGAAGGGCGCGATGCCGGCGGCGAGCAGCGCCTCGCGGTGATCGGCCCGGCGGCGGTCCGCGAGGAGACCGGCGTGGACGCGCGGGTGGAGCGTCTTCACGCGGCCGTCGAGCATCTCCGGGAAGCCGGTCACGGCCGCAACGTCCGTCACGGGGAGCCCGGCCTCGCGCAGGGCTCGCGCGGTGCCACCCGTGCTGACGAGCTCCCAGCCGCGGGTGACAAGGCCGCGCGCGAGCTCCGCCAGGCCCGACTTGTCCGAGACGGAGAGCAGGGCGCGGCGCGGGACCGGGACGTGGGCATCCGCGACGGCCGTGTCCAGGAGGGCGCGGCGGGCGCCATCCGGCACGGTCAGGGCGCCGGCGAGGAGCGCGGCGACTGCCGCCGGCAGCAGGCGGTGCTCCACCGGGTGGATCCGCTCCAGCAGCGACGCCTCGTCATCGCCCGGCAGGACCGGGACCGCCTCCTGGGCCACGATCGGGCCGCCGTCGAGGGTCGCATCCACGAGGTGCACGGTCACGCCGGTCACCGCGACACCGGCCGCCAGGGCATCGCGAATACCGTGGAGCCCGGGGAACGAGGGAAGCAGGGACGGGTGGACGTTGAGGATCCGGCCGGCGAATGCCGCCAGCACGGCCGGGCCGATCAGCCGCAGGTACCCGGCGAGGACGATGACGTCCGGCGCAACGGACGCGAGCGTCCCGCCGAGCGTCTCGTCATCGCCGCCGGGGACGAGGACCGTCTCGATCCCGAGGTCCGTCGCCCAGTCCAGCCCAGGGCACGGGCGGTCCGCGAACACCACGACGACCTCTCCGCCGAGCGACCCTCGTCCCGCCGCGGCAACCAGCGCCCGCAGGTTGGACCCGTTCCCCGAGACTCCGACCGCGATCCTGCCGCTCATCCCCGAAGGCCCTCCTCCACGTACCGCCGTCCGCCGATGTCGGCTTCGTCCACGACCTCGCCCACGATCCAGGCCGGGATCCCCCTCGTGCGCGCGAGCTCCACGGCGGCCGGGGCGGCCTCCGCCGGCACCACGACCGTCATGCCCAGCCCGGCGTTGAACGTCGCCCGCAGCTCTGCGTCCGCGATCCCGCCCAGGGCGCCCAGCACCCGCATCACCGAGGGCATCGGCCAGGCCGCGGGGTCGAGTCGGGCGCCGAGGGCCGCCGGCAACGCCCGCGGCACGTTGCCGGGCAGCCCGCCGCCCGTGATGTGGGCGATGCCCCGGATCGCATGCCCGGCCGACCCGAGGGCGGCCCGCATCGCCAGCAGGTCCCTGGCATAGATGCGGGTGGGCATCAGCAGGACATCCCCCAGCGTCGCGTCGGCGTCGTGCATCTCGCGCGCCAGCGCATCGTCGGCAGCGCCATCGCCCAGCACCCGACGGAGCAGCCCGGCGTACGCGTCACGGAGCTCCAGCCCGTGCTCCGCGACCAGCGAGCGCACCAGCGAATAGCCGTTCGCGTGCAGCCCGGACGACGCCAGCCCGACGATCACGTCGCCGGCGCGGGCGGTCGAACCGTCCAGGAGGCGGCTCCGCTCCCCCACCCCGATGCAGAAGCCGGCGAGGTCGAACTCGTCGGGCTCCATCAGCCCCGGGTGCTCCGCCGTCTCGCCGCCCGTGAGCGCGCATCCCGCCTGGCGGCACCCCTCGGCGATCCCGGAGACCAGGGAGGCCACCCGCTCCGGGTCCAGCCTCCCGATCGCGATGTAGTCGAGGAACGCCAGGGGCTCGGCTCCGGTGCAGGCGACATCGTCCGCGCACATGGCGACCAGGTCGATACCGATCGTGTCCAGCCGTCCCATCGCGGCCGCGATGGCGGTCTTCGTCCCGACGCCATCGGTGGACGACACGATCACGGGCTCCCGGTACCCGGAGGGGATCGCCACCGCGGACCCGAACCCGCCGAGGCCGGCCAGCACCTCCGGCCGCCAGGTGGATGCGACGGACGCACGCATCAGCTCCACCGCTCGCTCGCCGGCGGCGACGTCCACCCCGGCCCGTGCGTAGGCGGCCCTGGCCGCCGGCCCGCCGCTCATCGGGCCGCCGCCGGCGCTTCCAGCATGAACTTGCGGGCGGTGACGTCGTACGGGACAGGCTCAGGGTAGTTGCCGTCGAAGCAGGCGAAGCAGAACTGGTCGTAGGGCAGGTCCAGCGCCGCGAGGACGCCGCGGATGGACAGGTAGCCCAGCGAGTCGGCGCCGATGAACTCGCGGATCTCGTCCACGGAGTGGCTGCCGGCGATCAGCTCGGTCTCGATCGCCGTGTCGATCCCGTAGAAGCACGGGTGGTAGATGGGCGGGGCGGAGATCCGGACGTGGATCTCGCGCGCACCGGAGCGGCGCAGGAGCCCAACGATCCCCTTGGTGGTGTTGCCGCGGACGATGGAGTCGTCCACGACGATCAGCCGCTTGTCGCGGACGACCTCGCGCAGGGGGCTCAGCTTCACGTTGACGCCGCGCTGGCGCATCGCCTGGGACGGCTGGATGAACGTCCGGCCGCTGTAGCGGTTGCGGACCATGCCCTCGCGGTACGGGATCCCCGAGGCCTCCGCGAACCCGGCCGCCGCCGGCGCCCCCGTGTCCGGCACGGGCATGACGAGGTCCGCCCCCACCGCGTGCTCGCCCGCCAGCTGGATCCCCATCTGCCGCCGCGCCTCGTACAGGTTGCGCCCCAGCATGTACGAGTCCGGCCGGGCGAAGTAGATGAGCTCGAACACGCACAGCGCGGGCGTCGCCACCGCATAGCGGACCGAGACGGGCTGGCGGCCCGGCTCCAGCACGACGATCTCGCCCGGTTCCACGTCGCGGACGAGCTCTGCGCCCACGATGTCGAGCGCGGCGGTCTCGGAGGCCAGGATCCAGCCGCCGGTCTCGTCGCCCCAGAGGCCAGGGCCCTCCGCGCCTTCGGGGGCCGGGAGGCGGCCGAGGACCAGGGGGCGGAACCCGTGAGGGTCCCGGACGCCGATCACGCGGTGCTCGTCCAGGATGACCAGGCTGAAGGCACCACGCACCCGCGGCAGGACCTTGCGGAGCGCGTCGACGGTGTCGTCCGCTGGCTCGTCGGCGAGGAGGGCGGTCAGGAGCTCCGTGTCCGTGCTGGCCGACAGGCGGCCGCGGCCGCCCTGGAGCAGCTCCAGCAGCTCACGCGTGTTGACGAGGTTGCCATTGTGGCCGATGGCGAGCGCGCGCCGCGGTCCCAGGCGCAGCGTCGGCTGTGCGTTCTCCCAGACCGTCGACCCGGTCGTGGAATAGCGGCAGTGGGCCACCGCCAGGTCCCCCGCGAGGGACGGGATCCGGCGCTCGTCCAGCACCTGGCCGACCATGCCGAGGTCCTTGTAGATCATCAGGTGGTTGCCGTCCGAGACGCCGACGCCGGCGGACTCCTGGCCCCGGTGCTGGAGCGCGAACAGGGCGGTGGCCGCGACGGCCGCGGCCTCGTGACCGCGGTTGGGCAGGACGACCCCGACAACGCCGCACATCAGGCGCCGGTCTCCCAGCCGAGCGCCCGCGGAAGCCCCTGCTCCCACGCATGCCGCAGATCCGCGACCGTGACCTCCAGCGCATCCGCGATCCGGCTTCCCCGTTCCTCGGCGGCCCCGGTGGCGCCCTCGCCGCCCAGCTCCACCACCAGGTGGCTGCCGCCGGTCGACCCGAGCGTCTCCACGGGGAGCCCGTGGTGCCTGGCCAGGAGCTCCAGCGCTGGTGCGTGGCGCGGGTTCGTCTCGACGACGAGGCGGGACGGGCTCTCGCCGAACAGCGCGACGGCGGGCGAGTCCCCGACGCCGAGACGGAGCTGGGCGCCGATGTCGCCCCACATCGCCATCTCCGCCAGCGCCACGGCGAGGCCGCCGCCGGAGACGTCCTGGCAGCTCTCCACGAGACCGCGGGCGATGGCCTCGCGGATGAAGGCCTGGACCTGCCGCTCGACGGCAAGGTCCAGGGAAGGGGGGCCGTCCTCGAGGGCCTCGCCGGCCAGGCGCGCATACTCGCTCCCGGCCAGGCCCGGCCCGGCGCGGCCGACCAGCAGGACGCTGTTGCCCTCGGCGCGGAACGCGGGTCCCACCCGGGTCGCGACATCCGTCAGCAGCCCCACGATGCCGATCTCGGGCGTGGGCGCGATCGCAGACCCCGGCGCCTCGTTGTACAGCGAGACGTTGCCGCCGGTGACCGGCAGGCCGAGGGCCACGCACGCGTCGGCGAGGCCGCGGACGCCCTCGGCCAGGGCCCAGAACGCCTCCGGCCGGGTGGGATCGCCGTAGTTCAGGCAGTTGGTCACGCCGAGCGGCCGCGCACCGGTGATCGACACGTTGCGCGAGGCCTCCGCCACGGACATCGCCGCGCCCAGCCACGGGTCGTGCGCGCTCACTGGAGCGTTGCCGTCCGTCGTGGCGACGAGCGCCTTGGTCGTGCCCTTGATCCGGATCACGGCGGCGCCACGACCGGGACCGGCGACGGTGTTGGCCTGGACGTTGTGGTCGTACTGCTCGTAGACCGAGCGGCGTGACGACAGGTTGGGAGAGCCGAGCAGAGCCAGCAGCACGGCGCCCGGGTCCTGGCCCCGGAGCGGCAGGTGGTCCACGGACTCGGCCGGAGCCCCCGGCGCGGGGGCAGCGCGACGGCGGGCCGGGGCCCGCGCCTCGCGCTCGAAGACGATGGCCCCGGACGCGAGGGCACGAGCGGGGATCCGCGCCAGCTCCCGGGCGCCGTCGACCGGACGACCGTCGGCGTCCAGCGCGCCACCGCCGTCGGGGCCCGTGAGGATGACGATCTCCGGGTTCTCGGTTACCCGGCCGATGATCGCCACCGGCAGGTCCCAGCGCTCGCAGACGGCCCGCACGCCCTCCCAGCGCCCGGGCTCCACGATCGCGACCATCCGTTCCTGGGACTCCGAGATCATGACCTCGAACGGCTCGAGGCCGGGCTCCCTGCGCGGGATCGCGTCGAGGTCCACGAGCATGCCCGTGCCGCCGCGGTCCGCGGTCTCGCACGTGGCACAGGTGATCCCGGCCGCCCCGAGGTCCTGGATGCTGACCGCCAGGCCCTTGGCGATGATCTCCAGCGTCGCCTCGATGAGGAGCTTCTCCGCGAACGGGTCGCCGACCTGGACGCTGGGCCGCTTCGAGGGGTCCTGCTCGCCGAAGGTGGCGCTGGCGAGGACCGACGCGCCGCCGATCCCGTCGCGGCCGGTGGCCGAGCCGTACAGGACCGCCAGGTTGCCGGGGCCGTCCGCGGACGCCCGCATGAGCATCCCGTCCTCGAGCAGGCCGATGGCCATGACGTTGACCAGCGGGTTGCCCTGGTAGGACGGGTCGAACACCAGCTCGCCTCCCACCGTGGGCACGCCGACGCAGTTGCCGTACCCGCCGACCCCCCGCACGACGCCGTCGACGAGGTGCCGCGTGCGCGCGTCCGAGGGATCCCCGAAGCGCAGCGCGTCGAGGACCGCGATCGGGCGCGCGCCCATCGCGAACACGTCGCGCAGGATGCCTCCGACGCCGGTCGCGGCCCCCTGGTACGGCTCCACGGCGGACGGGTGGTTGTGGCTCTCGATCTTGAACGCGACCGCAAGGCCGTCGCCGATGGCGATGACCCCGGCCTGCTCCCCCACGCCGGCGACGACGTCCTCGCCCGTCGTCGGCAGGGTGGCGAGCAGGGGCCGGCTGCTCTTGTAGGAGCAGTGCTCGCTCCACATGACGCTGAACATGGCGAGCTCGAGGCCGTTGGGCTCGCGACCCAGCTTCTCGCGGATCGCGTCGAGCTCCACGTCCTCCAGTCCAAGCGTCCGGTGCAGCGGCATCGCGGGGACCTCCGGCGCGGTCATCGCCCGGCCTCCGCCATCGGGCGCGTGCCGGTGATCGTGCCCGTGCTCGCCCACTCCGCCGCGCTCACGACCAGCGAGCGGATGATCCCAAGGCCGTCGTCCGAGCCCAGGATCGCCTCCACCGCCGTCTCGGGGTGCGGCATCAGGCCGGCCACGTTGCCCGCGGCGTTGCGCACGCCGGCGATCCCGCGGAGGGACCCGTTCGGGTTGCCCGCGTCCTCCGGGCCCGCCACGGAGCCATCCGCGTTCGCATAGCGCCAGAGCACCCCGCCGTCGCGCTCCAGCTCGTCCAGCGTTGCCTCGTCCGCGTAGTAGCAGCCCTCGCCGTGGGCGACGGGCATCCGGAGCGGGCGCCGTTCACCGATCTCGCGCGTGAACGGCGTGTCCATGTGCTCCGGCAGGAGGGTGACCTCCCGGCAGACGAAGCGCAGGCCGCGGTTCCGCAGCAGGGCTCCCGGGACCAGCCGCGCCTCCGCCAGGACCTGGAAGCCGTTGCAGATCCCCAGCACGGGACCGCCGCGCGCGGCGAAGTCCGCCACGGCGCGCATCACGGGGCTGAACCGCGCGATGACCCCCGCCCGCAGGTAGTCGCCGTAGGCGAACCCGCCGGGCAGCAGGATCCCGGCGACGCCGGCGATGTCGGCGGCCTCGTGCCACAGGATCTCGGGCTCGGCACCGGCCACGCGAAGGGCGTTGACCGCGTCGATGTCCCGGTTGGATCCGGGGAACAGGACCACCCCGACCCGCACCGTCATCCGCCCGCCCCCGCCCCGGCCGAGGCCGCCTCGCCCGCCTCGCTCACCTCGCCCAGCGGTTCCACCTCGAACCGTTCCATCAGCGGGTTCGACAGCAGGTCGCCCGCCAGCCGGTCCACGACGGCTCGCGCCGCGGCCTCGTCGGCGGCACCGACGGTCATCTCGACCCGGCGGCCGACCCGGACCCCGCTCACCCCCGTGATCCCGAGGTGCGGCAGGCTGCGCTCCACGGCCTTCCCCTGGGGATCCAGGATCCCGGGCTTCGGCGTGACGTTGACGGCGAACCGGTAGGCGCGGGTCGAGTCGCTCATCGGGCGATGACATCCTCCATGAGGTAGCGGGCGAAGCTCGCCCCGGTGATCCGTTCGTAGGCCTCGACGTAGCGGGTCCTGGTGCCGGCGACCACGTCGTCCGGGAGCTCGGGCCCCGGCACGGTCTTGTCCCACGGCTGCTGCTCCAGCCAGTCGCGGACGAACTGCTTGTCGTAGCTGGCCTGGGCACGGCCAGGCTCGTAGGCCGCGGCGTCCCAGAAGCGCGACGAGTCCGGCGTCATGACCTCGTCGATGAGCAGCAGCTCGCCGGACGGCAGAAGGCCGAACTCGAACTTGGTGTCCGCGAGGATGATCCCCACCCGCTCGCAGATCGCCGCGCCGCGGGCATAGAGGGCCAGTGAGATCTCGCGTACAGTCTCCGCCGTCTCGTCGCCGATGAGCTCCGTCACCCGGTGGAACGGGATGTTCTCGTCGTGCTGGCCGGCGGGCGCCTTCCAGGCGGGCGTGAAGATCGGCCCGGGGAGGTGGCCGCTCTCGAGCAGGCCGTCCGGGAACCGGATCCCGCAGACAGCGCCCGTGGCCAGGTACTCCTTCCAGCCGGACCCGCTGATGTACCCGCGGACCACGCACTCGACCGGCAGGACGTCGGCGTGGCGGCCCAGCATGATCCGGCCGCGGAGGTCCGCGATGACGCCCGGGTCCCCCCCGGTGATCGTCCCCGGCAGGTCGGCGGCGTCCGTGGACAGCAGGTGGTTCGCGACGATGTCGGCCGTCTCCGAGAACCAGAACCGCGACAGGCCCGTGAGGATCCGGCCCTTGTCGGGGATCGGCGTCGGCAGGACCACGTCGAAGGCCGACAACCGGTCGCTGGCGATCAGCAGGAGACGGTCGTCGTCCACGCGGTAGAGGTCGCGGACCTTGCCGGACCGGACGAAGGCATCAGCCAGCGGCATCGGGGTTCCCTTTCCGTTCGAGCGCGTCCAGGCGGGCGATCACGGCCGGCACGTGCCGGAGGACCGCCGCGTCGTCGAAGCAGGCGTCGAGGTCGGCGAGCGGCAGCCGGCCCGCCACGGCGGGATCCGTGGCCAGGAGGCCGTGGAGCGGCACCCGCTCGTCGGCGGCGCGCAGGGCGTTGCGCTGGACCAGCGCATAGGCGTCCTCGCGCGACATCCCGGCCTTCTCCACCAGCGCGAGGAGGACGCGGGACGAGGCATGGA
>Ga0302257_1000189_pt1 | contig 10468 bp, 13 predicted proteins | sample I_Fen_N1_4_FD_194566 | JGI IMG/M metagenome (GOLD analysis project Ga0302257, IMG submission 194566) | Peat permafrost microbial communities from Stordalen Mire near Abisko, Sweden - I_Fen_N1_4 | ecosystem: Environmental > Terrestrial > Soil > Wetlands > Permafrost | place: Sweden: Abisko...
ACCGGTGACCTGTTCCGGGCGGCCGTGCGCGACGGAACGCCCCTGGGGCAGGAAGCGCGTCGCTACATGGACGCGGGGCAGCTCGTCCCCGACGAGATCACGATCGGGCTCCTGCTGGACCGGCTGGGCAGGCCCGACGCCACCGTCGGGGTGATCCTCGACGGGTTCCCGCGGACCGGCGTCCAGGCCGGTGCCCTCGACGGGGCCCTTGCCGAGCGCGAGGCCCGTGTGGGCGCAGCCGTCCTGGTGGACGTCCCATTCGACGAGCTGGTGCGACGGATGTCCGGCCGGTGGGTCTGCCGCTCGGCCGGCCACCCGTACCACGAGACCTCCAGCCCGCCGCGCGTCGAGGGCGTGTGCGACCTCGACGGCTCCGAGCTCTACCAGCGCGTCGACGACCATCCGGACACCATCCGGACGCGCATGGACCAGCAGCTGGGCGCCCTCGCCGAGGTCATCGAGCACTACCGGTCGGCCGGCGTCCTGCACACCGTGGACGGCCTCCAGGAGATCGACCAGGTGGCGGAGGCCATCGACCGCGCTCTCGCGGAGGCGGACATCCGCCCAGCAGGGTCGCCCGCGGAGCCCGTGGCGGGCTGATGCAGATCACGATCAAGTCGAAGGACCAGATCGCGAAGATGCGGTCTGCCGGACGCATCGTCGCGGAGGTCCTCGGCCTCATGGAGGAGTCCCTCAAGCCGGGCATCTCCACCGCGGAGCTGGACCGCCTCGCCGATCGGCATATCCGTGCCTCCGGCGGCACGCCGTCCTTTGTCGGGTACCTCGCGGCCACCGGGACCTACGACCCGGGGGACCCGAAGGCGTATCCGGCCGCGACGTGCATCTCCATCGACCACGAGATCGTCCACGGGATCCCCGGCGACCGGGAGATCAAGGCGGGGCAGGTCGTCTCCGTCGACGTAGGGGCCATCTACGACGGCTGGCACGGTGACGGCGCGCGGACGTTCATCTGCGGCGGGGAGGCGGCCGGGACCGCGGCCGCGGTCGCCCTGGTCCGGACGACGCGCCTCTCGCTGATGGCAGGGATCGCCGCCGCGACGCCGGGCAACCGCATCGGCGACATCTCCGCCGCGGTCGAGGACGTGGCGGTGGCAGGGGGGTTCGGGATCATCCGCGGCTACGGCGGCCACGGGATCGGGACGTCCATGCACGAGCCGCCGCACATCCTCAACTTCCGGTCGCGCGATGCGGGCATGAAGCTGGTGCCGGGCCATTGCCTGGCCATCGAGCCGATGCTGGTCATGGGCAGCGAGGCGACCCGCGTCCTGGCGGACCGATGGACCGTCGTCACGGCCGACAAGTCGCTGGCCGCCCATTTCGAGCACACCATCGCGATCACGGCCGATGGTCCCCTGATCCTCACGTCGGTCGCGGGGTGAGCGGGGTGTTGTCGAATCCGGCCACGTTTGATATCCTCACCGTTCGTGTGTCGGCCCATCCAGGCCGGCACTCGTGCTGAGAAGGACCAGGGAGCAAGGTTGGCGAAGAAGGACGCGATCGAAGTCGAAGGAACCGTCATCGAGCCGCTGCCGAACACGATGTTCGCGGTGGAGCTCGAGAACGGCCATCGCGTCCTCGCGCACATCAGCGGAAAGCTCCGGATGAACTTCATCCGGATCCTGCCCGGCGACCGGGTCCGCGTCGAATTGTCTCCTTACGACCTCACTCGGGGTCGAATCACCTACCGTTTGAAGTAGTCGAGGGACCCGGTGAAGGTCAGAGCGTCCGTCAAGACGCGGTGTGACAACTGCAAGGTCATCCGGCGCCACGGCACCGTGATGGTCATCTGCGCGAATCCGAAGCACAAGCAGCGGCAGGGCTGACGCGATGGCACGTATTGCGGGCATCGACATCCCGCGCGAGAAGCGCGTCGAGATTGCCCTCACCTATATCTACGGGATCGGGTTGTCCTCCAGCCAGAAGATCCTGAAGCAGACGAGCATCAACCCGGACACGCGCGTTCGGGACCTCACCGAGGACCAGGTCAACCGGCTCCGGGAGGTCATCGACCGCACCCACAAGGTCGAGGGCGACCTCCGTCGAGAGGTGGCGCTGAACATCAAGCGCCTCATCGAGATCGGGTCGTACCGCGGCATGCGGCACCGCCGCAACCTCCCCGTCCGGGGGCAGCGCACGAAGACCAACGCCCGCCAGCGCCGAGGGCCGAAGAAGACGGTTGGCGCCCGGAAGAAGACAAAGTGACGAGGAACCGCTAAGGCATGGCCGATCGAAAGCGCGCCGTCAAGCAGCGGCGCCGGGAGCGAAAGAACGTTCCGCAAGGACACGTCCACATTCTGGCGAGCTTCAACAACACGATCGTGACGATCACGGACCTGACCGGGAACGTCATCTCGTGGGGTTCGGCTGGCATCGCCGGGTTCAAGGGCTCCCGGAAGAGCACGCCGTATGCCGCCGCGCTGGCCGCGGATGGTGCCGCGCGCCGCGCCATGGAGCACGGCATGCGCCAGGTCGAGGTCTACGTCAAGGGACCCGGCGCCGGTCGCGAGCAGGCCATCCGGTCGCTCCAGGCCGCAGGCCTCGAAGTGAGCGCGATCACCGACGTCACGCCCATCCCTCATAACGGATGCCGCCCGCCCAAGCGGCGCCGCGTCTGAGCACCGAGAGACCATGGCCCGTTACACCGACCCCGTCTGCCGGCTCTGCCGCCGCGAAGGGCTGAAGCTCTTCCTCAAGGGCAGCCGCTGCTACACCAAGAAGTGCTCGTTCGAGCGGCGTCCGACGCCGCCGGGACAGCACGGCGTCCGCCGCCGCAAGGTTGGCGACTACGGCCTGCAGCTTCGCGAGAAGCAGAAGGTCCGCCGCGTCTACGGCGTGCTCGAGAAGCAGTTCCGCAACTACTTCGTCGAGGCGACCCAGCAGTCCGGCATCACCGGCGAGGCCCTGCTCCGCTCCCTTGAGCAGCGCCTCGACAACGTCGTCTTCCGCCTCGGGTTCGCCCCGTCGCGGCCGGCCGCGCGGCAGATGGTCAACCACGGCCATTTCGCCGTCAACGGCGTACCGACGGACATCGCCTCCTACCGCGTGAAGATCGGCGACAAGGTCGAGGTGCGCGTGTCGCATCGCGAGCGTGAGCTGTTCAAGGTCGCGAAGGAGACGCTCCGCAACCACCAGGCACCCGACTGGCTGAGCCTGGACGCGGCGAACCTCGCCGGGTCCGTGCTGGCAATGCCGCGTCGCGACCAGATGCCGCTCGACTTCAACGAGCAGCTCGTGGTCGAGTACTACTCGAGGTAGCCGCCCTCCATGATCGAACTCGAGTCCCCGCAGATCGAGCCCGTCGCGGAGGACGGAACCTACGCGAAGTACGAGGCCAGCCCGCTCCAGGCCGGGTACGGCGTCACCCTTGGCAACGCGCTCCGGCGCGTTCTGCTGTCGTCCCTCGAGGGCGCGGCCGTGACGTCCATCCAGGTCCGTGACGTCTACCAGGAGTTCTCGACGATCCCCGGCGTCAAGGAAGACGTCACCCAGATCGTCCTGAACGTGAAGAAGCTCCGCCTCAAGAGCTTCGCCGCCCACCCGGTCCAGCTCCGGCTCATCAAGAGCGGTGCCGGGCCTGTCATCGCCGCCGACATCGCCGAGTCCGCCGACATCGAGATCGTCAGCCCCGAGCTCGTCCTCATGACGATCGACTCGGACGACGTGACGATCGAGATGGACCTGACAGTCGAGCGCGGCGTCGGCTATCTCGCCGCCGAGCGGTCCGAGGCGCTGCCGATCGGCGTCATCGCCGTCGACGCGATCTTCACGCCGGTCCGGAAGGTCAACTACTGGGTCGAGAGCACGCGGGTTGGCCAGATGACCAACTTCGACAAGCTCACGCTCGAGATCGAGACCGACGGCACGATCACCCCCGAGGAGGCGCTCTCGCGCTCCGCGGACATCCTCGTGCGCCAGTTCCAGCCGTTCGTGACGGTCGGTGTCCAGGCGGCCGCGCCGGACCGTGCCGTCGCCGGCGTTCCGCAGCTCCCTCCGAACATGCTCGACATGCCGATCGAGGAGCTCGATCTGCCGATGCGGGCGTACAACTCACTGAAGCGGAACAACATCGTCAAGGTCGGCCAGCTGCTGCAGCTCAAGGACGACGATCTCCTCCGGATGCGCAACTTCGGCAAGAAGTCGCTGGACGAGATGAAGGAGCGCCTCCGCATGCGCGGCTTCATCCTGCCGGAGACCGAGTCCGACGGCGCCCTGGACGACGAGGATGCCGCCGACGCGCCGTTCGATGGCGACGAGGAGGCCTGAGCCATGTCTTCCCATCGGATCGACGGGCGCAAGCTCTCGCGCAAGCGCGGCCCGCGTCTCGCCCTGTACAAGAACCTGACGGTCTCCGTGCTCCGCTACGAGCGGGTGCAGACGACCGAGGCCAAGGCCAAGGAGATCCGCGGCTACGTCGAGCGCATGATCACGCTCGCGAAGCGCGGCGACCTGGCGGCCCGACGGACGGTCGTCTCGGAGCTCCCGAACGAGCCGCTCGTCGTGAGCAAGCTGTTCGACGTCATCGCCCCCAAGTACGCCGATCGCCAGTCCGGGTTCACCCGCCTGGTCCACATCGGCCAGCGCAGGGGCGACGCCGCCGAGATCGTGCAGATCGAGCTGGTCTGACGGACTCGCCGGTCCCCGAGCGCCCGAGAGGGCGCGCCGTGCGCTACCGCGCCCGGTGTGAATACGACGGAACGGACTTCGCGGGCTTCCAGTACCAACTGAACGCCCGCTCGGTCCAGGGAGAACTCGAGACCGCCCTGGCCCGCCTCTCCGGAGGCGAGCGGGTGACGGTCGACGGGGCAGGACGCACCGATACCGGGGTCCACGCCACGGACCAGGTGATTGCCTTCACCTTCCGGGGCAGGCTCACCGGGGCGGAGCTCCAGCGGGCGATCAACGCCCAGCTGCCGAGGGATGTCGCGATCCGCGACCTCCGTCGTGCGCCGAACGGGTTTCGTCCCCGCTATGCGGCGCGGTACCGGGAGTACCGCTACACCGTCTGGAACGGGCCGCGAAGCCCGTTGCACGAGCGGACAGCGCTCTGGCTGCGGGACCCGCTGAACATCGACGCCATGGCGGGCGCCGGGTCGGCCTTCGTGGGCCGGCACGACTTCTCGGCCTTCGGCAGAACAGACCGGTCGCCGGTCCGGACCGTCTACGCGGTCCGGGTCCGGAAGGTGGGATGCCTGGTGACGATCGACGTCAGGGCAGACGCCTTCCTCCGGGGGCAGGTCCGAAGGATGGTGGCAGGCCTGCTGGAGGTCGGCCTCGGCAAGATGGATGAAGACGGCATCCGGGCGGCACTCGCCGCACGGGAGCCGGCCCTCAATGGGGCAGCCGCCCCGGCCAGGGGACTCTGCCTCCGGCGCGTCGTCCTCGGGCGACGACCGATGGACGACAAGGAAGACGAGGAATGAGCGCGAACGCGAAGACCTATACGCCTCGAGAGAGCGAGATCGAGCGACGCTGGTACGTCGTCGACGCGACGGACGAGACGCTCGGCCGCCTCGCGACGCGGATCGCGCGCGTCCTCGAGGGCAAGAACAAGCCCACCTACGCCCCGCACATGGACACGGGCGACCACGTCATCGTGCTCAATGCCTCCCGGATCACGGTGACCCGCGACAAGCTCGAGTCGAAGGTCTATGCCCGCCACAGCGGCTATCCCGGCGGGTTCAAGGAGGAGACCCTGGGTCACCTCCTCAACCGCCGCCCGGAGGAGGTCATCCGCCGGACCGTCAAGGGGATGCTGCCGCACAACCGGCTCGGAACCCAGATGCTTCGGAAGCTCAAGGTCTATGCGGGGAACGACCATCCGCACCAGGCCCAGAAGCCCGAGCCGCTCGCCTGATCGAGGAGCCCTGATGTCGACGCCCGCGTTCTACTGGGGCACCGGCCGCCGCAAGACGGCGGTGGCCCGCGTTCGCCTCATCCCCGGTGAGGGCCAGATGGTCATCAACGGGCGCACACCGGAGGAGCACTTCGGTGGGATCCTCGGTGAGGCCGAGCTCTTCCTCCCGTTCCGGGTGACCGGGACGGAAGGCCGCTACAACACGCTGATCAAGGTCGAAGGGGGCGGCACCACCGGCCAGTCCGGTGCGATCCGTCACGGCATCGCTCGAGCGCTGCTGCAGTCCGACCCCGAATCGTTCCGGCTCCCGCTCCGCCAGGCCGGTCTCCTCACCCGCGATCCGCGGATGAAGGAGCGGAAGAAGTACGGCCTCAAGCGCGCCCGCAAGGCCCCCCAGTACACGAAGCGCTGACGGCGCGTCTGGCGGCCGCCCGCCGCGTTGCCTGCTGCGGGCGCCCGATCACGCCATGAGCACATCCTCGCTTCGCGGACGGGACCTGGTCAGCGCCGCAGACCTGTCGGCGGACGAGATCCGTGTCCTGTTCGCGCGAGCGGTCGCGCTCAAGTCCGAGTACGCGCTCGAGCGACGACATGCGAGCCCGCCGCTCGAGCGTCGGACGCTGGCGATGCTGTTCCAGAAGCCGAGCCTGAGGACGCGCGCCACGTTCGAGGCCGGCATGACGCAGCTCGGCGGCCACGCGATCTACCTCACCGAGGGCGTCGTCCTCGGCGGGCGCGAGACCGTCGGCGACGTGGCCAGGAACCTGGAGCGCTTTGTGGACGGCATCATGGCCCGGACGGGCCCCCACGAGGTGGTGGCGGAGCTCGCGGCTCGCGCCTCGATCCCGGTCATCAACGGGCTGACGATCCGAGAGCATCCGTGCCAGGCCCTCGCCGACCTGTTCACGCTCCATGAGCGTTTCGGCGACCTGCGGGGCGTGGTGCTCGCGTTCGTCGGCGACGGGAACAACGTCTACCACTCCCTGGCGCTGATGGGCGCAACCCTCGGCATGGGGGTCCGACTCGCCCATCCGGTCGGCTACGGGCCGAATGACCGGATCGTCGCGCGGGCGATGGAGATTGCCGCGGCATCCGGCGGGAGCCTCCACTTCATGGATGATCCGCGGGCGGCCGTCGATGGCGCCGCCGTCGTTTACACGGACGCGTGGACGTCCATGGGCCAGGAGGCAGAGGCCGAGGAGCGTCGCGACGCCTTTGCGCCGTTCCGGGTGAACGAGCGCCTGCTGGCGATCGCGCCCGAGGCGCTCGTCATGCACTGCCTCCCGGCGCACAGGGGAGAGGAGATCACGTCCGACGTGATGGATGGCCCAAGGAGCATCATCTTCGATCAGTCGGAGAACCGGCTGCACGCCCAGAAGGCGCTCCTGGTGGAGCTGCTGGGCGGCTGACGGCACGGGCGACGGGCGGAGGCGGGATGAGCAGCGAGGCCCTCTACGAACGCTACAAGGACGCGCTGAAGCGCGGCCACGTGGCGGCGCTGCACGGACGCACCGAGGAGGCGATCGCCGCGTACGCGGAGGCTGCGGCGATCGCGCCCGAGCGGTCCACCCCGCACACCAGCGCCGGGACCGCGCTCCTGCGACGGGATCTTCCGGCCGACGCGCTCCGCCACTACGACGCGGCGCTGCAGATGTCGCCTCGGGACGAGGCCGCGCTGCTCGGTCGGGCGCAGGCGCTCTCGGCGTTGGACCGGCGGCCCGAGGCCGCCGATGCGTTCGACGCCCTGGCGGAGGCGCGCGCCGTGGCCGGCAAGCTCGCCGACGCGGTCGATGCCGCGCGCCGCGGCCTGGAGCTTGCGGAGGGCCGGGACCGGCGGCGCACCCTGGAGCGCCTCATCAAGCGGCTTCGGGCCACGGAGCCGGGCGAACCCGGGCGGATCGCCCTGGAGCGAGCGCTCCTGGTGCTGGATGGGCAGGCCGTCGCCACCGCCGACATGGTGGCGACCGAGACCGAGCCGGCGCCGGAGAAGGGGCCCGAGCCGGCGCCCGAGCATGAACCAGAGCCGGCGCCCGAGCCGGAGCCGGAGAAGGGGCCCGAACCCGAACCCGAACCGGCACCAGAACCAGAGCCGGCGCCCGAACTCGTCCACCGCCGTGCCCTCGACCGGGATCTCGCTCCGGGCGCCCAGACGCCGGCGCTCGCGGTGGAAGCCGAGGAAGCGCTTGACGCCGGGATCCCGGGGACCGCGCTCGCGCGTCTGCTGGATCTCGCCGCCGCCTACCGGCGCGATGGGCTGCTCGACGCCGCCCTGGACGCCTGCTATCTCGCCCTGTCCGTCGAGCCTGACGACGCGGACCTCCACCTGGCGCTGGTCGAGCTCTACGACGAGCGTGGCTGGGGGACCCTGGCGGTGGACAAGCTGGGCCTGATGTCCCAGCTGGCGGCATTGGACGGGGACGCGGTCACCGCGGCGCGGATCGCGGCCGCGAGGAGCGGCCGGGACTGACCGGCGCCGATGCCCGGATCGCGTTGCGGCGGCCCGGGGCGGCTCGGGAACCCGGTGTTACACTCGCCAGAAGATGCCCCAGTTCGTCGATTCACTCGTCCGGCAGATCACGCCGGCGGTTGTCCTCGACATCGCGATCACCGCGCTGTTCATCTACTGGGTGTTCAGCCTGATCCGCGGTACCCGCGCCGTGACCCTGGTGATCGGCGTGACGATCCTGTTCGGCATCTACGCTCTCGCCCAGTTCCTTGAGCTCCGGCTGTTCACACAGATCCTCCAGGCGGGCGCCGTCGTCGGCCTGTTCGCGCTCGTCGTGGTGTTCCAGCCCGAGCTGCGCCGCGCGCTGGAGCGGATCGGCCGGGTCGGCACGCTCGGGTGGCTGTTCGCGCCCGCGGCGGAGCGGCGAATCGAGCACGTGGCGGGCGAGGTCTCCAAGGCTGCCGGCATGCTGTCGCGCGCAGGTCACGGTGCCCTGATCGTGCTGGAGCGCGAGACGGGCCTGGAGGAGATCGCCGAGACCGGCGTGATGATCCATGCCGACCTGTCGCACGAGCTGCTGTGCACGATCTTCATGCCGCGCACCGAGCTCCACGACGGTGCCGTGATCATCCGCGGCAATTCCGTCCTGGCCGCCGCGGCCCTCCTGCCGCTGACCGAGATGACGCTGTCCGAGCGGTTCGGCACGCGCCACCGCGCCGCCCTGGGGATCACCGAGGACACCGACGCGGTGGCGATCGTCGTCTCCGAGGAGAGCGGCCAGATGAGCGTCGTCGAGCGCGCGAGGATCGTTCGCGTGCCGACCGAAGCCCAGCTGTCCCGGGCGCTCGCCGCGCTCCTGGAGACGCCCGCGCCCGCGGCCGGCCTGCGCCGGCGCGGCTCGCGCGTGCGAACCGGCCGCTCGATCAGGCGCCTGCGCATCGCGCGCCACCGCACAGGCCGGGCGGATGCGGCACCGGCCGGCGAGCCGGCGCGCCCGGGTGACGGCGTGCAGGCCACCGGTGCGTCGCGCACCGTCGATCCGTTGCCCGCCACCGACGAGGAGGGCGCCGCGGCGCCCGTGGTCGCACCCCGGTGAACATCGGGCGCTCCACCCGGCGCGTCGTCGGGTTCGTCATCCACAACTGGCCGCTCAAGCTTGCGGCCATCGGCCTCGCCACACTGCTCTACGCCGGGCTCGTCGCCTCGCAGGACAGCAACACGTACCCGGGTCCCATCACCGTGCTGCCCGTCAACCAGCCGGCGGGGACCGTGATCACAAACCAGTGGAAGGATGTCGAGCAGATCCAGTACATCGCCCCGGCCGACCTGGGTCGTCTGCGCGCCGACGACTTCCGGGCGACCGTGGACCTCGCGAACGTCAAGCCGGACGGGAACCCTGTGAGCCTGCGCGTCAACGTCACCGCCGTGGACCCTCGTGTGACCATCCTCGACTTCAGGCCGCGGACCATCCAGGTCGTCCTGGACACGAAGGTGAGCAAGACGGTCAAGGTCATCGTGACGCAGTCGGAGCCCCCGCCGAACCTGCAGGTGGGCGAGGCCACGGTCACGCCGCCGGAGGTCGTGGTCACCGGTCCATCGGCCGCCGTCAACCTCGTCGTCAATGCTCGTGTCACCGCCACGATCGACGGCAGCGGCGTCAACGTTGACCGGGATGTCACGCCTGACGCCGTGGATGCGGCCGGCGAGGTCGTCACCGGCGTCAACCTGGATCCCTCGAGCGTCCACGTGAAGATCCCGGTGTACACCAACCTCGAGAACCGCACGTTGCCGGTCAATCCCATCGTCACGGGGACGCCCGCGGCGGGGTTCCGGATCGGGTCCGTGGACGTCAGTCCGCTTGTCGTCTCGGTCGAAGGCGACCAGGCCCAGCTCCAGGACCTCGTGGCGGCAGACACCGCCCCGGTGCCCGTCTCGGGGGCCACGCGGGACGTCACGAGCCAGGTCGCATACTCGCTGCCGACGGGCGTGTCCGTCATCGGGGATCAGACGGCCAAGGTGACGGTACATATCGAGGCCGTGACGGAGACGCGCACGTTCGTGGCCGGGATCCGCCTGGACGGTCGCCAGGCTGCGCTGCAGTACGAGGCGTCCGAGACTCGCGTGCTCCTGACCCTGTTCGGCTCGAC